>Ga0208373_1002100_pt1 | contig 23263 bp, 23 predicted proteins | sample RifOxyC2_FD_184036 | JGI IMG/M metagenome (GOLD analysis project Ga0208373, IMG submission 184036) | Soil microbial communities from Rifle, Colorado - Rifle Oxygen_injection C2 (SPAdes) | ecosystem: Environmental > Terrestrial > Deep subsurface > Rock core/Sediment | place: Rifle, Colorado... | reverse complement strand
TTGGAGGAATTGTTTGGCATGTTGCTGTGACAGTGCCCCCACGACCTCCGAGGTCGTACAGGCGGCTTCCCAATCATTCAAAAATTCCATCATCGCAGCGATTGATGTATTCATTTTTATATTATCTATATCTTCCGTAACCTTTTTGATTGTCTTTTGTAACTTAATAACCAATTGTTTATCTTCTTTCTTTTTGTCATTCTGAGAAGGAGACGGAGTCGACGACGAAGAATCTAGTAAGTTATTTTCCTGGTAAACTTTCCAAATTCTACTTAAGAACCTATGAACCCCCGCAATCGTCTGCGTCGACCAAGCCCCCGTCCCCTCATACGGCATCATAAAACAAAGATAAAGCCGAGCCGTGTCTGAGCCGTATTCGTCCACAACGTCGTCAGGGTTGATAACATTACCTTTAGACTTGCTCATTTTATTCCCATCCGGACCAAGGACAATCCCATGTTGAACTCTTTTTAAAGCAAATTCATCATAGTCCAACATACCTAAATCTTGGAAAAATTTAGTAAAGAAACGAGCGTATAAAGTATGGCCAAGAGTGTGTTCTCCACCACCAAAATAAACATCAACCGGAGTCAGACTTTTAGCTCTTTCTTCGTCGAAGGGACCTTTTTCATATTGAGGGCTTAAATATCTAAACCAATACCAGGCCGAGTCAAAAAAAGTGTCGAGAGTTTCCGCGTCGCGCTTTGCAGGTTTGCCGCACTTTGGACATTTCACGTTCAACCATTTTTCATTCGTTGCTAAAGGCGGTTTTCCGTGTGGAGTAAAATCAACTTCATAGGGTAGTTCAACAGGTAAATCTTTTTCCGGAACTGGAACAATTCCACAATCTGCGCAGTGAATCATCGGCACCGGTGTCCCCCAATAACGTTGACGTGATATTGACCAATCGCGGATATGGTAGGAAACAGTTTTTTTGCCATAGCCTTTCTCAACCATGTAATCCATAATTTTTTTTGTTGCTTCATGGATATCCATTCCATCTAAAAATTCCGAATTAATCATTACTCCCTCTTCTTCTTGAACTTCTTCTAATTTTGTAATCTCAGATGTTTTACCGTCTTTTCCAACAACAACTCTGATTATTTCAATCCCAAATGTTTTGGCAAATTCAAAATCGCGAACGTCATGACCAGGAACTCCTACAACTGCTCCCGTACCAAAACCTGCTAAAACAAAATCGGAAATCCAGACCGGCATTTTTTTGCCAGTCAAATCATTTATGGCATAAAATCCGGTAAAAACACCGGTTTTTTTCTTGACTTCAGCCAGTCTATCCATCTCCGATTTAGCTTTTGAAATTTCCACATATTTTTTGATTGCTGAAACATTAGTTTCCTTGCTTTTTAATTCACCCTTTAATATTTTTGAAACAAATTCATGTTCTGGAGCAATGACAATAAAAGTGGCGCCAAAATTGGTATCAGGACGGGTAGTAAAACATGAGATAGTAGGAAGCGAAGACGACAAATTTTTTGCGGTTTGTGGTTTTCCGTCAAAAAATTTTGGTCGTCGAGCTTCCGGATCAATAACCTTATAATTAATATTTATCCCCTCTTTTTTCCCTATCCAATTATTTTGTCCTGTACGAACTGACTTTGGCCAATCAACCCTTCGACTTCGCTCAGGGCTATAGCCTTCATCGGGCCAGATAAGTTTTTCTGCATAATCAGTAATTTTCAAAAACCATTGTTCAACTTCTTTTTGAATAACTTCATTTCTACACCGCCAGCACTTACCATCTTCAATATTTTCATTAGCAAGAACAGTTTGGCAACTTGGGCACCAGTTGGAAAGAGCTTTCCCACGGAATGCCAGCCCTTTTTCGAATAGCTTTAAAAATATCCATTGATTCCAACGGTAATATTCCGGCAGACAGGTGATCGTCATCCAATCCCAATCAACCATCGTTCCCATTTGCTGAAACTGTACCGTCATCGTCTCGATATTTTTCATCGTCCAATCCTTTGGATGAATTTTTCTTTTTATGGCGGCATTTTCTGCCGGCAGACCAAAAGCATCATACCCCATCGGGGAAAAAACGTTGAAACCACTCATTCTTTTAAATCTGGAAAGAACATCAGGATGAGTAAAAGTAAACCAATGACCAATATGTAGATCACCGGACGTGTATGGAAGTTCAACCAATGAATAAAATTTCTTTTTATCAGAGTTGGGATTAAAAACATTTGTTTTGTCTTTTTTCCATTGCAAAACCCATTTTTTCTCAAATTCTTGCGGTTGATATTTGGTTGACATGACTAAAATTATAACAAAAAAATTGGATAAAATACGATTTTGCCAACCTTTTTCCTTATTTTCAATAAATATGTGCTTTGACACTCCTCACGGATATCTAACTATTTCTTTTGTGCAGATGATTGACCAGGTCGAGGAATTCCTATTGGTACAACTTCAATCCCCTTTTCTTTCCATAGTTCTTTACAAGGTTCCGAATCAAAAAAAATAGAAAGATCTTTGATCATTTTTTGTAAAGTGTGTTTTGGCCGCCATCCAAACAAATTTTCTGCTTTTCTAACGTCAGCTACAAGAATTGGGGCTTCACCCGGTCTAACCTCTCCTTCTTCTGATGTAAATTCAGCCACCTGACCTTGAACCATTTCAACAATTGAATTAGTGCTTTGACCATCTCCTGAACCAAGATTCACTATCTCATTCACCTCTCTACCCTCATCTCTGTTACTTAACAAGTGATTCGTTTCTTCAACTAAAGCATCGGCAATATCTTCAACGTGGATATAGTCCCTTACTGTAGATCCATCTTTTGAAATGTTACTAGAGATATCCTTACGACAAGTAAATTTGAATTTTTTCAATAGTCCCTTTGCCCTGGCTATTGCAGAAGCCATCAAGTGAGTTGGTGGCCAGACATTATATCCAAATTCCTGATTTGGACCTCCAGCACCAGTCAGATTAAAAAAACGGTTGATAATGAGTTTTTTTATATCTCCAACTTTTTTACCTTCATTTTGCCATCTTCGAAGATTATTTTCATCTACTATCTTTGTCTCTGCATATGTGTTGTATCCATTTGGATTTTTTTCTGGTTTACCAGCTCTCAAAGACTCTTCTTTACTTTGTTTTTTTGCTGCTTCGATAATTGCTTCAAGACTAACTTCATCATCTTCGGTGAATGTTTTTCCGTTTTTTGGTGTACCCTCACCGTAAACAGCAGCTGTTGAGGAAAAAATAATATCCTTAACTCCTGCTTCATCCATTGCTCGAATAACATTCTCTGTTCCTCCAACATTAGTATTAAAATAATCTTCTCTTTCATCATTAGCTCTACCTACTACAATCTTGGCTGCCAAGTGGATGACTAAATCTGGACGAGTTTCTTTAAAAAAATCAGTTAACGCTAGGCTATCTGTTATGTCTAATTCTGCTTGCTTGACAATACGTCCTTTTATAGATGGATCTTCTTCTTGTAAACCAATCAATCTTTTAAGCAAGGTACGGCTACCAGTTGAGAAGTTATCAACTATAGCAACATCATATCCTGACTGAAGAAGTTTATAGCAAGTATTAAGACCGACATATCCAGCCCCTCCTGTGACTAAAATTAACGGCCGTTGCCTATTAGCTTGAGTCATAATTTATGATATTATAGCTCATTCTGATTTCTTTGGCAATTAACACCGCTTTTAAATATCTCTTGAATATAATAGTCTTGGATCAGTTTTTTTATCTTTACTGGATCTTTTTCATTACCTATGATTTCTTTTATTGACACTGGATTTCCAAATCTTACCCTGACTTTTCTTTCTTTTTTTATCTCTCCCGTTAACAAAAACTCAGTGATTAATTCTAAAAAGTCTGATTTTTTAAGACCATCAAAATAAACCGGTAAGATATATATCTTATCCCTTTCAACAAAAGATGTTGAAGCTACTAAATATCCTATTCCGTTAAACCACGATTCCGTTATTGGTCTTTTACCACCAGTTGGAAATATCCCAACAACAGCGCCTTTTTCAAGTTTATTTGCTCCTTCTTTATAAGATTTCTCATTCATTGATTTTATTTCTTCATCTGTCATAGCTTCACCATGAAGTAGGCTGTGCCTGCCTGAATATCGTCTTGGTTTAATTGGTAAAACATGCTTTGAAGCATTTTCTCCTATTTTTAGCCCTTCAGTTCCCCCTAAAAAAAATATATCATTTCGCTTTATCATTGATGATAGTAAAAAAGCTTCTATTCTAACATCATGATTGGTTAATATAATAAAGGGAGTTTTTTCTTGTAGTTTGTTGGGAGGATGATCTTCCGTGATAATCTTTATTTTAAGTATATCTATTAGTGCTTTAGCTGCTTTATTTAAACCTAAAGCACCAATATTCTCTTCAAAATCTAAAAAATTTTTAGCAAATTTGAATATTCTCATGCTTTTAATTAAACCAAAACTTATTTTGTCAAAACCCTTTAAATTTTTATACAGTTCTTCTTTAAAAGATGATAGACCCATTTTTCTAAAATTTTCAATAAAAATATTCATAGATTTATATCCTATATTATATCGTTTTTATTGGAAATTAGGCGCTAATATGCTAAAATTCTTTAATGAATAATGAATTTGCACGTCCGTACGCATATAAACGATTCCCTGAACAGTTAGGGCAACATCTTGGTGGCGGTCTTTTTTTTAGTGTCTTTGATAAACCAGGTGATCCAGATACAGTTGTTAAAGTCGCCAGAAGAGGCAGATGGTCATTATCCGATTTAAAAGGACAAAGGGTTTACCAACGAATGGCTCATGACCTATTTTTAGTTAAAAGATACTTAGGAGAATATCTCTTACCAACTAACTTAATTGAAAAAGATGATCACTGGTTTTTTGAGCAAAGGAAGATGCATAATTTTGCCTGGGCATCTAATAGAAATGCGGATCGATCACTATCAGAAAAAATTCTGCATTTTGTAACCCAAACTAATATTATGTTTGAAGAAACCGGATTTGCTTTTGATTTCACAGGAAGCGACCTTGTATATGAATTATTAAGATTTAATTTTACTGGTTGGTCGCTTCCTTCTTTATTAGTAGAAGATGGTCGATTGAAATTTGCTGACTGCAACTTGTATTTTAGTGGTAAAATCGGTCCTAAGCACCCTTCTGATGATAGAGTCCTTACAGGTGATGAACTAATTGCTGCATGTCTTCCTATTGAAAGATATCAATTACAAGCTATGAATAAAATTACAGATATGATGATTCGTAGATTAAAAAAATCTAATCACCAATAGTCTTTCAAGGATTTTTTAATCTAAATTTAGCAATCTCTTCATTTAAGGTTGTAATGAACTTTGTTGACAGTTCTCTGGCAATATGTTGAACTTCATCTGAATAATACTCATGCTTATTGTAAAAAAATAGAAAAATATTTTTTATTATTCTATTCCTTAGTTTATTAATATTAAGATTAGGATTATTTTTTACAGCGTCTATAGCTTCTTTAAGCCTATCAAATGACCAAAGATCAAAGTAATCGAGATCGCTTAAGATCATTGATTCTCTTGAAGACTTAATAAATTTAAAATCAGCGTGCTCATAGATAGCTCTTGATACTTGTCTGATAAATTTTTCGTCAAAACCCTGCTCTCTTGCTAAAGAGGTAAAAAGCTTACTCGCTTCTCTTCCTTCGATAAAATTCTCTTTTATTAAAGCTCGAACTCCTTTATCAGCAGTTAATGGTTGTTCGCTTTTCCAAAGATCATGATAAATAATAGATGTTACCAAAACCTCTAAATTAACGTGATTAAACAGTTTGGGAAATTTTGTCATGAGAAAATCAAGAGAGGAGAGAATCCTATCAACGTGTTTTTCAGAATGAGCTGGTTCTTTGGATCTTGACATCTTTTCATAACCAACCCTCCAAAAACCAACTAGAGGTTCAATTTGAGGAAATCTTTTTCTTTGTTCTTCTCTTTCATTTTGAGGGTAGTATATATCGAGAAACATATCCAGATTCATTCTTTGAGGAATAAATTCTTCTTTTAGTTTGTTTTCAATTCCATGAACTTTTTTACCAAAGTATCTAAGTTTTTGATAAACATTAGATGCATTTATTTTTGTTTTTCCTCTATGTTCAGCATTCATAAAAACAAGTTTATTCTAGCTATTAAAAATAGAGCTTGCTATATTAAATCGTTGACTTAATTCTGTCAAATCTACTTCATCATCTACTCCTAATTTCATAACTTCCTCCGAGGCTTTTTTTATTCTTTTTACCCACCACTGGATAGTTGTGTCTCTTTGATATTGTCCCATTGACTCCATAACGGCAAAATATTTTGTTAAATCTAACTGTCTTAGATATGTTTTTACTCGAAAATATAAATCTTGATAAGGATATTTACTATCATCTTTGGGTTCTTGAAATGCCATCATCATATATTCTGCGCCTCTATTTGGCCTTGCAAAAGCCACGGCTAAAGTTCTCGTCATTATAGCCATAACTTCAGCAAGAGATTTTTTTTCATTATCCATAAGATCTGACATATTCGCTATATGATGTCTTGGAGTTATTACAGCTTCAAATGGGTATACTCCAAAAGGCCAGATATAAAAAGCCCAATCTTTGTTGGCATAAATGATATCTTTAGAACGATGTTTAAGCTCAAAATCTGTTATTTCTAACATCATATTTTTTCCGTCTCTAGATTGCCAATCTTTTTGTGCTCTTAAAGATAATCCATGCTGGAGAGGGAGGATTTTGTGATCTGCATAAATTTGAATATGTGGATGGATCAAACTATTTCCAACACTTTTTCCTTTATTCTCACCTACTCTAATTAATCCTCCTAACATGTTATATCCTGTCACATACATCTCAATAGCATGTTTTCTTATTTCATCAGGGTTCATCTTTGACATAACACGATCGTGTTCAGGAGAATAAACTCCAACCCAACATTCTCCTGTTAAGGAAATTGCTGCTGGATCATTTTCCTGATCGTATAGTTGACTAATTGAATGAGGAGGTTCAATCAAAGGAAGACTTGAAAAATTAGCAACTTCTAAATCAGTACCAGGTGATAAAACTGGAAAATCGTTTTCAAATAACAAACCTACATCAAATTTTGGAGTAGTTTTACCATTGGCTCTTTTACCACCAGGACATAGTAAACAAGTCTCATCTGGTGGAAACGGCTCATCGTCTACAGAAGACAAACTACCTTGCCAAGGCCTTTCTTGTCTTTTCGAAGCTATTGGCACAACAGTTGAACCTCTATCTGCTAATGGATCAAGGACTGCTCTTGTTAAGCCCTGTCCATCTGTATTTGCTCTACGAGGTTCAATGATAATATTCTCAAACATTTTTTTTAATTATATAAATTTATCTAAGAAAATTCAAAAGAATATTATTAACACAATTTTAAATATAAAAAACTATATATTTACGTTTTTGATGTGAATAGGTAGATTTTATAATTCAATATGTGCTAAGAAAAATAACTCTAAATTTTTTATATGTTAATTATATAATCAAATTTGAACTAACTCGTTTTGATTGGTCTCGAATGCCTGTGTATTTTCTAGAAGACCTGGATTATTTGCTATATATATTAAAGCAGGGGCAAAAAGAGCAAAGCTTTGAATTGGTAACTTTTCTCTATCTTGTTTATACAATTCATCAAGTTCCAATAACCATCTAGAGGGAGGAATGTTACGTGCATCAACTGCCCTTCCTTCACTAACCCCAGCCAATATGTCACCAACTTCATGAGGAACAGAAGCAAACGGACAAAAAGCAATCATGTCAGCTCGATCTTCAAGAGGAACTTCTCCGCCTTTTGAAATAACAGCAAAAGGACGAAATGAATCTGAGAATTTTATTTTTACTTCATTGCTTTTACTTTCCAAAACGTCAGCTCTTCTTACCACTGCTTCACCCATTCCTTTTTCTGGTTTTAATAAAAGAATATTTTCATTTTCATCTAATCCTACATTTTTTAAAGCATTTAATAAGACATCGTATGTCTTTTTATGATGCATCGGATCAATAACTAGCCTAATACGTCCTTCTGCTATAGCTTGAGCATTATCGGTTATAAATGTAGCAATCAATGAGTCATATTTAGGAATTTGATTTCCTGAAAACTCAATTAAAACATCTTCTTTTAGTCTTTCAGCTGTTTCACCGTTCTCAATTAATCTTCTTCTCTCCAAAAAAACCGCATTAGATAAGGTACCCAAAGGAACAACTAATGCTTTTGAATCTGGTCTTATTTTTCTATATTCTTCGACTGTTTTTTTGTCATGAACAACTGTAATCCAATGTTCATTATCAACTTTGGGGCTTGCCATTCCTCTTAAATCAGAACCTTTCCATGGATCTGGTATAAACTCAATCATCCAATCGTCAATATTTTTTCTTTCTTTCATTACACCTCTTGCTCCCTGAGTCATTAGAGAATGAGAACTCATAAAAATTGTTGGTCGCTTGGCATCAAAATTTGGAGAACCTTCTAAAACATTTTTAATATCTTCCGATCCCTCTTCAATCATCTTTTCAAGCTGTTTATCAATAAATTTACCCGCAAGGCTGCTGTTTAAAATTGGCTGTAATAAATCAAGTACTTTTCTTTTATTCTGAAGCTTTGGATATAATTGTAAAACTAAATCAGTTAATGATTTTGCTTTCTTCCCAGTTTTATCTGTAGCTATAAATGCTATTTGATCATTTACGCCAACGCTGTCGAGAAATCTAACCATCATGTCAGCTTGACGCCAATGACCAGCACCTGCCGATGTAGTTCCAATAACAATATTTACTTTTCTAGAAAGTACTTCATTAGAAAAACCAGCCATTAACTCCATACCGTGTTGGTGAATATAACCTTCAGAAGGTAATCTATCAGGATGTCCCATAATATTACGAGTTTACATTGTATTATACCAAGATTTACTCGAAATGCAAAATCTATTATTTTTAGAAAAATCTTAATCTAAATTATTTAATAATCAGATAAATAATAGTATTTACTTATCCATTATCCGTATTAATTTGATTCAAATTGATTTGATAAATTTACTTATAATCTTTACTATTCTAATCTTAACTTCTTCTATTACCTCTACCCCAACTATTCCCAGTTGCCAATGACCATAAAGAACCAATGAGCCGAGTGGCGCAAATAATATTGCCGGCAAAGCCAATAAATCTTCTTCCCCGTCTACAACAAGCCACGAGTTTCTGGATTCCCGCTTTCGCGGGAATGACACTGCTATCCGTATCAAATTCCGAAGTCTTTCTGCAGTTTTGAGATTAATAGTCCCTGGTTTGTTAACTAAGGTCTGACCCTTTTTTACTGAGTTTAGAAAAGGGTCAGACCTTATGTAATCTTCTCGTCGTGAGCGGAAATCTATCACCTTCACATCCGGATCAATCCCTTCTTTCAACAACGAATCCACGATTATATCCCCAACGGCGATCAACATTGTGTATTTTTTGGGCGATTTAAAAATCGCCCCTACAGATTTGTAAATTTTCCCTAATGGTTTTTGCAGCACCGGACGTAAACTTTCGGGCATTTTGAGAGAGTGATTAGTGGTTAGTGACTGGTGATTAGCAGGTAATTCATAAACTCTACCCTTTCGGTTAATTTCGCCTGAGCGAATTCGCTCTGAACTAATAATTTTTCCATCTTCTGCCAAAACGTCTTCGATGATGACAATCATCATCGGTTTTAATTTATTATTTTCTCTAAGTTCATTAATTCTCAATGCATTTGGGAAAGTCTCTTTCGAAACTACAATCGCATCAATGTCTTTTATCTTATCTGCTTCTCCGGTAAATTCCGAGAAAGAAATAATATCTATAATGCGGCCGTCCACAAGATAATTATTTATAAATTTTTTAACTGATTTTTTTCTAACTTCAAAAGGCTCAATTGTTTCTGACAAAAATTTATCTCGATAAAGTTTTTCTGTAGCAATTCCAATTGTTATCTTTTTCCCAATATCAAAAGCCTTTTCTAATAATTTTTTGTGTCCAAGATGAAATCTGTCAAACGTTCCCCCTAACACCACGTGTTTATATTTTTGATTTTTGATATGTATTTTTGATATTTGATCTTTGATATTTGATATTAAATACTTTGGAACTCTATCTTCCCATTTCCCCTTATTTCCTATCAATTTGCGTATTCTCCATCCCTCGTACAATCCCCTTTTCAGATAATTAACTTTCAAAACTTTGTATCCGGCTTTTTTTAAAATATTATTTGTCCACTCGTTATTTCCAAGCGCGATATCAAATTTACCCACCTGTTTTTTTAAATTTTGCATCCATTTTTGATCGTCAAAAAAGTCATCAAGAGGCACGATTTTTACTAATTTTTCATCAATCCCCTCTTTATAAAAAACTGCTTTAATTATTTTCTTTCTCGTCTCAAAATCAATCGGATTATTCACGTCCAGGATATTTGCACTTCCAATCCCAATTATTATCTTGTCCGCTTTTTCCAAAGCCTTTCTGATCAAAAAAAGATGGCCTTTGTGAAAGGGCTGGAAACGGCCAACGATGAGGGCGATTTTATTTTCCATGCTTAAATAGTATACTATACCCATGGAAAACCCGCTTGTCATCAACCCAAAACATGAAACAGAAAAAATCGTAAAGTTTCTTAAAAAAACCTTTACTGAGCAAAAATTCGATAAAGTAGTCCTCGGACTTTCGGGAGGAATTGATTCAACAGTTGCTCTGTATTTATTAAAGAAAGCTCTCCCAACAAATAAAATCTTTATAGTCCAGATGGATTATAAGTCAAGAAAAAAATTCGATATAGATTTGAAGGGAATTAATGTTGTCAATATTCCAATAAAAAAAATTGTTGAGCAATTTGAAAAGTTTTTGAAAGAATCGGAAACGCAATTTTTATCACACGAGAGTCTTTCCCCTTCGGGGTCCCTCTCGAAAGTGAAAAAATTGCATTTGCCTCATCTTTATTTATCAAAAACTTTTGATAAAATTCGAGCGGGTAACATTATGGCCCGAGTCCGGATGATTATTCTTTTTGATTTAGCCAAACAAATAGGCGGATTAGTTTGCGGCACGGAAAATAAATCGGAAAAATTACTTGGTTATTTTACCCGCTTTGGCGACGCTGCGTCCGACCTTGAACCGATTTCCCATTTATATAAAACTCAAGTCTACCAACTGGCAAAATACTTGAAAGTTCCTGAAGAAATAATTAATCAATCCCCAACCGCCGGTCTCTGGGATGGGCAAACTGATGAATCGGATTTTGGTTTTACTTACGCCGAAGCCGACCAAGTTTTATATCATCTTTTTGATAATAAATTTCCTTCTCCCTCCGTCATTCTGAACAATCCCTCTGTCATTCTGAGCGATCCTTCTGTCATTCTGAGCGAAGTGAAGAATCTAAAAAAATTAGGATATAAAAATGTCGAAAAAATAATTAAACGATTTAAAGATAATTTATTTAAACAAAAAGTGCCTTATAAAATATAAAGCCCATTCAAAAACAAAAACTATAATTATTTACGTAATCCTTGAATTATGCTTGACATAGAAGGTGGCATTTCTCCTTCTGGATAACAACCTTCACAATCCATTTCAAATCCATTTTGTGGATTATTAGGACAAGCAAGACAAGCGAGAGTATATATTTTTGTTAATCCATTTATTTCATATGTATTTGCAAAATCTTTTGCTTGACAATTTGACACTCCTAAATCAACTTTTGATTGAGGTATTACTCCATCAATTTCAATAGCCATAAAAGTCCCATCTACTTCGACTATTTTTCCTAATGTTGGCAGAGGTTTTGCTGTTGGTAAAGCCATATAAAAAGGAATTTTACTTCTTCTTCTTCTTCTTGTCAAGTGCTATAGGACAACCTTTTTATGATAATCCCCCTACCTATATTCTATCTTAATAACTTTCAATAATTTTGTAGAACTAACCATCTTGACAAAAATAATTATTTTTTTAGTATAATTATTAGCTTGAAGGTTGGGGAGCTTGGTGGAACCAGGCTGAGAATCCCGATTTAATCGGGAGACCCACGAAAATACCTGATCCGGATAATGCCGGCGGAGGGAAAATCTTATGAAAAAAAATTATATCTTGGTAATTCTTCTCATTCTTTTTGTCATTACTTTTGTTATTTGGAAATTAAACAGACCTAAAGCGCCAGCGCAGTCAAATAAGCTTACCCCTTTTCGCCTGGCTCTCGATTGGTCCCCAAACACAAATCACACAGGCGTTTACGTGGCTTTGGCCAAAGGCTGGTATCGAGAACAAGGAATTAATTTAAAGATCCTGCCCTACTCCCCAAACGTCTCTTCAAGCGTCTTGGTGACAAGCGGAAAAGCCGACGCGGGAGTAAGTTTCATCGAAGACGTCGTCGGTGAAACCGCTAAAAATAATCCCCTTGTCTCAATCGGCGCTATTTTACAACATAATACTTCCGGACTGATTGTTTTGAAAAGCTCCGGAATTACCCGACCAAAAGACTTGAACGGAAAAATTTACGGCGGGTACGGCTCACCTTTTGAAAATCCGATTATCTCGGAAATTATCAAAAAAGATGGCGGTACCGGTGATTTTAAAAACATAGTTTTGGAAATTGGGGCCATGCAGGCGTTGGAAACCAAAAAAATTGACTTTGTCTGGGTTTTTTCCGGTTGGGAACTTGTCCAGGCCAATCTTGACGGAATAAAATATTATTATTTTCCGTTAACAAAATACGGTATTCCCGACTCGCCAACCGTCGTGTTTGTTGTCACTCCGAATAAAATCAAAAACAACCCTGATCTGCTGAAAAAATTCATGACGGCAACGGCTCAGGGCTATGAATACGCCCGATTATTTCCAAAAGAGTCGGCCCAGATATTAATTGATCAAACACCAAAAGATACTTTTCCAAATGCTAAATTAGTTTTCGCCAGTCAGGAATTTATGAGTAACAACTACGCTGATAAAAAAAGGCAATGGGGAATTCAGGATATCAAATCTTGGGCCGGTTACCCTCAATTTATTCTAAACTCAGACGCGATTCTTGATGCTAACGAAAAACCGGTGAAAAAAATGGATTTTAACGTTCTGTTTACTAATAAATTCTTACCCTAATGTCCGCACCCAAGCTCGCCATAAAAAATCTGTCAAAAAATTATTTATTAACAAATAATAAGACCGTTACTGCTTTAAAAAATTTTAACTTATCTGTTTTCCCGGGAGAATTTGTCTCGATCATCGGACCAAGCGGTTGCGGAAAAACTACCCTTTTTAACATTATTGCCGGAGTTGAAAAAGAAACTTCCGGAACAATCTCTCTTGACGGAAACATTGAAAATTCAAGACGGGGAAAGTTTGGTTATATGTTCCAAGAGCCACTGCTTTTACCCTGGCGGACAGTTGAGCAAAATTTAATTCTTGGGACTGATATTAAAAAAATCCCAAAAATAATTGCCTTTAAAAAAGCCCGACTATTGCTAAAAGAATTTAATTTAGAAAAATACGGAGATCAATACCCCTCTACCCTTTCCGGTGGAATGAAGCAAAAAGTCGCCCTCCTTCGAACGCTACTTTTTAACGACTCATTCTTACTGCTTGACGAACCGTTTGGAGCCCTTGACCAAATTACCCGAAACAGCCTTCAGCTATGGCTCAAAAAGGTTTTAAAAAATTTTAAAACAACCGTCCTTTTTATCACTCATGATATCCGTGAGGCAAAATTACTTTCAGACAGGATTATTAAACTATGAAAAAATATAAATCAAGCTTTATTTTGATAATTGTTTTATTAGTTTTCTGGGAAATCTACGTCCGTGCGGGATTTATAAACGTAAGGATTCTTCCTCCCCCCAGTCTTATTTTTCAAGCTCTTTTTTCCCATTGGAACAATCTGTTACCCCACGTTCTTCAAACATTACTCGAAACGGTCATTGGTTTTTTGATTGCCGCAATTCTTGGATTTGTGACGGCAATTCTCTTAGATATTTCTCCAAAAATTAATAAAACTATTTATCCCCTATTGATAATTTCTCAAACCATTCCAATTATTGCCTTGGCCCCGCTTTTACTTTTATGGTTTGGGTTTGGAATTTTACCAAAAATAATTATTGTGGTTTTATACTGCTATTTCCCGATCGCTATTACCGGAGCCGGAGGCCTATCTCAAACAAAAAAACAGTTTATGAAGTTGCTTACCAGTATGAATGCAACTTACTGGCAAGGATTATTTTTGGTTAGATTTCCAAGCAGTCTGCCGTCATTTTTTTCCGGGTTAAAAATCGCTGCCACTTACAGCGTCGCCGGAGCAATCGTAGGCGAGTTTGTTGGAGCTTATCAAGGACTTGGAGTCTATATGCAGCAAGCAGCCAATTCATTTTCTGTTGCCTTAGTTTTTGCCAGTATTTTTGTCACTGTTCTGCTTAGTTTTATGATTTTAAAAGCTGTTATGATACTGGAGAATTTGTTTACGTGTCATTCCCGCGAAGGCGGGAATCCAGACTAATATGAGAAATCGTGTAATTATCTTTACAAACGGTAATCTCTCTGACTTTTCTCAAGTCAAAAAAATTATTAAAAAAACCGATTTTATAATTGCCGCTGATGGCGGGGCAAATCATCTTGAAAAATTGGAATTGAAGCCAAACGTCGTCATCGGAGATATGGATTCGATTGATAAAAAATTATTGAAAAAATATAAATCAATCAAATACCCGCGAAAAAAAGATAAAACCGATTTTGAACTGGCAATTAATTATTGTTTAGAAAAAAAATTCAAAGAAATCATTATTTTTGGGATCTTAGGTGACCGGATCGACCATTTACTCGCTAATATTTTCTTAATTGCTAGAACACAAAACACCCTCCTTCGCCCAGACTACGCTAAAGCTACGTCCGGCAAGCAAGGCTTCGGCGGGCAAGTAAAAATTATCGAGGGAAAAAAAGAAATATTTATTTTAAATAAAGAAATAATGATTCACGGCAAAATCGGTGACGAAATCTCAATTATTCCCGTCAGTGAGAAATTAGAAGGAGTCACAACTGAAGGACTGTACTATCGATTAATCAATAATACACTTACGTTTGGATCAACAAGAGGAGTAAGCAATATCATGAACAAAAATGTGGCAAAAATTATTCTTAAAAAAGGAGTTGCTTTGGTTGAGCTTAATCATACTTAGAAAGTACAAATTGTTGACAATAAGGCCATATTAATGTACAATTCGTCTCCATGTCAAAACCAGATTTTGTAAATTATCTTGGTCTAACTTTAGGTGATTTTCCTTTGCTTGCTTTAACTTTTACAAAATATCCAAGGCATATTGGAGATCTTCCCGGTGAATACAAAACTCATACTGATTTTAAAGCAGCTTCGGATAAAAGTTATAAAGCTCATACGCAAGTTGGTATTGGATTACTTGGTATTAAGCTTCCTACTACGCCTAAATCACCCTCAGAAACCAAATACTATGGCTTTACTATTTTGAATTTTCCCGTGGCTGCTGTTATAACAAAAAAACAACCCGGACAAATTAATGATGTTCAAGCTGATTGGGGTAGAGAAGCTTCATTTGAATCAAGCACCGACCCAAGTATTCCTGCTCATACTAGTGTTGCTTTTGGTTTACTAGGAATAAGAGTTCCAATTAAAAAATAATTAGTTATTTTATTACTTCATCACTTTTTAGCAAATCATTCAAGCAAATATAACCTGAATGATAATAAATAAAAGATAGATTAAAAGAAGAATCTTTCCTTCTCGAGTGGAAATTTCGTTTTTTGAATGGGAAAAAAATAAATATTAACATTAACTCGGCTATCGTTGAGCTATTTACTTAAAAATCAATTCAACCGATATAAATACAACGTAAACTAGAAGCAATATTAAACCTTCCTTTCGGGAAATGTCATTCTTTGAACGGGAAAAGAAATAAAAAACTCCAAGACCCAATAAAGTTAAAATAAGAGTTTGGATAGCATAATTTCCAAAAATAACCCTTTTGCCATTTAACAAAGTTAGGATTCCAAAAAAAAGTGTATTAGCCGCTCCTGAACCTAAATAATCACCCAAAGCAATATCCTTTTTTCCCATTGTCACAGAACGAACCGCCAAGCTAAGTTCCGGCAGGTTTGTTCCGATCGATAAAAAAATTAAGCTAATAATAAAAGATGAAATACCAAAATATTGAGAAAAATAAATAGTTTGATTAACAATAAAATTACTGGTAAAAAAAATAACACTTATAGCAAAAATTAATCTAGTAATAATTTCTACAAGATTCTTTTTATTAGGTAAAGTATTTTCCTCAAAAATTTTTAATAATCCGCCTTTTTTTTCAATAAAATAAAAAAGAATTACATAAATAAAAATTAAAAAAACACCTTCTGTTCTGGTTAATAGATTATCAGCAATTAAAAAAACCGGCGTCGCAACAACTAAAAGAGAAAATATTAAATTTTTTTCAGTTAATTGATGAACTAGTCTGACACCATTACCAAATATTGCTAGAATCGGTATCACTAAAATAAAAATAACTAAGGAAGCTCCAAGTAAATTACCAACAAATATTTCCGGTCGACCATTAATAATTGAGTTTAGTCCAACGGAAAATTCAGGAATCGAAGTTAAAATTCCAAGTACAAAAAAGGATACGGCAAAAGAAGACATCTTTAAGCGATGAGCTAAACTATCAACGGCATTGATTATGATACCTGACGCATACCAGATAACAAAAAATGAAGCAATAAAAAGAACTGATTTAATAAAGATCATAAATATAAATATAACATACTGTCGTTCAGGACCGCGCTTCGTTGACGATTATTTTTCTTCCTTTAAATTCAGCACCATTTAATTTTTTCATGGCAGTTCTTGCTTCTTCAACTGTCTCCATTTCCACAAACCCAAACCCTTTTGATTTTTTGTCAAAAAACCGGACAATTTCGGCTGTTTTTACATTGCCAACCGTCTTGAAAAGTTCTTCCAATTCAATATCCTTAACGTCAAAATCAATATTCCCAACAAAAAGTTTATTGTTCATCTTTGTTAATTAAATTATTTATTCATTTTAACATTTATTGGAAATTATTGGTCGGATTTGTAGTATTGGTAATATTTTGTTCCTGTTATAATTACTCTTTAATATGAACATTGGAGAAAAATCATTAGAACTTCACAAAAAACTTAAAGGTAAAATTGCGATAGTTCCAAAGATAAAGATTAAAAACGCACGCGATCTATCCCTCGTCTACACCCCAGGGGTGGCTTCCGTCAGTCAATATCTTGCCAGTAACAAAGGTCAGCTCTCCGAATACACAATAAAAAATAATGCCGTAGCTGTAATTTCCGATGGTTCAGCTGTTTTGGGATTAGGTAACATTGGCCCAGAAGGAGCCCTACCGGTCATGGAAGGCAAGTGTCTGATTTTTAAAAATTTTGCTGATATTGATGCCTTTCCGATCGTTCTTTCCACACAAGATCCTGATGAAATTATTAAAGCTATCATTGCAATTTCCCCCGTTTTTGGCGGGATAAATCTTGAGGACATAATCGCCCCTAAATGTTTTTACATTGAAGAAGAACTAAAAAAGCGATTAGACATTCCCGTCGTTCACGATGATCAATGGGGAACAGCCACCGTCGTTTTGGCCGCACTTATTAATAGTCTGAAAGTCGTCGGTAAAAAAATTGACCAAGTGAAGATCGTGGTTTTGGGAGCCGGAGCCGCTGGTTGGGCCGTGGCAAAAATTTTAACTGTGTTTGGAGGAAAAAATATTCTCTCTTGTGATAGTCAGGGAATTGTCTATCGAGGCAGGATAGGAAACTCTCCCCAAAAGGACGAACTATCAAAGATTACAAATAAAAACAATGAAAAAGGTGATCTCTCATTTGCGATGAAAAAAGCCGATATTTTTATCGGTGTCTCAAGAGCTAACTTGGTGACTCCGGAGATGGTCAGTTCAATGAATAAGCAGTCAATTGTTTTTGCCATGGCCAATCCCCATCCGGAAATTCTGCTTGATGTTGCCAAAAAAGCCGGTGCTTATATCGTCGCTTCAGGACGGTCTGATTTTCCAAATCAAGTAAATAATGCCTTGGTTTTCCCGGGTGTTTTTCGCGGAGCCCTTGATAATAAGGTTAAGAAAATTACCTTTAAAATGTTTATTAAAGCTGCTCAAAACTTGGCTTCTTTAGTCAATAATCCCACCCCGGAAAAAATTATTCCGTCAATTTTTGATAAAGACGTCGTCCCCGCTGTAGCAAAAGCAATTAAATAAAATTTTTTTACCTCGTCACTTGAAAAGACCTTACCTGATCCAATAATTTTTTCGCTTCTTGAATTAAAGCGTTAAAGTAATTTTCCTATCAATATATTGGCGTAAAACTGCTGCAACTAGGGTTTGATAAGGTAAACCTGTCTCAATTGACCTGGCCTTTAGTTTTTCAACGTCACGAACAGATAGACGAATATTAATATTCTTTAATTTATTAATAGTATTTTTTGCATATTGTTGATATCTTTTCTTTTCCTTTTCAAGATTTTTGACAGACTTAAACTCACCTTTCTCATAATCTTCTAAAATCTGTTTTTCTTCCTCATCAAGCTGGATATATTTCATAGTTATAATAAAAATTTATAATTTAACTAAATATTTTTTCGTGGCTTTGCGACTAGGAATAATAGTCTTCATAAATATTTTTTTTCCATCTTCAATAAACGGAACCAAATACACATAATGATTAATTTCAACGACAAACATTCGCTGATTTGGATATTTTTTTTTATTTGGATGGTCAATTGTGTCTAATAGTCTGTTTTCGTTAACTATAATCAAAATATCTTCAAACGAAACCCCTCTTTCTACCTTTAACCCTTCATTTTTCTCTTTATTCCACTCATAAAACATATTTGGCTAATTATATGACAAAAGATATTAAATGTCAATAAGTATATAATTTGCGCTTGACCCCAAGAACTCTTACCTCGGTTTGGAGGCTTACAACCTCGCACTCCCAAGGGGCGAGTCTTCGGGGTCTGCGGGGAGCATGGGATCGTGCTCCCCTTGAAAAGAAGAAGAAGAAGAGGTAAAATACAAATCATATGAACCTATTAGATGTTTTAAGAACGGTGCCGCAAGAATTAATATGTGGAGTTAGTTATTTTGCTATTATTGCCGTTGGGTTTTTGTCAGCTCGTTTGGGATATAAACGAGGCTATAATAAAGGTATAGAACATATACAAAATCGATTCATGCCTAAAAAAAGTCCTTTAAAAAAAACATAATAATAAATATTAGTTAAAGCCAACTTTATCTCGTCACTTGAAAAGATCTTACCTGTTCTAACAGTTTTTTTGTCAGGTACCATTCGGAACCTGACTTCGTTCGCTTTTGAAGAATCTATCTTGTAACTTGATATGATCTAACTTTTTTTAAAAGCTCTCTCGCCTCTTCGTTTTCCTCAAAGTGCCGTCGGACCGGCTCGATGAGCTGATCTAAGTATTTGATCAAAACCGCTTTTAAATCCATCGGATGGACTTTTTTTTCGGCAAATGTTTTTTCCAAATCTTGGTAAGTTTTAAAGGAAATATTCCCACCAAATTTCTCCGGCCTTTCAATTTTTACTTCATTTATCCTGAGCTTGCCGAAGGATTCAAAGACAATATATTTAAAATATTCAAGAATTGGATTTTCTTTTATGTCCCCTTCCAGAGAGTAAGCTTTATTAATTTTTCTTTTAATATCTTCAGTCGTATCGGTCATAAAAATAGCCGAATCTGGATTTGATTTGGACATTTTTCTCTCAATTGTCCTCTGAATAGCGCTCTCTGCCGACCCGTGCACAACCGCCGCGGTTGTACTTAGCCCGGCAGGTCGACCTAAACCCATCAGCATGTGATGGGAAACCACCACCGGTTTCCAGAATCCTAACATCGGGCCAACTTCGCGGGCGAGCATATTGACTTTTCTCTGATCCATTCCTAACTGTGTAATTTTGGCACCCAATAAAAATATATCAGTAACCTGCATGCAGGAATAAATAATATGAGCCCCAGTTAATTTCTCCAGGGATTCCTCTCGGCCCATCATCTCAGCCGTTCGAATAAATCTTTTTAAGGCATTTGATTTACCGACTTGAAGAACTAACTTCCAATAATTTGGATCTTTATTCATTTCCGAAGCCCAAACAAATTCTACTCCAGCTAAATTCATTCCCGAAGCCTTCCAAACTTCAATAAAATACTTTCCAATAATTTTTATTTTTTCTAAATCCCCACCCATTTTATTATTGGCCATCGCGTGCCAGTCGGCAACAAGCATCTTAAATTTAATTCCAGCTTTAATCATCTTGTTGACATTAATTGCTTTGACAATGCCCTGAGCAATATGGATTTGACCGCTCGGTTCAAATCCGTCGTAAGTCACCAACTGCTCCCCGCTTTCAAGAAGTTTTTTCAGTTCTTCTTCCTGAATAATCTCTTCTCCAACCTGTTTGATTAAATTTATTTTTTCATCAATCGTCATATGGTTTATTATATATATTTTTAACAAACAATGTGTCATTCCCGCGAAAGCGGGAATCCATGGATTCTGGATCCCCGATCAGGTCGGGGATGACAAGTATAAGACTCCATAATCATCTGCTTACTAAAAAAAATGTTGTCAGATTATTTTTACTATCCTGTAAATTTTCCTCAATAATATCAAGATTATAAATTTCTGCAAGAATTTTTGGCCCTAAAATTGCGGTATTTTTATCTATCTTGCCTTTAGCTAAGGTCTCGGCACATCTGGCCGTATCAAGTAAATCTCCCACACCGCTTACTTGTTTTATATTTGGATATTTTTTTGCCAAATTATCTTTGCACTGACGGAAATTTTGTGAATGGGCCATAATTGTTTTTATTTCGCCAACTGGAACATCATGCCGTTTCATTAAAAAATGACGGATTAATATATGAAATTCTTTAACTATTTTGAATTTATATTTTGCCATCGCGTGAGTTGATTCCTCAACCACACCCCCAACGGCATTTTGAATTGCAAATAAACCAAAATCTATATTCCCTTCATGTAAATTCTTAAGTACTTTCTCAGTTGTGAACAAATATTTGACTTTGAAAGGATTCTGGACGCGCTTCGCTTGCCAGAATGACAGAGCCTCTTCATTAAAACTACCTTTTCCTCCTTGAATTCCAAAAATAATTTTTTTTGAATTAATTGTTTTTGGAAGTAGCTGATTGTATAGTAAATCATACGTCCGTCCTAATTTTATTCTCATTGCTTTTGTATATGGATTAAAATTCTGCAAATCATTAAACAACTGCCAAGTATCATTACAGGTTTGCCCCATTACTTCCTGGAGCTTTTTTGTTCCCAAACTGTCAATCTCCGTTGGTTTCAAATTAAACTTTTCTAATAAGCGGCCAATAAAATGAGTTAGACCTTGCGAATTTGCCGCCAACTTATCATGTTGTTGAGCCGTCATCTCAATGACTTTCAGTCCTTTTTTAATAAAAAAATCTTTCCAAAAAAAATAATTATTTTCATCGGTCTTAAACCTATCCAAAATAATTGGTAATCCGGAAAAGCCGTTTTTGCTGCTATCAGGTCCAAACATTGGGTGGGTCAATAGCGCTTGTGTTCCCAAATTTCTCAAATGCTTTTCAAAAACCTTCTTCGAATACATTTTTACGGATAAAACATCAATCAATAGATGGTTTTCTTTAAAATATTTTTTATGTGACTTGATGACCGATTCAAAAGTTGAAATTGGAACACAGTAAAAGACAACTTCAGAATTGACAATTTCTTCCGCATTTTTTCTGTTGATTATTGTCAGTTCAAAGTCTTGATCTAACAATCTTTTTAGTGTTTTTCCGAACCGGCCAAAACCAACGATTGCAACTTTTTTCATAGTTCGACTTCGCTCACTATAAATATTAATTAAAATAACTATCAATATTATCTATATTACTAGAAATACTCACCCTTACATATCTTAAACCGTTTTTCCCGAAAGCTGTTCCCGGTGTCAATAATATTTGCTTTTTTTCCAAAAGATCAAAGCTGAATTCTTGTGAATTGTTGAAACTATCCGGTATTTTTACCCATAGGTAAAGACTGCCTTTTGTTTTAACAGCATTTAATCCAATTTTTTTTAAATTTTCAATAATAATATTCCGTCTTTTTTCATAACTGATAATCATTTTTTTTTGCCATTGTGTATCAGCATGATCCAAAGCATAGGCGCCAAGTTTTTGTAACGGACGTGATAATCCTGAATCAAATTGGGATTTCACTTTGGCTAAGGCCGAAATTATTTTTTTATTCCCAACAATCCAACCCATTCTATAACCTGCAAAAGAAAAAGTCTTGGAAAATGATCCAATTTCAACCGCTACATCTTTCACTCCTTTAATCTGTAAAATACTTGGGGCTATATATCCATCAAAAGTAATTTCCGAATAGGCATTATCATAAACCAACCAAATATTATTTTCTTTAACAAAATCTACAATCTGTTTTAAATCGTTGATATCAGCTATCTGACCGGTTGGATTGGCCGGAAAATTTACCCAAATAAATCTGGTTTTCTCTGATATTTTTTTCTTCAACTCCTCAAAATCTATTCTGAAATTGTTTGCTTCGGTCAAATTATAATAAACTGGTATAGCTCCAATTAATGTTGCTGGACCAGAAAAAGCCGGATAGCCGGGGTCAGGAACCAAAACTTCGTCACCAGCGTCTAAAAGCGCCAAAGCAAGATGACTGACACCGTCTTTTCCGCCAAGCAAAGGAAAAAGCTCATCTTTTTCTAAATTAACATTAAATCTTTTTTTGTACCAATTCTGCAAGCCTTGGGTAAACTCAGATATGGCTCCGTAACCCGGATAAATATGAGAGTTTTTCTCATCAAAAAATTCTTTTAGCTTATTGATGTAAATTGGACTCGGTGGAAAATCTGGCGATCCGATCGATAGATCCAAAACTTTTTTGCCGGTCAATTTTTCAACCTCTGCCTTTTTTTTGGCAAGAGAGGAAAAAAAATACTCTTGAAAATGGTCTAATCTTTTTGCTAATTTCATAGTTCGACTCCGCTCACTATAGATAGTGACTTTCAATTTTTAACGCCTCTTCATGAATTATTTCCCAAATTTTTTTTATAAAACCTTTTTTTGTTTTAATTACTTCCTGCCATCGCTTTTTATCAAGTGGTGGTATATTATTTTCTTTTTTATATT
>Ga0208373_1002098_pt1 | contig 23303 bp, 18 predicted proteins | sample RifOxyC2_FD_184036 | JGI IMG/M metagenome (GOLD analysis project Ga0208373, IMG submission 184036) | Soil microbial communities from Rifle, Colorado - Rifle Oxygen_injection C2 (SPAdes) | ecosystem: Environmental > Terrestrial > Deep subsurface > Rock core/Sediment | place: Rifle, Colorado... | reverse complement strand
CCTTGATTTTTGCCGCTTCGCCTTCACCTTCGTTGGTGAAGGTAGCCTTTTCTGCTTCAGCTTTCGCGATTTGTGCGTCACGATCCGCTTGTGCGCGCATAACGGTCGATTTCTGATAACCGTCCGCTTTCACGACCGCGGCTTGCTGTTCCGCCTCTGCGTCAACAACCATCTTTTCTTTTTGAGCACCGGCTTCGATCACCAATTTCTGCTTGGCCGCGTCAGCGGCAATGACTAGCTTTTTCTGTGAAGCCTCTGCATCAATGATTGCTTTGGCCTTGTCAGCCTCGGCCGTTTTGATGAGCGTTGCTTTCAGCTCCTCTTCTTTCCGTACGGCCAACTTTTTCTGGAGCTCTGTTTCAGCTACGGCTTTTGCTTCCTGTGCCGCTACTTCCGCCACCAGAACGTCTTTCTGCGCAATCGCCTTGGCTTTGGGGCCGGCCTGGTCGCGCCTCGCTTCGGCTTCGGCCTGCTGGGCAGCAAGATCTGCCGTCTTCACGGCCAAATCGCGATTTGCCTGCGCAATAGCCTCATTGTTTTTCGCCGCTTGCACTGCGCCGGCACGCTCCGCGTCCGTGGACTTCATCACCGAGTCTCTATTGGCTTCAGCCGTCCTGATTTCTTTGTCGCGCGTTGCTTCTGCGGTGCCGATGTCGGCATCACGCTTGACTTCTGCGGTTCGTTTGACACCAAGGGCGGTAATGTAGCCCTGATCGTCAGAGATGTGCTGAACGGTAAGTCCAATCACCGATATCCCGAGTTTGTTCAGTTCGGATTCCGATTCACTCGCCACTTTTTGCGAAAACATCTGTCTGTCCGCGTTGATCGCCTCGACGGTCAAAGCGCCGCAGATAGTTCGCAAGTGCGCTTCGAGCGTTCGCGTTACCGTATCCTTAACATCTTCATCCGGTTTTCCGAGCAATGATTCGGCCGCATTGCGAATCAGAACATCTTCACCGCCGATTTTCACGTTGGCAACGGCTTCCACGTCCACAGGCACGCCTTCCTTCGTTACTGCTCCGTGCGTCTCGACTTGCAAAGTAAAAATGTTAAGATCCAAGTAGTCAACGGTTTCAAGAACCGGCCACTTAAAAACCGCGCCTCCCTTAACGATTCTGAATCCGACCGAACTGCCATCTGCCAGCTTGCGTTTACGACCGGTGATGACCGCGACCTTGTTCGTCGGAACTTTGATATAATTCCGCAGAAACAAGCTAAGCGCGATCATGACGGCGATTACCACCATTAACACGATCCCTGGTACGAACAAACTCGAAAGGTTGAAGCTCTCGGACGACGTCGACGTTTCAATATCGCCAGCCATGGCCTTTCCGGTGATCATAAGTTGGCACATCACGATGAACATCATCAGCAAAAATCCTTTGAACTTTTTCATGCGCTTGCCCCATTCGTTGTTTCAACGATAACAATATCGCCAACGACCGATTTGATCGTAACGATTGCTCCATGCTGGATGGCTTCGCCATTTCCAGACTTAGCCATGAGCGACACGGTCCCGCCCTTTGCGGTCAGCTGAATTTTTCCCATTGATCCGGCCGGAATGATCACGTCCACGGTAGCCTCTCGGCCCACCAGCGTCCCAACTTCAACGGCGCTCGACGCCTGTTGCGTGAACAAAAATTTCACGATGAAATACACGATTGCCCCCACTGCCAAACCGGACGCGAGTCCGATCAGCGATGACAACATGTACGAAATTTCATAGTACCTGGCAATCGCGCCAAATCCGCCGAATCCCGTGGCAAACGCCGCAATGATTCGCATGCTGAAAATACTGGGCCCGCCGTGACCGTGTTCCACGTCATGATCGCCAACGTCGTGATCTCCGAGCTCGTGAACAAGATCTCCGCCGTGTTCGGCCAGCTCACCCACAAGGAATGAAAGCAAGAGAACAATGAAACCAACACCGCCGATTGTCAGAAACACAAGCATGACAGCACCTCCATCTTCCCAAGTTGTAAACAACACTGGCAAAAGTGCCAGAAGCAGTATTTAATCATACAAATCCTCAAAGGTCAATAGAAATTCATCGGCTGCTAATTTGCTTAAATTAAACAAAAAGTCGCCTGTGCTAAAGATTGGTGGAGACAATCCCGACAGCAAGCGACCTTATCTAGGAAAATTTTTAAGCGAATAACATCGCCGCGGCCGTTAAAATCAGGAAAAAGATAACGACCAAAATCAGAATATCAATGAATGTCGCCAAAAACGCACGCCAGCCATGCTTGCTGGCCATGATGAGCGGAATGCCGAAAAGCAGAAAAGCGAAAAATAAAATGATGATGACGAGGCCGATGCCAAGAATGAATTCCATGTCATTCGGTATGTCGCGCAGCCAGTTAATTTCATCGAGGTATTGAATAGACCAAGACATGAGAAAAATCAGTAGCGCGGAAACCAAAGACCAAATCAGATAAAGGCCTTTGAATAAATCAATCTTTGCGTCTTTGACGGCCGGATCGTTTTTCGCAGGCGCAACACCAACATCGTCCGGTTGCTTTCTTGATTTTTTCCAGGCAAAGAATAGTGCGGCGATAATAGCGATAATGACAACAACAAACGCAGCCGCGCGGCCGGCGTATAAACGAAGCTTCGTCGTGGCATACGATCCTTTGACCGTGAACATTTCATTCGGACCGAGCTGTTTGGCGGATTTACTTATCGCGCCGCCGTAACCGATACTGCTCGCGATTTTATCCAAATTTTTATTGGTCAAACCGGCTGTTTCTGGCATCCCGAGCGACACGTCGGTCGCAGTGGTGTAATTGACCGCTGACTTTTTGCCTTTCAGAAATAACTCGGAATCAACCGAAACGGCCACTCGCGCTTCACTGATTTGTACCGGCGCGGCGAGGGTGGTGAAGTTAAATTTAAACAAGCCGCCGGCTTTTTTAGCAACAAAGTCCTTGGACCGGTAAGCCAACAAGATAGCGCCCTGCGCATCGGCGGCAAGCGGCTTTACCAAATCAAAAGCGTATTCATCGCCGACTTGCGTGATTTTGAGCTTGTAATAGGTGGCGTCGGCCGGACGTGATTCGTAATAATGAGATATATAGTCGCTATAATAATTCGGCTTAGCATACATGCCGCAACTCGAAGCGCCGGTATCTTTGTTGTAAACGGTTTGCTCGCAAACGTTCGGCAACACTTGCTGATACGCCGCCAGTTGATTCAAACTATCTTTTGAATAAAGTTTGAGTGTTGACAAGTCACCGTCGGTAAAGTTCGTGAACGCTACGCGCGCCATCACCACGGCTTCGCCATTGCCGCGCAGAGTGACGGAGTAGCTGTGGGCTTGGCCAAAGAATAATTCATCTTGCGCGGAGGTCGGCGCCGTGAAAACGAATAACAGCGCAATCAGAAAAACCAGTGAAACGAGCTTTTTCATAATGGTTTGTTAAGTGACTTTTTTATGTTAGCAATAATTTCCTTCGCCGTTAACCGATCATCATATTCTTGCCCCACGTATTGGTAAATAATTTCGTGGCTTGGGTTAATTAAAAAAAACGAAGGTTTGGCAATGCGTCTGCCCTTGTCTTCGGTCTCGATGTTGAACGCGTTTATAATGGTTAACGTTTCGTCCGCCAACACGGGGAAGTTCAAACGCAAAAATGTTTTGAGTAGGCTCGACTTCAGTTTTGTATCCGATGAAATCGCCACCATCTTCGTGTTTAATTCTTTCTCAATTCTCTCAAAATTCTCATTTAATTCCTTCAATTGCTTCTTGCACACATTGCACCATACCCCGCGAAAAAAAATCAGGAGCAAATTTTTGTCGCCTTGATATTGATACAAGTCCAAAGGTGAGCCATCGTTGTTCTGTAAAATAAAACTTTGCATATTAATTCGATTCAAGTATCGAGTGCCTGTGTAAATTCGCGTAGTTTTGCGTAAGGTTTTGCGTGGTTTCGCGGAAACGCTGTCAACACGGTGAACGTCATATCACGTAAACCATCTTCAACGCATTTTCACACTGTAGCTAACTAACAACATTTGTCCCAATCAATCACCTTATCCAGTTCTTTTAACTTTTCCTCATACTTCGCCAAGCATTCTTCCGAACAAAATTGCACCTCGTGTTTTTCAAGGAGTTTGTCAGGGGCGATTTCGGTTTCACAGATGATACAGATTTTCATGCTTCAATTATAACCAAAAAGATTCGTAAAATCAAGTAACAAAAGGGGCACCGTGTATGGGTAGAATCGTATTCTACCTGTACACGGTGCCCCTTTCTATTTCAGTTCGTAAAATTACTTGCCCGCATTGCCATAGGCATAACCTCTGACAATCGACCACTGGTGCGATGTTTTCGGTACGATCTTGTAAACGCTTCTGAACTTGGTGATCGCGGCTTTTTCTTTGACTAAATCTCTGCCTAATGGGCGGATGTTGTAGCTCATGTAGTAGAGAGTCAGCTCATCGCCAACGAGTTTAAAGTTCGGTAAGCGCTTGTAAACCTTCACGAAGTCTTTGAGTCCGGCTTGTTCCGCTTTCAAAGCTCTTTGCGTCGGTTTCTTGCCGGTCAATACCAAATTGACATCAGACCAATCCTTATCGCTTGTCGGGATGCGACCATAGATCGCGTTGTAGTCGCCAATTACGCCCTTGCGATCATTGGCGGACATCTTGACCGAAGCGTCAGTACCGTAAGCGATGAAGTACACCGCTTGACTCACCGCGCCGGCCGAAGCCGTCTTGGTGATGCCGGCGATATCGGCCGTAGCTTTGGCTTCAGCCGCCGTGTTAACAACGGTCGCTTGTGCCGGCGTTACGACGGTCGTGGTGGTAGTAGTGGTGGTTGTTGTTACCGGAGTAACGACCACTGACGGTGTCGCAGCGCTTCCGCCGCTGCCGCCAGATCCGCCAGTGCTATTGGTATTGGTGAACGTCGCATTGGACGGAGTCGGGGTGTAACCCGAACCTGCCAACGTTCGGAGACTTACAGTTACCGTGGTATCAGCCGAAACGGCATCGGTCGTATAAGCGTAGGTCCACGTTGTTCCGGAACCGCTCATCGCTGTGAAAGCTGTCGTGGTTGTGCCGTCTACAATCCTTATGTCAGGTGCTTCATATGGCGCCTCACTAAATGTGGCGGTGATGGTTACTGCGGTCGATTCACTGACCGAGCAACTGGATGTGCAAAGATTGTACTTCAAGGCTACTGTCGTGCCGGATGCGGCGAAATAACCGTAGCCATAAGCATAATCTCCTGCTCCATAACCATAGCCATAGCCCGCATTTTGCGTGGCGAATGCCGACATGTCCGTTACCAAAACCAGCGCGCACATCAAAACCATTCCGAGCAATACTTTGCTTAGTTTATTTTTATCCCTAAGCAATGACAAAATTTTTTGTTTCATTGTTTTTACCTTTCTATTTTCCAGCACTTTTAACACCAGTCGACCGTTTATTCTGGTTATGGATTTTGGACTAATCTATTTTCTTAAGGTTGGGCCCAAATAGATTAATGCAAACTAACCATGATGCTGGCTTTTGTTAGCATTTATTAATTCTTTGACATTTGTATTATACCACAATTTGGGTGATTTGTTTATGCTATAGGTGTGGATAAATAAAATAAGCAAGCACTGCTTAAAACAATGCCGGCTTATTGATGAGCCTTTATGCAAATAATACTTTAAGTGGAACTTTTATCAGCCGCCGCACTAACATTTCGCAACAATGACTTATTTTTTCTCAGAAATTCAATGATGAAAGCGCAAAAAACTCCTAAGAATAAACCAATCATGCCGGCAATGAGTACAATCTGCCTTCGCTGTGGCGCAATTTTCATCTCCGGCAATACTGGTGCGACTTTTATTGTGGTCGGCTTGGTACTGTAAGTCTTTTCAAATTCTTTTTTTTGCAACTCCTGATCAAGCTCAAATAAACTCGTTTTTAAATCTATGATCGCCATCACTTTCGCGTCCTTTGCCTGCTTGACGGCGTCCAATAAATTTATATAACTTTCGACAATTCTTCCTTGCGCTTCCGATTTTACATCGGCTCGGGCAGTGATCTCTTTTTGATAAAATTGAATATCCTTATCCAGACGAATAATATTTTTTTCGACTTCGACAATTTGCTTGCCGATTTGTACTTTGTTTTGCTTGATAAATCCAATTTCTTGTTCAACCGTTTTTATGGCCGTTTCAAACAGTTTTTGGTGGCGTTCAATTAAAAGTTGATCCACAATCGTCAGTAATGTTAAAGCGGATTGCGGGTTTTGTCCGCGTGCTTTGATTTCCAGTATGTTAAGTTTGGTTTTGTCTTGCGCTATAACCGTTTTTACGTCAAAACGGTTTTTTACACTTAGCAACGATACGTTGGGCGCTGACAATTGTGTTCTTATTTGCGTGGCAATCGTGTCGGTTGAAAATACTTTTTCCTCCTCCGCGGGATTGACCAATAATTCGTTTTTTAATATGCCTATTTGGATAAGTGAGCGAGCTTCGAAAGTCTCCGGCAATAGCAGGCTTACCGTGACGCCGATAGTAAATGCGCTCATGAAGGCCACGCCGATAAGCCATTTTCCTTTCCATGCAATACCAATATAATTGGCAAAGTTGATTTCCGGATCATTTTTCTCTGGCTGAATTGTGTTGCTCGATGGTATGAATTGCGACGATTGATTCATGTCCTGCATATTGGTAATTTTATGAAGATAAACAATTTAAGGGATTAATTTTATTGACAAGGATATTTCAGTTTGCCAATTTTAGCCGGTAGTAAATGATGCCAAAGTATTCGTGTGCGGCGAGATCCACTTTTTCGATATTTTTAGCGGAAGGCAACCAGTCAAACAGATTATATCTTCCAAATTTTATCTTGGGGTCCGTCGGGATGGCGATCGGATTTTCGCCGGCGGCTCGAAATACCCACATGGCCCTTGGCAGGTGATATGCCGATGTTATCAAAAAGAATGTTTCCTGTCCAATGAGCTTCTGCGCATTTACGGCGTTTTCCAATGTATTTCTCGATTTGTCTTCGACCGTCAAATTGACCGGATCCATGCCGCGTTCGATCAAAAATGTTTCAATTATCCGAGCCTCATTATTTGTTTCAGGTTGAAGCGGGTTGGTCCCTGAAATTATCACTTGTAAACTCGGCCTGATTTCGGCCGGACGACTGAAATATATTTTTAAAGCTTCGCTGGCGCGGAAAATGTTGGTCTCCCCTCCGCCTGCTAAAATCACAATCCTGTTCGTACTGCCGAATTGTTCGCCCGTTGGCGCTGGGAATGCGCTTTCGAGCGGGTAAATAATCAAATCGGCTATCGGACTGATTGACAAGAGGCAATATAGCGAAACTGAAAATAACAGAATTATTTTGCCGGTTCGCTGCCTGTCTTTGAATAAAAAAACAATCCCGACAATAAACAAAAGAGGCGTGAATATGCTTGGTAATAAAAGTTGTTGGAAGAGTTTAAAAAGTAGCATCTATTTTTTTAGTAGGATTTTATAAATGCGTTCCGCTGTTCTGCCGTCCCACAGCGCCGGTCGTTTCGGCTCGTATTTCGACAAATCGAATATTTGATTCGCCGATTGGATGATTTTTTCCGGTTGGTTGCCGATCACTTGATTGGTACCCATTTCAACGGTAATTGGTCTTTCCGTGTTATTTCTCAAAGTTAAGCAAGGAATCCCAAGAATGGTTGTTTCTTCCTGAATGCCGCCGGAATCAGTCAACACCAACTTGGCATTTGCCATGAGACAAAGAAATTCAAAATAACCAAGCGGCTCAGTATTAACAATATTGCGATGTTTGATGAAGTCACCAAGGCCGAATTTATCAATTTTCTGGCTGGTGCGCGGATGCATGGGAAAAACAATTTTAATTCTTTCGGCGAGGTCGCGTACGGCCAGTAGAATGCCGCGCAATGCGTCGAGATTATCAACGTTCGAGGGACGGTGCAATGTCAACAGCGAGAATTTTTTTTCTTCCAGTTGAAGGCGTTGCAAGATATTTGATTGTCGGGCCGTCGCGAGATGTTTCAACAGAGTGTCAATCATGATGTTGCCGACAAAATGAATTTTGTTCGCGTCGAGCCCCTCTCTGCGCAAATTGTCGTTCGCTTCCATCGAATGCGTAAAAAGATAATCCGATAACTGATCAGTAATTAAACGATTAATTTCTTCCGGCATGGTTCGATCGTAACTACGTAGCCCTGCCTCAACATGTGCCACCTTGATTTGCATTTTGGCCGCCACCAAAGCGCAAGCCACCGTTGAATTGACATCACCGACGACAATCACCAAATCGGGGCGATGTTCGAGACAAATTTTTTCAAACGCTATCATGACGTTGGCCGTCTGCACCGCGTGTGTGTCTGAGCCGACGCCGAGGTGAATGTCGGGTTTGGGTAGCCGAAAATCATCAAAAAAACTTTGCGACATTGCTTCGTCGTAATGTTGGCCGGTGTGCACGAGCAACGACTCAACCAAAGGATGTTTTTTCGCTTCTTCGATCAACGGCGCCATCTTGGGAAAGTTGGGTCTGGCGCCAACAACCTTGATTATTTTCATAATGATTTCAATTGGGCGATCAGTAATTCGGTCATTTTTTCTCGCGTGAAATTGGATAGTACAAATTCTCGGTTGTTCATAGCGTTTGCCTTGTAAAAATCATAATTCTCATATAAATTTCGCACGGCGTCAATCAACGTCTGGGGATTACGAACATCAAAATAAAAGTTGCCCGGCAATGAGGCCAGCAGTTCTCGCCCCTCCCCCTCGATGCCGAAAAGAATCGGTTTGTTCGCCCAAAGATAATCAAAAACTTTTGACGGGATGGTGCGCTTGAACGCCGGCGAATCTTTTAGAATAATGACCAAGGCATGAGATTGGAGCTGACTGGCGAAGGCGGCTTCTTTTGAACAACCATTTTGAAATGAAACATTTTGCAATTGTTTTTGCTTGGCGCTGGCCATTAAAGCATCCTTGACCGACCCCTCCCCGATCAGTGCAAATTTGACGGGCATAGTTGATAATTCTGCGGCGGCATCAATTATTTGGTTTAAATTCTGTGCATACCCCATGTTGCCGACATATGATATGACAAATTCATCGCTGCGTTGCCACTCCTTTTGCGAATCGAACTGACACTCGTCAATAAATTTTTTTGACAATCCATTGTAAAGCACTAAACAGGGTATATTTTTCTTACTGATTTGAACGATATGATCTCTCATTCCCTTTGACACACATGAAATGATATCGGCTCGTCGATAAATAAATTTTTCCAGGACCTTGCCTGTTTTGTAAAAAACGGATTTTTCTTCGATGTGTCCGGTGCCGACGGCCGAATCCGGCCAAATGTCTCTGATGTCGAGAATGAATTTTGCTCGTTTGAATTTGGCAATCAGCCAGCCGGCCAACGAGACAAATAGGGGCGGACTGCTGGCGATGACAAAATCCGGCCGGAATTTAAGCTTCACTCCCGCAACTATTGCATTGACCATGAAAGATAAATAATGTTTCAGGTATCCCTTGGTCTCTTTGCCCGACAAACCGGAAATCTTGACTCGCACCACTTGCGCGTATTCATCGCGTTCCATTGTCTGAACTGGTGATCGGTGTGGATGAGCGGTCAAGATCGTGACATCATACCCGCCGGCACGCAATAGAGCCGCGGTTTCGCTGATACGGAAAGCGGCCGCCGTTACGTCGGGCGGAAAGTACTGCGTGACGATAAGAATTTTATTTTTCATGGTCTTAATAATAAAAAACTTTGAAAACGACTTTATAAATGAACGCCAAGGCATTGTAAAATTTGTTGCGATTGTATTTTTGCCACTTTTCCTGCCAGCGCTTAAATGTGTCGTCTCCGGTTAGGCGAAACAAAATTTCCAGTTGGACGATATGCAGGTTATGATAAAATTTGCTCGCAATAGTCCGTAAAAAGTTTTTCGACGCATCATACTTTGACCAAAAGCCGATATCAAATTGGGGCAGATTATCCTTAATCGTTTTTAGACATTGATTATACAAATTAAGCGCCGCTTCGCTTCCGGTCAGAATATAATAATCACGCACGCCCCAAACGGCCCAAATAAATCCGTTCAAAACATGCGACTCCGGCTCGACCAGATATTCTTCCAGCCAAACGCCACCGGCTTGATCAACAAATTGCACGCCACCTGCACTGATTGGCGTAATTAATGTTTGGAATACCTTATCACTGGCGTCAAGAAAAATTTTATCTTGTGTTTCTACGTATGCCCTGGCTAAAATTGATAAACCCTGACCTTGCGCCAAAGCGGAGTACCATGGATTTTTTAATTGTTGAAAATACTCCCAATCAAACTTATGATTCCAAACCCAAAGTCCAAATGAATTTTTTCCTAAATTTTTCAGCAACCATTCACTGGCGTTAAGGAATTTGTGTTTGTATTCTTCTCGCCCGGTTTGTTTATACAAATCATGATTACCCAAGCCAAACTGAATAATGGCAATCGGATTGTATTGTTTGCCGATCACGCCATGATAATTTAATAGCGGTATGCCATGTTCGTCAAATGGGCCGGGGTATAATGCTTTTTTTTCAAACGATTGATAATACTGGCCCAACCTTTGGTCGTCCGTGGGAAAAGCGTTTTCATTAACAAAAGGCCGGCCGTGCCAAAAGGTTAGTTGGCTGTTCTTTCCCAAAACATAAGCGGAAAAAATTCGTTTCAAATAATTAATTTTCATAATCTGGCGTTATTGCAATCGGTTGGCCGGATTGCAAAGAGTCGATAATGCAAAACGTGGCCTTGGCCGCCAGCAAGATTTCAGCACTGGGTATGGGCAGTGGCGCATGTTGATTGATGGAATCGATAAACACGGCCAATTCCTTGAAATGCCCCTTATCTTGTTTAGCGAAGAAACCCGTTGACTTAAAATCATTGATGACAAATGATTGTTTGTCAGCGAAAATTTCTAGATATTCCTTGCCCAACCGATTGTCTCCCATCGCCGTATACAAAATATTGCCGCGTGAGCCATCGCTAAAATCAATCGTAACATTAAAATTATCATCGTCAAGAATAATTTCGCTCACCGGCAAACGCGTGGCGTACAATTTAACCGGTTTAGCGCCGGTGATAAATTGTAACAAATCGACAAAGTGACACACTTCCCCCACAATTCTGCCGCCACCTACGTCCGGATCATGAACCCAGTGATCTTTCGGAATATAGCCGGCATTGATGCGGTAGTTGATAAGCAACGGATTCGTGCGTTTTGTCAAACTGTTTTTCAATTTAATCACGCTTGGCGCGAAACGCCGGTTATAACCGAGCATGAGATGACTGATGTTCGGATGATTGGCCAGAGTGCAAAGTTCTAACTTGGTCAAGCAAAGCGGTTTTTCCAAGAAAACAATTTTGCCTTTGTCTAATGCTTGCTTGGCGATCGTGGCATGTAGGTTGTGCCTGGTCGCGACAAAAACCACATTGATCTCTCGATCATTCAATACCTGTTGATAATCTGTCGCGCAATTTTCACAAGCGTATTTTCGGGCTATTTGTTCCGCATTCATGCCTTCCGCCGTGGCAATCGCCTTGATTCTCGCTCCGAGCTTTGCTAAATTCGGCAACAAAAATCGTTTGGCAAAATTTCCAGCGCCAATCATGCCAATACATATTTTCTCGTTAATCGCTATCGACGGTTTTGGTAGATGCATTTGACTTAGTCGCACACAAGTATCCGGCATGGCAAGAGGCGGATAATGCAAGATAACGCCGGTAAATTCTTTTTTTCCTGGATTATTCAAAATCAGATCATAAGCGCTGGCATAGTCATCAAGACTGAACGAGTGCGTAATCATTGGGGCAAGATTCACGCGCCCGGCGCCGACCAGGCGCAAAAACTCTGCCATATTTCTTTTTTCCGTCCAACGGACATATTCAAATGGGTAATCAATCCCCTTCTCCTCATAATTCGCATCATACCGACCCGGCCCATATGAGCGCGAAATGAGAAAATCTAATTCTTTTTTGTAATAAAGATCGCGTGGTATTTCCATCCCCACCAAACCAACCGCGCAAACGCGTCCGCATGGACGACAAAGTCGTCCGGCCAATTCGACCGGCTCATTGCTTTTGGTGCTGGCGGTGATGATGATCGCATCAAGACCTCGGCCGCCGGAAAAGCCTTCCGCAATTTGCATCACATTATCCGTCCCGATCACTGCGCCTTGCGCCGCACCGTATAGCAGGCTTTGAGTAACTTTTTTTGCGTTTACATCCATGCCCAAGACCGGAAAGCCGTAAGCACTCAATATCTGAACCGTCAATTGACCAATCAAACCGAGGCCAATCACGCCGACTTTTTCTCCCGGCTTCAGGTCACAACGTCTGATCCCCTGCATGGCAATGGCGCCGAGAGTGGTGAAGCTCGCTTGATCAAATGAAACATTGTCGGGAATAATGATGGCCAAATTTTTCGGTATATAATTGATTTCCGCGTGCGATGCATATCCGGCACCGGCGACGGCGACGCGGTCGCCGATTGTAAATTCATTGGCACATCCAGTTCCGACTTCAATAATTGTTCCGGCGCTACTGTAGCCTAACGCCACGGGCGCGTCCAGCTTGCCAAGTACATTTTGGACTGTTGTGATTAGGCCTTCCTGCTTAATCTTTTCAAAAACTTTTTTTACCAGATCGGGTCGCTCCTGCGCTTTGCCGATAATATTTTTTTGCGCTAAATCGATCATCAGCTTTTCCGTGCCCGCAGAAATCAAAGAACTATCGGTGCGAATCAAGATGCCATGAGCCTGGCACAACGGACTCGGCACCTGTCTCAATTCCATGACGCCGGTCTTGTATGATTGAATTATTTGTTTCATAAATTACAGTGTGCTTCTATTTTTAGCCACAATTAATAACAATGGCGTTTTTGTTGCGCTGATTTCTTCCATGTCGAAACCGTTGGCGGCTAGTCGCCTAAGCCATTCGTTTGTTGAAAAACGATTGATGGAAATCTCAAGATAGTTAAAGTCAATCCGGCGTTTGGTAATTTGAAACGCCTGCTCGAACAACCAAGAGAAAAAACAATACCTGTTCAAGTAGAATAATATTTTTTCAATTTTTCGAATCGGATGTTTGCTGTTTGGTACGGTAAAAATTAAGTAACCATCATCCAAGAGCAAACGTTTCATCTCAAGGAAATATTCGTCAAGTGCTGGCAGATATTCAAAAACGCTGGAAGAAATAATCGCCCTGAATTTTTTTGACAAAAAAGGCAATCGCGGCAAAAAATCTTCTTGCAGCGCCAAGAAATTTAAGCCGGCGGATTGATATTTCGTATTGGCCTTTTTTATCATTTCGGATGACAAATCACATCCGGTAATTGCAAACCCGGCCGCCGCGATTGAGCCGGTGACTTCCCCTGTGCCGCAACCAAAATCAAGCACTGCATCATTCGCGCGCAATCGACTTTTTAACGCGTTGAGAAATTGGTCGACCCGATAATTCATTTTTCTAGTGTGACCATAATTATCACTCCAGCGCGTGGCGGAAGCGTCGAAAAAAAATTGTACCTTTTTTTCGCTTAACATAGTCAGTTGTTATACCCACTGCAAAACCTTCTTGATGTCGGCATAGAAAACCGCGGGGCTTCTTTTATAAACCAATCTTCTGGCCCAGCCTCGTCTTAGGAGATTAATCAGTTTGGTGTTATGTCGATGAAATTGGCGCGACATCATTTTACTAATTTCTTCAAATTTTTCTTTTGACATGTTTAACACTCGCTTGTCGGGATCCTTGAAAAAATAATCCTTCGGATTTGTTTTAAAAAAGTGATCCAACTCAACTTCGGGATAGAGCAAGCCGAGCGCCACGGCCTCATCGAACAGTTTGGTTTTTGGGAAGGGATTATAAACACCGAGTCCGGCATAATATGGATTGATTTCCTTCATGAAGCGATAAGTCTTTTGCATATCCTCCTCGGTTTCCGTCGGTAAGCCGAACATGAAATAACCGCTCCAAAAGATACCCAGACGATTAAGCAATTTGGCCGTTTGCCGAACCTGAGCAAAGGTGATGCCTTTGTCGGTTTTGTCCAAAATTCGCTGACTGCCCGTTTCAATACCAAGCTTGATAACATTGCAACCGGCCAGCTTCATTTTTCGCGCCAGTTGTTCGTCAAGCAAATTAACTCGGGTCGAACAGCCCCAATTGATTTTAATATTTTCATTCATCAACGTGTCGCACAAATTCATGATTCTTTGTCTGTCGGCTGTAAAAGAGTCGTCCTTAAATTCAAACTGCGTCGTCCCGAATTTTTCTATCACCAGTTTTATTTCGTTGATTATATTATTAATCGATCTGTTGTGAACCTTTCTGCCCCACAAGTGACAACAATAGCTACAGTTGTACGGACAACCGCGCGAAGTCATAATCACGCCCATATTTTCCGACGAATAATTTTCCGGGTTCATTAATAAATGTCTCCCGGGAAAAGGGACTTGATCCAGATCGGCCAATAATTCCGCCGGCTGATTATGAATTACCCGATTGCTCAATCGGTATGATATGCCTTGAATGGTTGACAAATCGTTTTTGGATTGTAAGGCGGCAACCAATTTGGCAATAACATTTTCTGCTTCACCTTTCACAACGACGTCAATGGCCGAACATTTCATCGTCAATTCGGGTTGCAAGGTTGCATGTGGTCCGCCAACCACCACGGGGCAGTTCGGGTTGACTTTTTTAACCAGTTGGGCGGTCTTTATCACTGATCCGATCTTTGGCGTCATCGCCGTAATGCCCACAAGATCAGGACACCATTCGCTTAAAATCTTTTCAATCTCTTGCCAAACCGGATGGGTGTCATTATTGATCCCTTGTTTATACAATTCCAATTTATTGTATTCATCGCTAAAATCCAGTCCGGTAGTCTGCTTGATGGCGTCAACATCCAAAATCGCTACATGGTGTCCAGCTTTTTCCAATATCGCGCCGACATAACTAAGGCCAATTGGAAAATAAAAGTTTGCAAAACCGGTAAATCGTTTAAATGGCGGGTCGATTAATAGTATCCTCATATTTCCGTATATTAGATTTTGAATCTTTTTTTAAGAGCGCGCGCCTTTTGTAGTACCGGAAACCGATAATATATTTTTCGGATCAAATAACTTAAATAAGCGGTAAATTTTTTATCAATTTTAGTTGTGCCATGGGTTAATTTATCACGCAATTTTTTTAATTCTTTTTCCGTATGCTCGCCCGTATAATAAGGGATGAATTTATCGTTTTTCAACCAATAGTCATCGGAAATAATTCCTTTGGCCTTGGCGATGTCATATATTTCCGTGCCCGGCAAAATCCACAGAATTTGCCCGCTTATGGTATCATGCGGTTTAATTTTAGTTAACAGTGCAATTGTTTCGTCTATTGTTTTATCGTTTTCGCCCGGATTACCAACCATCAAATAAGCTCGCGGCTTGATCCCCGCCTCATGGCATAATCGAAAGGTTTCCTCAACCTTGGCGGTGGTTTGATTTTTTTTGATATTCTTTAATACTTCGGGACTACCAGATTCCACGCCGAAATCAATCCGATAGCAACCGGCCTTTTTCATCCAATCCAACATTTCGGCGTCAATTTGATTTACATGAGAGCAAGCGGCCCAAATAACGTCCAGTTGGCGTTTAATGATACCGTGGCAAATATCAATTACGCGATCTTTCCGGATCGTAAAATTATCATCAAAAAACATCAGCGCCCTAACGCCGTGGGTGCGATACAAATAATCAATTTCCGCTAAAACGTTTTGCGCCGAACGTGCGCGCCATTGTCGTTTCCAAAATTTTGACGCGGCACAATAGACACAAGCGTAGGGACAACCGCGGGAAGTCATCAGCGCCGCTGATTTTCTCGTTGTTTCCGGTAATCCGAGATAGTCATCCAAATTAAAATCATCATAGCTCGGAAAAGGAATTGTGTCCAAATCAGAGATAAATTCTCTTGGTTCGGTAATCACAATATTGCCCGCTTCACGATAGGCGATGCCCTTTATTCCGGCCAACGGAGCATTATCCAACAACGATGTTACCAACTCTAACGTGGTCAGCTCACCTTCTCCGAGTACGACCGCATCGGCATCAGCTAGACGAAACATTTGTGCGGGAAAAACTGTGGCATGATGCCCGCCAAAAATCAATTTGACGTCAGGAATAAACGACTTGACCAGCTTGGCGGCCATGAACGTTTGTTCTCTTTCCACTGTCCAGCAGGGCAAGCCGACGATATAAGGCTGGCGTTTTTTGACGGCAGCTACCAATTGTTTCCACGTCATGCCTGCGGCATCAAGGACGCTGGCTTTGATATTATTTTGTTTTAAATATGCCGCAAGATACGCCAGACCAAGAGGCGGATAATCAACGCGTTGCGGAACTTCGCGTGGCGGATTTATAAATAAAACACCCCGTTGTTTTTTTTGCGGCTCGGTTGAAATTGCTGTTGCGAATATTTCCGAATATACAGACAAAGTTTTTTCCGCCGCGTTTTGCCAGGTGAATGATTGCGCACGGTGAACGGCTCGATCGGACAATCTGCGCCGTAGCGTTTCATTGCTGATAATCGAATAAATTGCTTCAGCGATTGCGGATGGATTTTTAGGATCAACTTTTAATCCGGCGTTTCTGATAATTTCCGGCATGACGGAAACATTGGAAGTAACAATCGGCGCGCCACAAGCCATGGCTTCCACGAGCGGAATACCAAATGATTCGCAAAAAGAAGGTAAGGCAAATACGGCGGCACCGCGGTACAGACTCGGCAGTTCCCCGTGCTTAATAAAGCCCAAAAATAAAATATCGGCCGATATCGATTGCGGCAGTGCCGCTATAACGTTTAACGTTTTGGCTTTTTCGACCGGGTCGATATCCGTCGAGCCAACGAAAATCAGTTGATGTGGTATTTGATGCGCCGATTTTAATTTGGCGAAAGCGTGGATTAAGCCGCAATAATTTTTATTCGAAACGTTGTTGGCCACACAAAGGATATACGGTCGGGTAATATTAAAATCATGCCGCAGTTTATCGGCCTCCCCCGGTTCCTTCCGCTGGCAGAATTGGCTGGATACGCCGTGATGTACCACCCGTATTTTTTTAAAATCAACGCCGAGCAGACCGTTAATTTCTTTTGCTAAACTTTCCGAAACCGCGATGACCGTGTCCGCCTTACGGACAGACCGCTTCATTAATAAATTGAAATACCAACGCTTGTAAAACGGTTTGAACTGCGTTGGGGAAATAAAATTGATCATAAATTGAATCGTCACGACGGCCGGGCATGGTAGCCATAATGGTAAAGTGTTATTCGGGCCATGATAAATATCGATTTGATATGCCTTCAGCAAGCGCGGCAAACAAAATTGTTCAAAAAGGATACGTCTAATTTTATATCGATTATCAACTGCGCATTCTATCATTTTTATATTGGGGCGCGTCAAGTCGAATTTTTCTTTATTTTGTGGACAAACAAAAATGTAATATTGATTTTGTTTGTCAATGTCTGACAAGGCAGAAACTAAATTGGCGAGATACTGTTCTCCGCCGCCGAAGTCGTCCCGATTGACGGCCAAAGTATCGATCGCAATACGCATATTGAAATTTTGCATGAAAAAAAGAAAACTAGCGACATTAATGTTTTTTGTGCCAACGTTTTACTATCAGCAGAGCGCAAACTAGAATAAGATTCATGATGACTTCCGTGTAGATAATTTTAAGTGATGTCAATATCGCAAAATACCGCATGACCCAAAAAATTAAAGCCGTCAACGACAAGGAAAAAAAGAGGCTCAAAAAAATTCGTTCGAACATGTCTGTCCCCGACTGATAGCCTTGTCCGGCCACTTCGATACGGGTCGGTTCGTCGGTCGGACGCGTTTGTGGGAAGATGAGGCCGGTTAAGCAGAATCCTGGCAGGAAAAAAACCAAAATCACACCGAGTGTACCGGACAATATGTTCATTATCGGCAACCATAAACTCAATATGACCAGAGCAATTAGCGCACCCATAATTATCCAAATTGATTTTGATCGCCGTTGGCGCTCTAATGTCGTCATAATGATGGCAGATATTTCCAAACGTGCTCTGACGTTTGCTCGAAATGGCCGCTATTGCGAATAAATTTTTGATACGGCCAATCGATCGGTTCACGGCCGCCGATATAGAAATAGAACGGATAGTTGGAGTAACCGCTGTCATTCATTAACTTGAGTCGCCGTTCATCACTGTCCCCGCGCCAGAATTCGATCCATTCGTCCATACTCCAAGTATCACCGCCATAGCCCGGACCAAAAGCGATCAGCTTCGAAAAACCCATTACCCACGGCGTATCGTTGCTGTTGGTGGCGAGCAAACGAGCGCGCGGCTCAACCAAACTGGCTAAAGTTTTAATTTCCTGATATTCATTCACGGGCAACATTGGCTGCTGGCGCCAAGCTTGCGCCACTATTTTGGCAGAAAAAATCAAAAAAAACAAGATAATCAAAATCTGTCCCCCGCGGCTCCTTCCAAAGTCGAATAATAGCCTGGCGAGCGGCGGCGTCATAACGAGAATGAAAACAATATCGAAAACGATCAAAAATCGATTTTGGTAAATAAACGGAAAAGTTACGAAAACCAGCAAAAGAAGAAACATGATGTATAGAAACATCAACCAGCGCGACACAAGAGATTCCTCGTCCGCGTCATGTTCCCACAGTCGCGGTAAGCAAAATCCCAAAATAACAAAAGGAATAAATAACAGGTTAATCATCCGAAACGTGCTCACATTAATGAACAGACCCTTGATCTCTGGTATTCGCCAAAATGGATAATTGCTGGCTAACCCGTGATATTCGGTAATGAAGCTGATAGTGGTATTGATTTCATCCAGTTCGCCGGTGTGATGTGTCAAGTAAAAAAAGTTCCACATGGCAAAAACAGAAATTACAAACAATAAAATCTTATAACTGATTATCCGTTTACGCCAAAACAATTGGAATAGTAATATGGCGATCGGCAACAAAATGAACCAACCGATGCCGCCCAGCAACCGGTCGAGATAGAGGTGATAGGCTTCGCTTGGGGCGGCGGAAAACTCTTCAAATAATACAACCAGCACCAAATAAACCACAGCGTATCCGAGGAGAGAGTATAGCAAGAACTGATGGTCGTAATGCAAGCGCTTATAAAATTTTAATACACATATGACAATTAAAAAGATAATCAACGTCAACAAAAATAAAGCAAAGGTCGGTGTATTTAGGGCGGCGCCGAGATAGCCGGACAAGATAGCGGCCGGTGACTGACGCAAGATCAGCGCCACGGTTGCGAACAAGAAGCTGATTGATAATATTTGTTGCGGAAACATGGACCAAAAAGCGTGAAATTGGGTAGCGGAAACCGCGCAAATGAAAAAAGCGACTGCCGCGAAAACAAAATTATGTTTAACTTTCAATGACCGAAATATCAAATAAAGACTGCCTGGCAATAAAAATTGCGCCACAATGCATAGAATGTTAATCGCCCAAATCGTCTCGATTCCAAACGTTTGTAATGCGGCCAAAATAAAGTAGAACGGCTCGGTTTCGGCTAAAACACCAGGCATGGTTGAACGTTCATGATAAAAGCCGGTATCATAACCAAGCGGGGCGTCGCCAAATCGCAAAAATGGTAATAGGCGTGTGAATAAAATGACCAAACTGGATAAAATTATCAACCAAAAGAAAAATCGGTCGCGGCCGGGAACGGTCGGCTGACCGATGGCGTTTTTTGGGCTATTGATAACGACAACAAATAGCATAAGAATAAATAACGCATACAGCAAATATAGAATAGCTGGGCGAACCGCCAGATCGTACGGCAAAGTTGCCAATATCAAAACAGTGTAAGCAATCAACAGCCACTTCCCTTTTAGAAAGACGAACTTTTTTTTAATTTCGGCCATAAGCGAGTAAAAAGAAAGTGTTAGGCGCGAGGCGGTTGTTCAAGCGCGATTAAACGTAGCAATTCCGTCATCCGTTGAATGTAGGTATGGTAGCGAAGCGTTTTTTCATGGGCCGATTTGGCCATTGCCGCACGTTCGGCGTCATGTGCAATGAAGTAAATCGCTTTTTCTCGTAGCTCATGCGCTGATCCGTAACAGGCAATGTCTTTGCCCTCCTCAAAAAAATCGGCGTGCTCGCTCGTGCGCGGTGCCAGCATAAAGGCGCCGATTGACGGAATTTCAAACGTTTTCATGTTATGTGATGAAAAATTCTGTTCTCTCATCAAATTTAAAACCACCTTTGAACTGCGATAAACTTTGGCCATTGTATTGACATCGATTCGCCCACCCCTGAGCCGTGCCATTAAATGTGATTTTTTGCAATTTCGATCCCAATACGGGCCCCAAATGCCCAGATCCAAATCGGACAACGATTCCAATTCAGATTTACGCTCCGGATCACCCGTGCCGACAAAGACAATATCAGAGCCATACATTTTACGTTCTTCCGCTGTAGGGTTTTCACAGCCTTTATAAACATCCGCATCGGCGGCAAAGGGTAAATAATGAACTCGCGTCGCTCCGTCGTCCGTTAAACGCTTCACCAACATTTTCGACCAAGTGAAAACATGATCGTATACCGCCAGAGAATCAATGACATTTTGGTTGGAGCTAAAAAGGTTGTGCGGGTCATCACCGTTGAAATTAACAATCACGCTATCCGTCACCAGTTTAATATTCAGTAATGTTTTGGGATAAATGCCGAGACCCTTCAACACAATAATTAATTGCGGTTTAAGTGTGCGAGCCGTTTCAATAAATTTTTTGTTCATTTTATTCTGCGCCCCAATAATTAACGGAGCAGCAATTTTGATCGGCCAGATTTGTCGAATACCCCAAAGATGCTTTTCGCGCAGTCCCCATTGGCAAATTTTACGCAAAATGTTACTTTTTGCTAACCATGGCTGAGCGTACAAAACCGGCATTTGTTCAAAATAAATAACCTCGTGCCCCAGTTTACGTAGTGCTTTCGCCCAAAAAGTGTAAAGCGAGTCTTGGCTCGGATTGTCGATAAAAAGTAATATTTTCATACTAAATTTAAAAACAAGCACACTACGTTGTCGTCGAAAACAACTCCTGATTAAAGATTTCATCGCATATTTTCATTCGATTGGCCACATCATATCCGGAAGACATGCAGCGCTCGTATCCGGCAACCGCGATTGCGTTTCTTTCCGCCGGGTGTGCCAGATAATATTTTACCTTAGCTACCAGCTCAAGCGGATCGGAAAAATAAACCGCTTCCCTGTCTTCCATAAACAGTTCTTGCATTTTTGGCGTGCGTTCACATAACAAAAGCGTTCGACAAGCCGGGATTTCAAAACAACGCCGCGTATATTGATTTAAATTCAATTTTGACAGAAAACACAAAGCGATTTTTGCACCGCTAATCGTCTTAGTATAGTTTATCCCAAAAATCGGGCGAATCGGATCAGAAAACATTTTTTTGATTTTAGCCGACAAATAGTAATTCCAGCTTTGCCCATACAATTGAAACTTAATGTCATTATCGAGTAACGCTTCGAGATATTGCACTCGTCCGTCAGGCTCGAAATGACCGATAAAAACAACATCTCGTTCATAGCACTTTTTGTCCGCGTCGATCAATGTCATTGGTCGATGAAGCGCAGGATCATAAAACGATGGGAGGTGGTAAACTTTTTCTACACCGGCCTGCTTATACTTCTCAATGTTTTCCGACCGATAAACAAAGCAAATATCATATAGCGGTAAGGCACGCAATAACTTTGACCAGAGCCGTCTGAAATAGATTGCCTTTTCGCACACTATCAATGGAAACAGTAACCGATATATCCCGGTCGGTTTATATTTCATCGCCGAATTCAAGTTATACCCACCGAACGGATTGTCCGGATTCCAAGTCGCGATCAAGCGACAATGGGACTTCAGCGCCATAATAGTCGCGGTGCTGATATAATTTGGTCTACATAAAAATACAATGTCCGGTTTAGTCCTCTTACAAATCGACAACAAATCGGCATTAATCCTTTTTACGGTTCGCCCGAGCATATATTTGAATAAAATTCGGCCGATAAAAGTCAGCGGGGTATAATCTTCCCATGAAAACGGTTCAATTTGCCAGCCCAATTCTTTCAACGCTCGCGCCATAGCGAATTCGCGAAACTGATATTGAAAATTGCCAGCAAATAAAATTGTTCCTTTGTGTTCTTTTATCATATATCAATGTTTGGTTTGGTGCGCGAGTAAATAGTACGCCATGCTCTCAGACAAAATCCGCTCATTATTTGCAAAAGCCATTTCGGGAAATAGCGATAGACGTGACGAAATAGAGCGCTCGAAGAAATCACACGAACAAGGTAGACCCACCAAGCTTCGAGCCGGCTACCACGGTTTATTGTCGTCGCGTAATCGGTAGGCAAAGAGTGAACATCCTTATAAAAGAATCTTAAAACCTTAAGCCGGGCCTGATAATTATTTTTTTTTGCTGCAATAATAAATTTTGGTTGAATATCTAACACCTCTTCCGGATTAATTTCTTCGAGCTCAACAACCTGATCAACAACGGCCCGATTGACTATATCCATTCCTCTTTGCGTTCGGATGACAATCAGCGAACTGCATTTTTTTGAGGTAATATATCTCGGCAACCACGCGTCACCGATTGCGATATCAGCCGTCTCCGCAAGTGGATTAGTGCATGTAAGGCAAAAGGCGGGAGAGCAGGACAACGTTCCCCAGAGCGCATTGAATGCGCCGCAGGGGCGGGTTTTAACCTCACCATTTTTCAATACAACGGTTACATCTCCCGGCCATCCGTTGCTACGATATTTTATGTTTCGCACTTGCTCCTTGGATAACTTCATTGTTCGCAAAATTAAATCCGTAAAGCGCAGGTCTTTGGTTTGTTTGCAAAACAAGCCAATCGTAAAAGCGATTTTTTGTTCCAGCTCAGTTACCAATGTTTTTGCTAAATTTACCCCGGCCAATTGACAAGGCAGTCCCACAATCGCCGTTCGTTTCAATGTCACATCCACACACAATTTCTTAATCGCGGGGCTTAATTCTACGGGCAAATAGCGTGAACCGGCAACGCCACGAACATCTTCAATATTTGTAATAATAACCGCTTGCGACTTAAACGGATCACTCTCATCGGCTTTCACTTCCAGACAGGAATCAATAATTTTATTGTTCATCGCCGAAGTCAACAACGCAGTAACGATTCCGCCAGCCGTTGCATTTTTCAGAATATCCAGATCCGTGGCCCGGCCGACA
>Ga0208373_1002097_pt1 | contig 23307 bp, 29 predicted proteins | sample RifOxyC2_FD_184036 | JGI IMG/M metagenome (GOLD analysis project Ga0208373, IMG submission 184036) | Soil microbial communities from Rifle, Colorado - Rifle Oxygen_injection C2 (SPAdes) | ecosystem: Environmental > Terrestrial > Deep subsurface > Rock core/Sediment | place: Rifle, Colorado... | reverse complement strand
TTCACAACTTTCGGGATAGTATCTTCTATCAAATCTCCCGAAGGAAGTGATGATCCTTGTGAGTTTGGTGATTCTTCTATCAGTGCCGTTTGAGATGGCAGAAGGCAGTCGAGTTTTTGATCGGCTGTTAGTGTTTCAGGTTTACTACAATCTATTTCTTCCGCATATGCGACAGGGATTGAAAATAAGCTTGCCGTCTCTTCATCTTCCGATATCGGCAGCGAGCTGATGATTGAAACGATTGCATAAGAGAATATTGCGATGATAAATCCAGTTATTGCATAAATTGCAGTTTTTTTTGCCGTGCCAAGCTTCTCGTCATTGCCATATGCGGTTAGGAATTGAATTCCGGATATCAGAAGAGAAATAAATGATGCCACGCCTACGATTCCGATGAATCCCGAAATGAATGACGGCAAAGCTTTTTCTCGGAAATATCCTTGGATTTCATCTTGTGTGGATGTTTCGTCCGGACCGGGGAGCAGTTCGGATTTTGGAATTGACGGCATAGTTGTAGACTCCGCTGTTGCCAGATCTACGGTTGCCGTTATTTGAGAGCCGGCTATTATGAATAATGTAAGTGCTATGATGATTTTTTTCATATTTTATTTCGTGAAGAATGTCGGATTGATTGTGTAGAGGATTAGCGCTGAAAGGAATAATATCGCAAGTCCTGCTAGAGATTGAGTTATTCGTGTTTTTGCGCTTGATATTTGGTCAGATCCTCCCGATGCTGCAATTTGGATACCGCTTATTACGATGATTAAAACTGCTATTATTCCAACGATGCTTGCCGCCCAAATGTAAAGTTGCAGGACGTAGAATTTGAGTAGATTTACTCCCGAGGTCGATACGAGAATTTGGATGGGAATGCAGCTTCCTGAGTCGTTTGTCATTTCTTCACATACTTCATAGTCAATGTCATATACGTTTGCGGTTTCAGTGCATGTTTCATCTTTACTTGAAACGCAGCAGGTGCCTTTGTATGCAGAAATTATTACCGAATCCGCTGTATTCCCTCCTCCTGGGAGAGATTCTGTTAATTCTACGACCCTCGCCGTATTAATATCGAATCCAGAATGTTCTTGAATAAATCCGTTATATGAATATTCGGTTCCTGCTATGTCGCATGTTTTAATTTCTTCCGCACGTGTTATTGGCGATGAAATAAACATCGTTATAAGTGCGGTTGCAAATATCAATATTTTTTTATTCACCTGAAACATAAAGAAGTGATTGTACAAAAGTTACCAGAACATATGAACTGAATGCTAGCACAAGTCCGATTATTGCTTGTGTAAGTATGGTTTTCCCCTTCTGAACCCTGTTGTCGTCTCCTTCAGAACTCATCATTAGAACTCCGCCGATTATTATTAATACCATGCAGGCTGTACCTATTACCATCAGAAGTGTGTTTATGATCATCATGATGAAATTTATGACAGGAGAGCCATTATTTGCTGTATCGTCGAGATATCCTTGTCCTTGCGCGGATGAGGTGTCTCCGTCTTCCGCAGGTACTGTTAAATATGTTTTAACGCTGAAATCGTCGAGTGAATCGGTATTGGTTGTGGGTGCCGAGCCATTGCCGCTTGTTGATCCGCCACTATCTGATCCTTCAGATGTGGTGCCGTTTGCGTATGTGATTTGCGCAAATGAAATTAGGAGTGTTGCAATGATAGTTGTTCCTATGATCAGTTTTTTGAGCATATTTTTGCTTTTTATATCTATTGATTATACCATTTTTCGTGTCGAAAGTCTATCTCGAAGGTTATGATTGTTTATGGGGTTGGGTATGGTAAAATTTCGTTGCTTGGGGTTGTAGCTCAGTTGGCTAGAGCGCTTCCATGGCATGGAAGAGGTCGAGGGTTCGAGCCCCTTCAACTCCACCAGCGTAAAAGATTTATAACCTCTCACTAGTCCTCACTTCCTGTTTTTCTCGAGCATGCATGATATTCTCCGGAGAATATAAGGAGAAGGAGATTGCATACGCAATCGAGCTAATAATATGGGCCGTTCCGGCCTGGCGTTGCAGATATATCCAAAATATTTTCAAAATGCTTAGTTATTGTCGGCTGAAGTCTTTTATATGACTTGCCCCTACGAATAAGACGCATTTTGTCGGATGTCCGATTTTTTCAGATGTTGTACGTTGAATTTCTTCGGTTTTTCTTATCATGTGTTTGCTTCTGCTTTTTGTTTCTTCATCGAAAGCTTGAGCAATTCCGAGATATTCGGATTTTTCCAGTATTGCCTGATATGTATGTGTTATAGGTTTGTCTACGAAATGACATGGTACTCCGTATCGTGCGCATAATTCTTGAATGTAGAGGAATTCGTTGCCTTCCGGATCATATAGACTACTTGTTCCATTGTTGTGACTGGCTCTGCGTGCTTGTCCACTGTTTAGCGCTAAGCGTATTTGTGTACGTATAAAAGAGTCGAAAACCCCTGTTATAAGGGTGTCTCCTTCAAGCCTTGGTTCCGAGAAAGGTCTTGTTCGGAAATGTTCTTTGTATCCTCCCGTAAGTTTTCTTGCTTCGTTGTCTCTGATCGAGTCCCATTCGATACATACGATGTCGGCATTTTTTATATGACTTTCGAGTCTCACTTTCTCTTCCGGATTCAAAAAATGGCGTATGCCGACTATCAAAATATCTCCGTGTTGTACTTCGAGATTCTGTGATTCTACTTTATTCGTTTCCACTGTTGTGTTTTTTTATTCTTCCAACTCCATTGGCAGGAATCTCATTGCCTCTTCTTTTGTGATTTTATTTGCAGCGGCGAGTTCGAGAAGTGCGCGTTTCATCGTTTGCATACCTTGTTTGCGGCTTGTTTCAATCACGTTGTTAAGTTGATGTGTTTGACCTTTTCGTATCAAATTGGCTACTGCAGGGTTGTTGAGCATGATTTCAAGAGCCGGTAGGCGCGATTTGCCGTCAGATGACTTAACAAGACGTTGCCAGATGATTGCTTGCATGCTTTCTGCAAGCTGTGTCCTAATCTGTTCTTGCTGATCGTGCGGAAAAATATCGATAATTCTGTTTACCGTTTTTGCAGCTCCGCTTGTATGAAGCGTTCCCATTACCAAATGACCCGTTTCTGCTGCCGTTATTGCGAGTGAAATAGTTTCCAAATCTCTCAATTCGCCGACCATTATTACATCAGGGTTTTCTCTTAATGATGACTTAAGAGCGGATGTGAAGCTCTTACAATGTGTTTTTACCTCTCTTTGGTCGATTACCGATTTGTTGTTGGTGTAAACATACTCGATAGGGTCTTCAATCGTGAGGATGTGTTTTGAATATTTCTCGTTGATTTCGTTAAGTAGAGACGCAAGGGTTGTTGATTTACCCGAGCCGGATGGGCCTGTTATAAGGATTAATCCGTGCGGTAAATCGGTTAATGTTTTGAGCTGTTCCGGTAGGCCGAGTTCTTCTAGTTTCGGGATTTTTGATGAAATTACGCGGAAGCTGGAGCCCATGCCGTTCTTTTGCCTGAATATATTAACCCTGAAGTGTGAAACTTCAGCAATTTCAAAAGAGAAATCCAAATCGTTTCCCTCGTCGAATATCGCTCTTTGTGCAGGTGAAAGTATTTCAAGAATGTATTCCTCCGCCATTTGAGGCGTTACAACAGGATGCTCTTTTACTGCAACAAGATCTCCGTTTATTCTTAGCGTAGGTTTGGCGCCTGCCGTCAGAAATAGATCCGAGGCCATGTACTTAACTGCTGTTCTGAGGAGTTTTTCGATTTTTAGCATGTTGGGGTTTCTAAAAGTTCTTATAATTGTAGCACAAAACAAGGGTAATGTCGAATCCTATGGTTGTAAATTCTGATTGTTTTTACTCAAATCGGAAACCTCTCTGCAATATAATCGATATCCTTATCTCCTCGTCCAGATAGATTCACAATGATTATTTCCGATTCTTTTAGGGCTGGAGCGAGTTTGATTGCGTGAGCAATTGCATGAGAGCTTTCGAGTGCTGGAATGATTCCTTCTATTCGAGATAGGCGTTTGAACGCATCTATGGCTTCTACATCGTTAATAGTTTCATATTGCACTCTTCCAAGTTCTTTCAGATCCGGATGGATTGGGCCGACTCCCGGATAATCCAAGCCCGAGGCTATTGAATGAACCGATAATGGCTCTCCTTTATCGTTCTGTAACAGATATGTGAACATTCCGTGCAGGGTTCCCGGTTTTCCGAGAGTCATTGTGGCTGCGTGTTCTCCGGGTTTGAAGCTTTTGCCTGCTGGTTCGACTCCTATCATTTTTACTTCCGGATCGTTTAGGAATTCGTTAAATAATCCGATTGCGTTTGAGCCGCCTCCGACACAAGCTATCAAATAATCCGGCAATCTTCCTTCATGTTCCATGATCTGTTTTTTTGCTTCTCTTCCGACTACAGATTGGAAATCTCTTACCATCATAGGGTAGGGGTGTGGTCCGACTACTGATCCGATGCCGAAGAATGTCGTTTTGTAATCTTGCATATATGCTCCAAAAGCGCTGTCTACAGCGTCTTTCAAGCATCTTCCGCCTGATTCTACCGAAACGACTTTTGCGCCTAGCAGCTTCATTCTAATTACATTCGGGTGTTGCTTGGCGATGTCGATTGCGCCCATGTGGATTTCGCATTCGAGTCCCATTAATGCTGCGGCTGTTGCAAGTGCCACTCCATGTTGGCCGGCTCCCGTTTCGGCGAGAAGTTTTTTCTTGCCCATGCGTTTTGCGAGGAGGGCTTCGCCGAGAGTGTGATTTATTTTGTGAGCGCCTGTGTGATTCAGGTCTTCGCGTTTCAGATATACTTTTGCGCCTCCCAAGATTTTTGTCAGATTTTTTGCGAAATAAAGAGGGGAGGGGCGGCCTACGAAATTTTTTAATAAATCCTCATATTCTTTTTGGAACGAAGGGTCGTTTTTTGCATCTTCGTAAGCCTTCAAGACTTCATCCATTGCAGGTTTCAATTGAGGTGGGATGAATTGTCCGCCGTATTGTCCGAAGAATCCGTTATTATCGGGATAATTTGTGTGAAAATTTTGCTTAGTCATGTTAGTTGTTTTTAATAAAATAGTTTGGTAAAGGTTGCGATTTTTTGTGTCGCCAATATTCCGCGGATCTGTTTTTGAAAATAAATTTTTTCATAAAAAAATAGCCCTTTTAACGGGCGTTGATAGTTCTGAACATTTTTACACGAAATCAACTACCCGTTTAGAGGGGTAGTCCACCAGATTGCGATTTGTAAGTTTCGTGTTTTCACGGGCTTATATTAGCATAACAGTCACAGAAAGCGAAGCGATTCTGTGACTGTTATTATAAGTCGTTTTGCGTTAAGGAGATTGCCCTTGGCAAATCGCTTATAGGATTTGCCCCTGTCGGGGCTGTTAGCAAAACTCAGTATCGATTTCTCGAAATATTTTTTCAATATCCTTCATGGATTCCACTTGCACGAGCCTGCTTCTGAATTCTCCGGCGTGCTGAAATCCTTTTATATAAACAGATAAGTGTTTGCGCATTTCGAGTAGTCCTCTTCGGTCTTTCGATTCGATTGCGAGGCGCGAATGTTCGAGTATAAGAGGGATTTTTTCTTTCAAAGATTGCGGAGGAGTGTATTTCTTATTTCTTAAAGCTGATGAGATTTCCGCCATTATCCAAGGGTTGCCGAAAGTTGCTCGTCCTACCATGATTCCGTCGAGATCTTTGAGTCGTTCTTTTGCTATTTCCGCAGAAGTAATATCTCCGTTTCCGATTACCGGAATGCGAAGATGTTTTTTTGCCAAATAAATCGGCTCCCAAGTCGCTTGGCCGGAGAATCCTTGCGCTGTTGTTCGTCCGTGAATCGTTAGGGCTTTTATACCTGTTTGTTCAAGTCTTTTGATGAAATCCAAAAAATGACGCTCGTCATAGTTTTTGAAACCTATGCGCATTTTTACAGATACGGGAAGCTTGGTCGATTCCACGCAGGTTCTTGCAATTTCTTCTGCGAGTTCGGGCTTCGTTAAGAGTGCCGAACCGTGCATTGAGCCGATGACTTTTCGTGCAGGACACCCCATGTTTATATCTATTCCGTCCGCTCCCATTTTCTCCACCGATTCGATAGCTTCGCGGAAGAATGCTGGGCGTTTTCCGAACAGCTGTACTATAAACGGTTTTTCAGATTCGGTATGGTCGAGAAATTCTAGTGTTTTTTCGCCTTTGTATTTTATGCCGTCTGCGCTTATCAATTCCGTTATGCATATTGTTTCTGGTGCCAATTTTTTAACGATTTGGCGGAAAGCCGAATCTGTATAGCCTGCCATCGGTGCCAGAAGGAGCATCGGTTTTTTTGCTTTGTCCCAAGAGAAGATTTTTTTGCGAGGCATGGTGAAAAAGCTTACAGTTAACAGGTAACAGTTTACAGTTTATGAGAATTTTCTGCTACTTTTTTACTTTAACCTTGGTTGTTGTTTCTTCTGTTGCAGGTTCATCGACAATCGGTGCGGTTTCCGTTTGAACAGTTATCATGACAAAATTTTCCGCCGTAGAGTCTCTGTAATCCGGATGTATTTGTGGATCTGATCCTGTTGTCCATATGGTATTTCCTTCTAATTTGTCTTCAAAAAGTGCTGCCAAGATATATTCCTGATTATCTCCAAGGTCTGTATCATAAACCGCATAAGAATATGCAAAAACTTGTCCTGCTTCATCTACTTGTCCATCTAGTGGATCATAGCTTGATACAAAGCTTGCGAATTCGATTGCATCCGGATATTTGCCGTTTACGTCGTAATAATTCTTGACGATATCCTCCATATCCGTTAAATCGGAAAATCTTTGTTCGTTTCTTAGTGAAGCTTCTGTTACTTCTACGGTTGGTTCTTCTGTGTCGGTTATTTCATCTTCTTGAGTGTTGTTGTCATCTGTTGTCGTGACAACGGTATCTTCTTTCGGTAAATCAATTTTGGCTACATCGCTTTGTCCGAAAAATTTCAAATAAGCATATGCGCCTCCCCCGAGTAACGATATTGTAACAACGATTATTATAAGGTTTATGATAATCCCATGAGATGTTTCTTTTTTTATCGTTGTGTTTTTTTTCTCTTCGGTTTTTGTTGGTGAGGATTTGTTGAGTGCGCTATAAAGCGGATTTTCAGGTGCTGTTATGTCGAAAGAAGACTTTTCTTCTGCCACCGGTTTTGTTTCGGGTTTTGGTAATACGATTGGAGTTGGGATTGTTGCAGGCGTAGATGCAGTAGTAGCTGGTGTCGCAGGGGTTGGCGTTGTTATTACCGGTGTTGCGACAGGTGTTGGTACTGCTGGTGTAGGTGTCGGAGCTGGGACTGTTGCCATAGCCGGTTTTTGCAATGTCTCCATAATAGATTTAACTTCTGTGTTTGCAGGATCTATTTCCAAAATTTCTTTGCATCCTTGCATAGCATCTTCGTTTTTTCCTTCTTTTTGCCATTGCTTGATTTGATCAATGGCCTTTTGAAGTTCCGATTTTGTATCTTGTGGATTTATTGAGTCCATGAGGTGTGAGGGTAGATTGTAGAGGGTAGATGGGAACTGTTTTACTATGTCACTTTTTTTACTTCTCCTACTTCTTCCTTATTCTTCCATTCCTTTCGGCAAAACGTTTTCGATTGCACCCCATTCGCTTTCGCCATGCTCAGGGATGATTAGAGTGATTTCATCGCCGATTTCGGCTTTGAAATATGTAACTGAGGCGAATATGACACTATATGCGCGTCCTTCAGCTATTACCTTATATTGTCCTTCTTCATAAGTAAGAAGTCCTTTTACCCTTTTTCTTTCTACAGGTCCGATTTGTTTATAAACAAAAGAGCCATCTTCTTTGATTGTGAGCTTCAATACGTCTCCCGGAATAAGTTTTGATTTGCTCGCGTAGTTTGCTGGAACCGGATAAGTTTTTTGGTCCGGACCGATCATTGTTTGGCCATCAAAAACTCCTTCGATGATTTTCATTTCACCATCTTCTTCCATGCTCAATTCTTCAGCCGCCTCTTTTAGTTTTTTGTTTTTTTCTCCCGGAGCACCTGCCATGTCCGCTAGGATTTTTTTCGCGGAACGAATATTGCTTTCGGCCGTATCCAGCATTTCTTTAGCCAAAGCAATTTTGGAAGCTTGTGATGCCATATGTTTTTGTTTTTATTTTTGTAATCTATAAATTATAGCAAAAAAACATTAGAAATTCAAGAGAGAAAATCACTTCCTCAACTATGTCACTTCCCCTACTTCCCCAACTTCTCCTACTTCTCCATATATATGACCTTATCTCCGTTCTGTCCGGATATCCTTAGGTCTATATAGTAAAGGGGCGTTTCGTATATGTTGAGTTTCGGTAAAGCCTGTTTAAGCTTATCCAGCTGTTCGTCTACTGTTAGTTGCGTATCCAACCATACATCGAAGTATTTCTCTGTCCTTAAATGCACTTCTCGTTCAATTTTATAATATGTAGTGTCTAAGACTTGCATTCCGAATTTGTTTTGAAAATCGTCAATAGCCTCCAGTATGAATATCAAATTTTCAGATTTTATTGCGGTCCGTCCTTTCATTATTACTTCTGTTGTTTCCATGTATATGTAGGGGAGAGAGGGGTCTTCTTCGTTTTCCGCAATTATGATTCCACTTTCATTGATTATGAATTTCTTTGAAATATCATCTTTTTCAACTATCAGATTTGCCGAAAGAGAATATGATTCGAGCTTCAAGACTAACGTGTCTGGTAATGATTTCTTGATATTTATCGTCTTATATTCCGGATAGATCGTTTCCAGATAAGATTCTTCTTCTGTGTCGTTAAACAGGAAGAGGTTTGTGTTTTCAAAATTCTTGAGATATTCAACCAGAGAATTTTCATCTTCGACTATAGTCGAGTCGTCTCCTTCGACTTTCAGCTCGATCTTTGTTATTGCGAATGTATCGGATATGAAGAAAAAATACGTTATGAAATAAATTAAAATTCCCAATGCAATTATGATGGTTGGGCGTAAGATCTTTTTGAAGTTTTTTTCTCCTCCGCGCGTTTTGAAGATTTTCTTCTCCGGATTACTTAAGAAGTTTTTTGGTTGCTTGATTGCTTTTCTCCTGTTTGTTACTGCAATACTAGGGCGATATCTGCCTATTGGCGTTAAGGTATGCCCCAGTTTTTTTTTCTTAAAAAAAAACATTTTTTGTTTCTGTTTGGCGATCGGGCGCTATTTTAACACATGAATTACGAATAACGAATGACGAATAACTACGTCACTTCTTTTACTTCTCCCACTTCTTTCTTACTTCTGGTGCGCCTCTTTAGCTTGTTTGATAGCTGATTGTCTTGCTTCGCTTCTTACCTTTGCCTTTGCCTTGTTTGCTCTTTTCCTTAACTTGCTCTTAGGGCGTGATTGATTCATCGTTGTTAAGCCATGGGTATGGCTGTGCATTGCGTTTGTCATTGTAGTAGGGGGATTAGTTATATTGGGTCACTAGGCTATGAACTTAGCTGCAGCCTCCTCCGCCGCAACCTCCGCAACAACCTCCGCATCCTCCTGATTGAATGTTCGGGTTGTCTATCTTGAAGCCTTCGTAGTCATCTATATAGTCTATTTTGCAGTCGTTTACCAGAGGAATTGAATCTTTTGGTACGAAAATTTCAAGCCCTCCGGATTTGGTTGATTCTTCGTCTTTCTCTTTTTTCTCAGCAAAATCCATAAAATATTGGAGTCCTGCGCATCCTCCCGGATATGCATCGAATTTGAGTCCGAATCCTGTTTTCTTGTCGTCTTTCTGCATTTTCTTGAGCTCTGCAGCAGCTTTTTTCGTAAGTGTTATTTTGAATTTCATGGTGGGGGGTAGTTAATAACTGGTAACTGAGAGTTGATTAAAAAGTTCCTTCTAAAACATGTATTTCGTTTGGTGTTTCAGCTGTTTCGGAATCGGATTCTTCCGTTATTACGATAGTTGAAAAATCTTCGTAGTCCGCTCCCGTATTCGATTCGGTATATTGCAAGTCATATGTTCCGCTTTCGGATTTAGATACTTGTCCGATATCTGTTATTTTGAATGGTGTTAGTCTTATAATCCATGCTTCGTAATGGTTGTCTTCTTTCGGTTCGGTTAGCGAAGCTGATAATGTAAGTGAAAATATATCGTTCTCGTACGTTCTTGTTGCCGAGCCTAATACTTCTCCCGTTGATGGTACTTGCAAAAATGTTGTTTTTTCGAAGCTTGCGCTGAACTCTTTCATGGAGTTTGTTGACAACAGAGGGGCTATCGATGTTCCTGCGAATACAATAAGTATTATGAATGGAATAGCTGTTTTGAGAGTTTTGCTCATATATGTTTGATTTAACGGTGCATGATTGCGCGAGTAGCTTACTTTTTTTTATTTGTTTTGTAAAATTTCATTTATTGGAGTAATATTTTTTTACTAAAATTGAATTTATGTTTAAGATTTTTTCCGGAAAAAAGAAGTTTGTTTTCATTGGATTGGCGGGTTTGTTTATCGGTTGGTATTTTTTTACATCCAATGGAAATGGCAAGGCTCAATATGAGTTTGCCGAAGTTTCTTATCAGGATATAGTTCAGCAGGTTTCTGTTACCGGTACTGTTGAGGCCGATCCTAAGATCAACTTGAAGTTTCAGACATCCGGCAAGATAAGTTCCATACCGGCTGAGGTTGGTGATTTTGTGTCAAAAGGTGATGCGCTTGCAGTTTTGGAAGCAACTTCTTTAGCGATCTCTGTCGCTCAAGCTGATGCCAATTTGGCGTTGGCGCAGGCAAATTACGATAAGGCGATTGCCGGCAGTACCGATGAAGCGATTGCTGTTGCCCAGGCTGCTTTTGATAAAGCGCAAGCGGATTATGACCAGTCCGTAAGTAATTTGGATAGTGTTTCTGTCTTGGCTGATGCGAGTGTTGCGGCGGCGCAGTTGGTTTATGATGCCGCGTTGACGGATTACGAAAATGCCACAGCTACTTATGGAGAGGATTTGATTCACTCTTATGAGGATGCCTACGATGTGGTTGGAGATGTTTTCAATCAGATTGATGATACGATGAGGAAAATAGACAATATTCTCGGGGTTGATAATGAGACTGCGAATGATGATTTTGAGCTTGCGTTCACCACTTCAGATAAGACTTCTTATAATGTTGCCAAAGGTGATTATGAGAGCGTTATGTATGATTATCAGGGCTTGTTTGATGAATTTGGAGGTTTGAGTTCGGATGATCACGAAGCAATGGACGCCATGCTTGATGAAATATTGGATCTTTTGTCTTCTGTTGAAGAGCTTGCTGATGATACGGATTCTATTTTGGTCGAGTCGCAGATTATAGGTGGATATACGGAAGACGTGAAAGATGCAAAGCGTGAAATTATGTCTGTGGAAATAAGTGCGTTGGCATCTGTTTCTTCCAGTCTTTCCACTTCAAAGCAGGCTATAGAGTCCGCTTATACTACCGAAGATAACAGTTTGAAATCCGCTCAGGATGCACTCGATTCCGCAGAGCAGGCTCTTGATACCGCAAGCGTTCAGGCGGAGGCCGATAAAAATTCAGCTGAGATTTCAGTATCTGTGTATGAAGCTCTTTTGGCTCAAGCCGAGGCGAGTCTTGATCAGGTTGAAGCCGGTCCTAGAGATGTGGATTTGGAGGCGCTCCAAGCTTCCATAGATAGCGCGCAGGCGGCTCTCGATTTGGCTAATTATAATCTTTCTTTGACTACGCTTACGGCTCCTGTTTCAGGTGTTGTTACCGATATAAAATTTGATATAGGTGAGAACGTTACTGCGGTTGATGATTTTTTGGTTATGGTTTCCAGCGATTACGAAATAAATGCGAATGTTTCTGAAACTGACATTACCAAGATTGCAGTTGGAGATTTGGTGAGTATGACTCTTGATGCTTTTTCTTACGATAAAGTTTTTGATGCCGTTATAGCTCAAATAGATCCGGCAGAAACGGTTGTTGAGGGTGTTATCTATTATCAAATTACGGCCGTATTTACGGCTGAAGATACCGAGATCAAACCCGGTATGACTGCAAATATGGATATTACTACCGCTTCTGTGGACGGTGCATTGGCTGTACCCATAAGATCTGTTAAATATGACGGATCGAGAGTCTATGTCCTTCAAGTCAATGGAGCCGGTGAGACTTATGAAACCGATATAACTATCGGTGTAAAAGGCGATCAATATGTTGAAGTGTTGAGTGGGCTTGAAGAGGGGGATAAGGTGGTGACGTATGTTAGGTAGACAGCAGACAGCAAGGAGCAGACAGCAGAGAAGAAAATCCTTATTGCAACGAGAACTCTTGTGAATTTCGCGGTCTCCTATTAGAATTTCTCCGCCAGTGCGAAGTGATTCCGCGGAGCGGAAGAGCGGAGCACCTTACTATTATAAGCCGTTTTGCGGCTGCAAAACACAATTTATCTAATCTTTAACAAACAGTTAATATGGAAAGAACATTAGTGTTGATCAAGCCGGATGCGATCCAAAGAGGGCTTGTGGGGGAGATAGTTAGCCGTTTTGAAAAGAAGGGTTTGAAACTTGTCGGCATGAAGATGATGAGTCTTGATGAGGCTATTTTGAAGGAGCATTATGCGCATTTGGCGGATAAGCCGTTTTTCAAGAGTTTGAGTGGGTTTATGATGAGCAGTCCTGCGATTGCCATGTGTTGGGAAGGTCTTGAGTGTGTAAATGCCGTAAGATTGTTATGCGGTATTACCAAGGCTAGAAGCGCTGAAGCCGGTTCTATAAGAGGCGATTTGGCGATGAGTGTCAGTTGCAATGTCGTTCATGCGTCAGATTCAGTCGAAAATGCTGCAAAAGAAATAAAGAGATTCTTCAAGACTGAAGACCTTTTCGATTATGCTAAGAGCGAATATGAATTCGTTTATGGGGAAGACGAGAGAGCGTAAGGGTGCGTTACAAGGTTTTGTGTATGTACCTGAGCAGTTTTTCGGTTTCCTCCCATCCTATGCATGCATCGGTTATGGATAATCCATATTTCAGATCCGATATATTTTCAGGGATGTCTTGTCGGCCTTCTTTCAAATTGCTTTCAATCATTATCCCAAAAATAGATTTATTGCCCATCTGTTTTTGTGCAAGTATATCCATTATCACTATTTTTTGTTTTTTCGGATCTTTTCCTGAATTTTCATGACTGCAGTCGATCATTATTTTTGGCGTGAACCCTTTTGCTTTTAATTTATTCTCGCATTCCTCGATATCTTCCATATGATAATTCGGTCGTCCCGCTCCTCCTCTCAAGACTATATGAGCGTCCGGATTTCCACTGGTTTCTATTATGGCGCAATTCCCGTCATCATCTATTCCCAAGAAGCTGTGAGAGCTTTTTGCCGACATCATTGCGTTTACCGCGACATCCAAATTCCCGTCGCTATTGTTCTTGAATCCAACTGGGGTGGACAATCCGCTGGTCATCTGTCTGTGTGTTTGAGATTCGGTTGTGCGTGCTCCTATTGCTACCCATGAAACAAGTTCGGCAATGTATGCCGCAGTTATCGGATCAAGCAATTCTGTTGTTGCAGGGATGCCGAGTTCTGCGATGTCGATAAGAATTTCCCTTGCCAGCTTGGTTCCTTCCGACATATTGTAGCTTTCATCGAGATACGGATCGCTTATTAGCCCTTTCCAGCCTGTTGTTGTCCTAGGTTTCTCGAAATAAACTCTCATCATTATGAACAGTTTATCGCCAAGTTTTTTTTGTATTTTCTTGAGTTTTTGCGCGTATTCGATTGCGCTTTTTCGGTCGTGGATCGAGCAAGGTCCGGTAATCACAACGAATCTATTGTCTTTACCTTTCAAAATGTTGCAGAAATCCGTGCGTCCTTTTGCAATCGTTTCGGTTGCTTTTGTCGAAGCTGGTATTAATTCGCGTATTTCACGAGGAGAAATAAGCTTGGTGAATTTTTTTATTCTGATGTTGTCTATTCTTCGTGTTGGCATATGGTGTTTTGTTGGGTTATTTTTTATAGAATTCTGTGTATTTGCATTTTGCACATGTTACCGATTGGAAATGAGGACCTTTTTGAAAAGACCAAGCGCTTCCCGATACAACCTGAATTTCATCTGTTTCGCAATCTTTTGATTTGCATTTTGAGCAGATGAATTTTGCCGAGACGGATGGTGTTTTTTTCATGATTGGCTTTTATTTATTTCAGTAAAACTTCTTGCAGATACATTGAGTGAGGGAATACAAAAACGTGGATAATGATCCATGCGATTGATAGCACTCTCGCAGGCCATACTAGGAACGGCCATTTTTTTGCAATCATATATCCCAATACTAACATTAACGGATCTGCGATTAATCTATTCGGCCAAAACTCTACTCCTTGGAACCAATATTCAACTCGTGTTCCCGCAAGTCCTGTTTCAAGATAGTGTTCTAATGTTTCCCAGAGATATGCGAAAAAAAGTACTCCTGTTAAGTTGAACCACCAAGAGTGATGTTTGTGATCTTTTGTGTTTAATATCCTGCTTAATACTTTGTGATTTTTTGTTTTGACTGCCGATCCGACAGATAGTCCGCTTAATAAGTGTTCTATTGTCCAGACATCCAGTATTGCATGAGTTTTTAGACCGAAAATGATATCTAGCATTTTGTCTGTTTTAGCGTGTAAGTCTAAATTTTGACTTTTGTATCTGTTTTTTCATTGTATTTGAAAGTCGCTTGTATTCCTCGTGCGCTTGCGTAAACGATTACGATTGCCAGTATTATATTGCTTCCTCCATTTCCTCCGGAAGCATTATTCATTACTGTAACGATAACCGATCCTAATGACATCAGTAAGAGTATTATTGCGGCAACTCTGCTGTAGAATTTTCTTAGTACAAAGGCCAGAATACCGAAAATAATGCCGTCTATAATTGCGGCCGTGCCCATTATTACGATTCCTGCCACGATTTCTATTCCTGCGAGGATGAAAAATGCATTTGAACAGTCTTTTATAATTTTTACCGCCTCTTCTTTTGATTCGATTTTTCCTGCGATTTGCTTGAATGAAAATTTTTGCTTTGGGTCTGTCATATTTTTTTATGATTAAGATGTTAAGTTCCAGACATATGTATAAAGCTGGTCCACTTCGTCAATCGGTGGTCCGTATGATTCTATAGTTTTATGTATGTCGTTATTTATGAGAATTAAGTTTACAGTGAAATCTGCTGTTGGAGGGAAATTGCTGAAGTCTTTTTGACTGTTTTGTATTTTATACATTAGGGCGAGTATTTGTTTCAAGTTGTCTTCTGAAAGATCAACTTTCTCTTCTGTTTTTGGATCTATTTTGTAGTTTATGGTCTTGTTATCAAGATCGACAATTATTTGTCTGTTTGAAGATGTGAATCCGCCGCTGTTGAAGACGATGCCGTTTTTTGGGAGAGACTGGTTCATTTTTTCTTTTTTGTGAAATCGCATTTATCCTTTTCGCAAGCCTCGATATCAGAGAAGTTTCTCAAGTCTTTCCATTTTTCTCTGAATGTTTTTGCATCCAGATAATCCACGAACTTGTTGTATTGAGAGTGGGTGTTGTTTATGTGATGCGCGTATTTGATAGGGCACCAGAATCTTTCCGTTCTGCCGGCGATTTCCGTTGCGTATCTAAGCAGGTTGTTGAAGTAGCTGCAATAGATGCAGTTGAGCTTCTCGAACCAGTTTAAGTAGGGGAGGAGTCGGCGGTCGTAAACGAAATAGTCGCTAGGTTTTACTCGAGGGATTCCGTAGATTCTGAAGCAGATTTGATGATAGATTTCGAGTCCGATATGGAAAATTATTCCCGGTATGATCATGCCGTAAATGAATGGCGCGCTCAGGAGGTATTTTATTTTTATCGGGAAAAAAGATTTGATCCAGCTTAAGCGCCATTTTTTTAACTGTTTGCGTTTTGCTTTTAGTTCGGCGAATACGTTTGTTTTGAAATCCACCGAGCTGATTGCGCGGTCGAATGCCGACATCAAGTCGTCGCCGAGCTGTTCGAGTTTTTTTATGCCGACTTCTTTGTTTGTACGGAGGCTTTTTTGGGCTTGTTCAAGCCGTTTACTAAGATCGTTTTTGATGCGGTTTATCATTTTTGTTTTTATAATGGAGTGGCTATTGTTCAAATTATAGCAGAAATTTCCATGAAAGCTGCTAAGTGTTGGTACTGTTTTTTATTTTCGGGGTTTTGTATAAATCAATGGATTGTTTAAATGCGGACCTAGATTGGCTTTGCCTCTGAATAATAAATTCCTAGTTTTTATGATGCTTTTGTTGCATTTCATTGCGACCAGTGTTCCTAGCCCTGTTTGAGGCAGTCGGATTCCTTCGGCGAATATTATTCCTTCTTTGCTCGACGGACTATAGGCTGTATTGGCTAATGCTTTAACTATATCGTGGATGGCTGTTCCTGCTGCAAGACGAATGGTTGAAGTGATGTAAGAGATGTCTTTCAGATCTTCTCCATGTAAACGTGCGGCAACGGTTTGTCCTACCGAAGATCCTCCTCGACGCATATTAATTTCCATTAGTATTAACTTGCCCCCGTTTGGTTGGATGCAAAAATCAGGAACGGCATTTCCGCAATATCCCGCTTCGTGTAATTTTTGACCTAAAAACATACTGGCATCTCTTAGTTTTGCCATTGTGTTGGCGTCGTAATCGCAAGGATATTTGAACCCGACCAATGCGCCGTATTCATATATCTGTTCTTGTATGCTTTTGACGGCTACTTCTCCATTTGGCGAAACTTCTATATAACTGCTTGGCGTTCCGACATGTTCTCTATACTCTTCAATGCAAAACGTATCTTCTTCTGCGATTCGACAGGTATTTTGAAGGAATGCGTCAAATTCATCTTGAGAATGCAAAACGTTTTCCAATTCCTCTCTTGTGCAAATTCTGTTTCCTTGATTAAAAGTAGCAATGTCTTTTTTTATGATAACCTTTTGGGATCTGCATTCCGCTAAGAATCCACGAATTCTCTCTCTATTGTCATGTCCTATTTGTAAGTGATTGATTCCTTTTGGAATTTCCAGAATTTCACTTATCTCCTCGTCTTCGTCTATCCATCTCTGAACGGTTTCTCTGTATTGGCTTTTTCGCATTAGGTATGATGCAATCTCTGGGTTATACATCAAAGGGATTCCCAGTCGACTTGCGAGATCTCTGTATTCTCCAATCATGTGAGGTTTATGTACAACTTCGGAATGTCCAAATGTCCTTATGAATTTCGCGCTTGTTCTTGCTAATGCCGCTTGGATTTTTCCAAATGATTCTTCGGACTCTAGAAGTCTTCCTACCATTGTTGGGTTATCGCTATTCACTACGACAATCTCGGTGGATGGACTATACAATCCGTTTTTTTCCAAATACTCTAAATATTTTGAATCGATTTGTCGATCGACTGCCACTATTCCTTCTCGAACGCCTTCAATACCGCTTCCTAATTGCATTGTGCGATGTCCAAGTTCGGCATGTTCACGTTGGAATCCACCTACCATGTAGTTTGAAATATATAAGACGGGACTGTGTGAATCGTAGCTCGGAGAGAGTTGCATTTGGTTGTGTGAAATTCAAGAAGTGAATGGTATCATTTCTTATGAAGTAGTTCAAGTGGTGCGCCAAGTGCTGGACGATGCTACCTCCGCTTATTGACAGAATCTGGAATTTTTATAAGATAAATTCATTAAAATTAAAAAATCCCAATATGAGTAATGAAAACAAGTGTCCGAAATGCAATTCCGAAAATACGTATCAAGACGTTGCTCTGTGGGTTTGTCTTGAGTGTGCTCACGAATGGAATCCGTCCGCGTTGGCAAAAGAGGTTGAGGAGAAATCACAAGCGAAGGGGGTTATTGATTCAAATGGCAATGTCCTTCAAGATGGCGATTGTGTAATGGTGATCAAAGATCTGAAAGCGAAAGGCTCTTCATCCGGAGTGAAAGCCGGAACAAAGGTGAAGAACATAAAATTAATCGAGGATTACAACGGTCATAATATTTCATGCAAAATAGATAGCATGGGCGAGATGTATTTGAAGTCGGAGTTTGTGAGGAAGGTGTAATCTTTATTCTTTGTAAAATTCGGTATATTTACATTTCGAACACGTCATTGATTTGAATGACGGTCCTTTTTTAAAGCTCAAGATGTTTCCATTAATTACTTTTATGCTATCAACTTCATAATTGTTGCATGAGCATTTTGGGCAAACATATCCTTCGGATTTTGAAATTTCTTTTTTCATAAATGTTTTGATTTTTCCGGTTTAAATAGAACAAAAATAAAAGTAACGATAATCAGATATTGAATTATGAAGAACGTAATGTTTGCGTATTCGCCACCAGCGAGTGGTCGCATATACCCTTCTGTGTCATAGCCGGTCCAGTAATCCTCCGGATTCCAATTGTCTGCAACCATTTTTGATGTAAATACCGACTCCGCCTCTTCCGTTAAATTGCATTCGGAATAAGTTTCAGTTACAGGATCGTATGTTTGATAGCCGTATTGGACTTTTTGGAATGGATTAAAGTAGCTTGGATATTTCTCTTTACACAAAGTGAGTTGCTGGATTGAAAATGGTGGGTCGGTATAGCTTTGTAAGAAAGGGACATCATTGCCGAAGTTGTCCAGATATACGAAATAATGAAGGAAGAAAAAAGTGGTCACGAGTAAACTTGCAATAATCGTGCTGCTTTTGTTTTTCAATGAGATTTTCACGTTTTTGTTGGTTTAGTGGGATTGGTATTTCATATAACGCTTCGAGCGAACCGGCTATGCCGTGTTATATTATGAAATTGAAAAAAATTTCAGATTTTAATCCCGAATTTTGCAAGTACAAATATATATATACTATATGTGATGAACATTGTAATTGCAGAGATAATCATTGCCGGGGTGAACTTTAAGCCGTTTTTCAGGAGTAGTGGTAATACCAAGAAGAAAATTAAAGATGGTAGAACTGCCCAAAAAATACCATTTGATAGGTCGATGATTTTTTGTACATTTTTCGTTTCGCTATATAGCCAAATAATGGCCAGAATAGATACGAGTGGAAGTGAGGCCAATACTGCGGCGACTGGTGTAAATTTTTTGCCAAGCTCTGATACTCCAGCAATGATGAGGGCTGATATGATGATTTTTATGACATATTGCATATCTGTTTTTTAATGCTGAGAATTTGGAGTTTTTTCTTGTTTCACGCAACGTTTCGAGGAGAGGCTAGTCCCTGTTATATGATGTATACGTTATTAAATTGTGAACTGTGCGAGTTCACTTAGTAAATTCTCAAAAGTTGTAGATGCTTCTGTATCGGATAGTGGCTCTGGAGGAGATTTCATTAAAAACGGACAGGCTTTGTATGCTTCATTTTGCTTTTTAGAATCGACCAACAATTTTGCGATTCGGATTGCGTCAACAATGGTTCCAGCACCATTGATACTAATCTCGTCTTCGATTTTTGCGTCTATGGAAATTGGTGTGCGACCAAAAATCTCACCTTCAATTTTGAGAAATACGTTTTTGTGACCGGAAGATTCTCCGGTGTAATGGAATGTCACTTTTGGTTTAGCGTCGTTTTTATCGAGAAATTTCGTGAGTGCTTCGCCTTTTGATTTCTCTTTGGATTTTGCGCGATATAGTAAATTGTAGTGATCTGCGTTTCCTCCGCGATTTTCCTGTTCGGTCTTGGTGACTCTGATACCGCGCATTTTAAGCAAATGGAGTAGGAAACGATTAAGCATGGTTGCACCAAGCTGGCTTTTGGTGTCATCGCCCAAAAGCACTAAGCCCTTGTTCTCAAACCGTTTGCGCCAGTCTTTGATCGTAACTAACGGAGTAGGAATGCAGTTTATGAAACTACAGCCAGCGTCGAGGGCGGCTTCGGCATAAGCGTAAGTTGCTTGATCGCTTCCCGTTGGAACGAGATTAACGACAATGTCGGCTTTGCTTTTTTTGAGTATATTTACAACGTTAGCAACTGGAGCGTTGCTTTCTACAACAAAAGAACCTTTCATTTCGTCGATTACACCGTCTAGTGTTGGGCCGCGATGAACAATGGCTTCATATTCAATCGGTTTTGTGATTTGTTTGGTTACATTTGCCCCTTCGGATATAGCTTCATGCAGTTTTTTGCCGACTTTGCGCTCATCAACATCAAAAGCTGCTACAAAATTAATATCGTGCACACCGTAGTTCCCGATGAGCGGATGGATGAGCCCTGTTTTTTCATTGGGATTTTTGGTGTAGAAAGAGACACCCTCGACCAGCGCTTTGGTCAGACTGCCTACTCCCATGATTGCGACGTTTATTTTGGTCATAAGCCGTTTATTATTAAAGCGTTTCCAGAGCGAAACGGAGAAAACACCTTGTTTCCCATTTAAAAATAGAGAAAAAGAATCAATTTGTCCATTTTAGGAGGCAAGGTGGTCACATAACGTTTCGGGCTAGCCGATGTTTGTCACTGGTATGGATCCTCTTATGCAGTGTTATAAAAACTACTCAAATTCAAAAGAGTTTAATATTTCTTCTGCTCCGACTTTTTGCTCTTCGCTAAGTCCAGATTCAGTACTGAACATTAAGAATTTTCCATTTTTTTCGATTATGTAACTTATTCCAGCTAGTTCTACCCCATATTCTGTGTACTTTTTGGCTGGATAATTTGCCATGATGATTTCTTCAATTAAGAATCCACCGATTTCACTATCTTCTATTTCTCTAAGCTGTTTGGAACTTTCATATTCATCAAAACTTATCGATTCATAATCGAAAAAAATGCTTTCATTGCCTCCTGTTTTCAGTACTACTGAGTGTTCAAATTTTTCTTCTTCGCTTATCACTTTCCCGTCCACCAATTTTTTTACAACTTGCTTATCTATAACTTCCCAATTTGGAGGATATTGAAAAGAAATATTAAACTCTTCGTTGTTGTACGTACTTATGTTTTCTGTAGTAGCAGTATTATTTTCTTGACTGCAACCTACTAATAATAATGCGCTAACTATTGTAAGTATTATTTTTTTTCATAAAGATTTACGTGGTGTTTTTTAATGCCATATAACGTTCCGCACTATGCGATGTTTTGGCCTGTTATAATTTAGCACGAAGTGCTTTGCCAGAATATGGGCGAAGCGATCGTATGGAGCGAAGCCGCAAAGTGCGTGTTGTACGCCGTTCAAAAAATGTTTAATCCGCCAACCCTAACAGTTCATCATTAGAACCTAGAGCAATTACAATATACTCTAAGTGCCCATTTTCCTTTGTTACTCCCAAAGAAACAATACATGCCACCGATTTTTCATCCAAATATTTATTATTCGGATAATCGTTGGGATTGTTCTGGATAAGTTTTATGGCAGAATCAAAATCCGGATCGCCCTTCCTGTAGATCTCTGCTTTTCCAAATTCAACACGTTTCCCTTTTTGTTCCGCGAGTTTAACAACATGAGCTTTTGCCGCTTCGATGGATTTAGTATCCTTGTCAGAGACTTCTACGGCAGGATCTTGTTGAGCATTAGCGACACCTGGTGGCGCAACAGCTAGTAGTGCACCTAGACCTATGACACGCGCTATTTTTGAAAAACTCCCGGGACTAGATTTTCGAGGTTCTGGAGGTTCTGAGAGAATATGAGTGGGATTTGTTGAAGGTATTTCTGCCATAAAATATAATATATTGATTGTTAATTATAACATTTTTTTGAATGTCAGCTAACGTTCCGCACTATGCGAAGTTGACTGATGGTAAAATAAGCCGAAGGCATACTATCAGTCAACTTGGGGGAGGGTTCATGGTCGTGCGAAGCCGACCAAAAGAACCCGAACCGCATAGTGCGTGTTAGGCGATGTAAAATCAGGTTATTATTTCATTAACAAAATTATGCCTCAGGAGTCCCTCCTGGTAGTGGCCAACCTGTTTCGTCCCTCCTTGCCTTAACACGTACACCTTGAATATATTCTAAAGCTTCTGTCAGATCTGTTGGCATTTCCGAGTGAGACTTTCCTTGGTCACAAGCCTGTTTACTGAGTTTTATATTTCCATCTTCTGTTCTTTCAGTTAGTGTCCAGCCAGGAAGATCGGCTCGTGCATCTTTTACGCTCCATCCATTTTCTATTACAGCATGACTAGGATTCAACATCCCCCTTGCAATTAGGAAATCACGAGCCTTTTCAGCTGTCGTAAATCGAAGGTCCGGCAGTTCTTCGCGAGTAACTTCGATTGCAGGTTTCCCTAAATTTTCGGATGGAGGCATAATTTTGTTTTAATTATTAATTGGCTTAAATGATAACATTATTTTGTAACTTAGTCAACGTTATACCTGATTTTATTGCGCCTAACGTTTCGCATTATGCGAAGTTGGCTGATGGTAAAATATGCCGAAGGCATATCATCAGTCAACTTGGGGGAGGGTTCAGGGCTGAGCGAAGCCAGCCCAAAAGAACCCGAACCGCATAATGCGTGTTATGTGCTGTATATAAAACAAGACCGCCGGGTTAGGCGGTCTTAATATTTGGAGAGATTTTCTTGCCATTCAGTTCTCTATTTACTCTTTTCAGTCTTGGCCATGGCCATTGATGCCATTGCGGCTCTGTAACTTTCTAATGTTTCATATACTCCTTGTTCGTCACCAGCGTTTCGTACTGGAATTGCTGGCTGTTCAGTTAGATTGGCAGTTGAGTCATCGCAAACCCGAACATATTGAACATCCATGGCGCGAAGAGAAGGATGAACAGGTTGAACAATTTCAATGCCACCTCCAGATACGGCCTGCATACCTGTTAAAGCGACTCCATTAGCATAATCTGTCTTAGTGCCTGCACATTTTGTTGGATCCCAAAGTACCGCAGTACCTTCGACTAGCAGTCCTGCTAATTTTGCGAATCCTTCTCTTCGCCATTGTTCCACAAGACTCTGTGCTTCCCGTGGAGTGTCTACTCCTCTATCAACGATTTCAATAGGCGCAGGAGCTGGTTTTAATTGTTCGGTTTTTGGTTCTGAACAGCCAGCAATGGCCATGGTCGCTGTAAACGCTAGAGCATTTCTCATATAATTGGGTTAGTGATTTAAGTTGACAATGTATACAATTATTGTCTGAATGTCAATAGAAAATCTCTCCAAATATCAAAAATCTCTGATTTTTGGTTTTATATATGGCATATAACGTTTCGGCATATCTGATGTTTGCCGTAGCGTAGCGGAGGCAAATATGGGTGGAGGCTTTTGTAAAAAGCCGTAACCAGATATGCCGTGTTATGTGATGTGCATGTTTTACTTTAATCCCGATAGCAATCGGGATTGCTCTAAAAAAGAATTTTAATTTTGTTT
>Ga0208373_1002095_pt1 | contig 23364 bp, 20 predicted proteins | sample RifOxyC2_FD_184036 | JGI IMG/M metagenome (GOLD analysis project Ga0208373, IMG submission 184036) | Soil microbial communities from Rifle, Colorado - Rifle Oxygen_injection C2 (SPAdes) | ecosystem: Environmental > Terrestrial > Deep subsurface > Rock core/Sediment | place: Rifle, Colorado... | reverse complement strand
CGCATCCATCGATCCCGATGCTGCACCCGCCCCAACGATGGTGTGCATCTCATCGATGAACAACAAAATATCTGGGTCGGCCTTCACCTCGTCTACGATTTGTCGTAGTCGTCCTTCGAACTCCCCGCGATACATCGTTCCGGCGATGAGGAGTGCCATGTCGATCGCGAAGATTCGCTTGTGCGCGAGTACCGGTGGGACGAGTCCCTGTGTGATCTGTTTGGCAAGTCCTTCCACGATGGCTGTTTTCCCCACGCCAGGCTCTCCCAAGAGGAGGGGATTGTTCTTCGTGCGTCGACACAAGATTTCCATGACGCGCTCGATCTCGGCTTCACGACCGATAACGGGATCGATTTTTTTCTGGGCTTGAGGACTTGTAAGTTCTAATGCAAAGAATTGGAGGGCACTAGCAGACTCTTCTTTTTTTTCTGGTTGGGTGCTGACCATTTTTCCAGGTCCTGTTCCTGCACCTCCGGTTAGATCTGGGAACTTAGACGTACTCTTCAACACGACCGTGAGCTGTGATTTGAGGTCTTTGAGATTTATTTGGAGTTCGCCAAAAAAAGTCTCCGTGATCTGAGGGTTCACCTGCAAGATGCCGGAAAGGAGATGTTCTGTTCCGACATAGCGATGGCCGTAGACGTTTGCAGTGAGAACGGCTTTTTCTACGATACGTTTGGCATCATCGGAGAGTTGAAGCGTGAGACCGTCCGCGTCTGAGAGGACACGCGTTTCCACATGAGCCCCGACGAGTTTTTTAAGATCCACCGCTTTCACACCGCTTTTTTTGAGAATCTCTGCGGCGATGCAGCCTTTCTGTGTCCCCAGCGCCCACAAAAGATGTTCGGGCTGGATGGTTTTTTCGTCTTGCTCAACCACAAAACACAATGCACGCGTGAGGACATTCTTCAGGTGGGTAGAAAATTTATCGACGATATCGTGGCTCATAGCATGTTCCGCAGTTTCTTGATCCGATCTTGAATCGGTGGGTGCGTGCTAAATAGGTGTTCAAATTTTTTGGTCACGTGTGGATCAAAGGGATTGGCAAGGAATAAGTGGGCGGTGGCGTGGTTGGCTCGTTTGAGGGGTCGATCTTGGCCAGCGATTTTTTCCAGCGCACGCGCAAGTCCTTCTGGATACCGGGTGAGCAAAGCGCCGTCGGCGTCTGCGAGGTATTCACGAGAGCGTGAGACGGCGAGTTTGATGAGCTCAGCAAAGAGAGGAGAGAGAATAGCGAGAACCAGACCAATGATGAGGAGGATTCCCGCCCCTTTGTTGTCCGAGTCACGGCCCCCCCAGAACATCGATCGCAGGAGCATATCTGAGAGAAGCAGGACGACACCGACCAGGACAATCACGATTGTCATCACGCGGATGTCGTAGTTCTTGATATGGGAAAGTTCGTGGGAGAGCACGCCCTGAAGTTCTTGATCATCAAGCATGTCCATGAGACCTGTCGTCACCGCGATCGATGCATGCGCAGGATCGCGACCTGTAGCAAAGGCGTTTCCTGCGGGGTCATTGATGAGATAAATTTTCGGGGTCTGCATGCCGGCTGTGATCGCGAGGTTCTCAACCATGCGATACAGCCGCGGATTGTCGGTCTTTTGGATCGACTTGGCTCCGGAAGTTGCGAGCGCAACTTTGTCGCCATGGAAGTAGCCGATGAGGTTCATTCCTGTCGCGAACACAACAGCCACGATGAGTCCGATGTTCCCAGTGTTGGTGTATTCTCCAAGTGTCCAACCCAAACCCACGATCACGATCGTAAAGATTACGATCAAAAACCATGTCTTGCGTTTGTTCGCCGTGATCTGGGAATACATATTCATTAATTCTCAGGGGCTTTAGCCCCGTCAGGCCAGACGCCACTAAAGTGGCTTAGAAGGACCTTGTTAAAAAGCAACTTGTGGTGCTTCAAGCGCAACATCAGGAGCGTCAAAGAATTCGCGCTTCATGAAGCCAAATGTGCCGGCGATGAGGTTGGTTGGGAAGACTTGGAGCTTGGTGTTGAAATCGCGAACGTTCGCGTTGTAGAAACGACGTGACGCCATGATTTTATCTTCGGCATCGGTGAGTTCATGTTGGAGCTGGAGGAAGTTTGTTGAGGCTTGAAGAGCAGGATAAGCTTCGGAGACCGCGAACAGCGACTTGAGGGTCTCGCTCAACATGTTTTCCGCCTTTGCGTGTTCCTGCATGGTTTTGGCCCCCATAGCGGCGGTACGCGCTTCGGTCACCTTTGTGAACACGGAATCTTCATGCTTGGCATAGCCCTTCACCGTGTTCACGATGTTGGGGATGAGGTCGTAGCGGCGCTTGAGTTGAACCTCAATATCCGACCAGGATTCATCCACGCGGTTTCGGGACGTGATGAGGCCGTTATATGTTAGAATAAGCCACAGCAAGATGGCGCCGACGATAATGACAAGGATCCAAATGAGTTCCATATTTGTCTAAAATTATTGAGAATTTTCTTGTCTCATCATACGAAATTTGACCCTCATCGTCAAAAAATATGGCCTTTCCAAAGCATATCTTTAAACAGTACGACATTCGTGGTCTCGTAGAAGAGGAAATCACCGAAGATTTAGCAGAAAACATTGGGCGTGCGTATACACAATTTTTGAGGGGAGAATCGTCGAATGCTCATGGGATGACGGTGGTTGTCGGTCGCGATATGCGCGAGAGTTCCGTTGCGTATCAAAATCGACTCATGGCAGGGCTCGTAAAGAGCGGGGTGCGAGTCGTGGATATTGGGCTTGTGTCGACCCCCGCGTTCTATTTTGGAGTGGGGCATTTGAAGGCAGACGGAGGAATCATGGTGAGTGCCTCGCATAACCCGGCGGCATACAATGGATTCAAACTCACTCGAGCAAATGCTGTTCCGATTAGTGGGGAGACGGGAATTGCGCAGATTGCAGACTTGGTGGAAAGGGTGGATGAGGTGGAAAAGGTGGATGAGGTGGGGGACATAAAAAAAGTGGATGGCATCCCCGTGCTTGCGGCTCGGGCGGAGTTTGATCATGCAGGTTCCCATCCGATCAAGAAAATGAAGATCGTCGTTGATACGGCCAACGGGATGGGAGCTCAGTACCTCGATGAGTTTTTTAAACTTGTCGAAGCCGACGTGACGAGGATGTTCTGGGATTTTGACGGGTCGTTTCCCAATCATGAGGCCGATCCGTTCAAAGAAGAAAATACGGAAGCGATTCGAGCAAAAGTCGTGGAGCTGGGCGCTGACCTTGGGATCACGACCGATGGCGATGGCGATCGCATTTTTTTCATCGACGACAAGGGGCACTTAGTAACGCCTGCGGTTCTTCGTGGAATGCTTGCCCAAATCGTCTTACGAGATCACCCAGGTGCGACGATCTGTTACGATATCCGTCCAGGTAAGATCACCCAAGATATGATCGTCGAGGCAGGGGGTATCCCTTCTGTGACTCGCGTCGGGCATTCGCTCATCAAGGAACAAATGCGTTCCGTAGGGGCGGTGTTTGGTGGAGAATCGTCTGGACATTTCTTTTATGTTTTTCCCACAGGCGTATACGAGGGGCCAGTGACGGTGGCAGCGCAGATTCTCCAGGAAGTAACACGACGAGATCAGCGACTCTCAGAGATTGTCGAGCCACTCGAGCGGTATGTTCATTCAGGAGAGATCAATTTTGTTGTGGAAGACAAGACAAGGATGCTCAATGCGCTCAAAGAGCAATACAAGGATGGCGAGTTGGAAACACTCGATGGATTAACATTCACGTATCCAACCTTTTGGTTCAACGTCCGAGCCGCCAATACAGAACCTAAACTTCGCCTGAATCTTGAAGCGGTTGATCGTCTCACCATGGAGACGAAGCGAGATGAAATCATTGCGTTTATCAAATCAAACAGCTAATCTGGTGTCATTGCGAGCGCCAGCGAAGCAATCCTCCGGCTCGTCGAAGGATTGCTTCGGTCGCTAGCACTCCCTCGCAATGACACATCTATGAATGTATCAACCGATCAGAAAAAAATTGAAGAGCTGCTGACGCGAGGAGTCGAGAAGATTTTTCCATCGCGGGAGTTTCTTGAAGCCCGTCTCAAGGAGGGGGAGCAACTCTCGCTCTATCTTGGAATCGATCCAACCGGACCAGATTTGCACATCGGCCATTCGATACAGCTACGCAAGTTGCGACAGTTCCAGGATCTTGGTCATAAGGTAATTCTGCTTATCGGTGATTTTACTGGCATGATTGGTGACCCGACAGACAAGTCGGCAACTCGTGTGCGACTGACGCGAGAACAGGTATTGAAGAACGCCGAGCGTTATAAAGAACAAGCCGGGAAGATTCTCGATTTTGGTGGAAAGAATCCTGTTGAGCTCAAGTACAACAGTAAGTGGCTTGCGAAGCTGTCGCTTGTTGAAGTGGTTGAACTTGCGGCTCACTTTACCGTTCCACAGATACTCGCGCGTGACATGTTTAAACAACGAACAAAGGATGGGAAAGACATTTATCTCCACGAGTTTCTTTACCCCCTCATGCAGGGCTATGATTCTGTGGCTATGGACGTGGATGGGGAAGTGGGGGGCAATGACCAGACGTTCAACATGTTGGCAGGTCGCGACCTTATGAAGGCGATGAAGGGGAAGGAGAAGTTCGTGATCGCCGATAAGCTTCTTGCAGATCCAACCGGGAGGAAGATGGGCAAGAGTGAAGGAAACATGATTACGCTTGCGGACTCAAGCGATGAGATGTTTGGCAAAGTAATGAGTTGGACCGATGGGATGATCGTTGGCGGATTCGAGATTCTTACAATGGAAGACTACAGAGCGGTGCAAACAGAACTTGATGGTGGCGTGAATCCACGAGAGCTGAAAGCTCGACTCGCTCGCACCATCGTGACGCAATACTTCGACGAAGCAGAAGCGATGGCCGCCTCCGAGCGCTTCGACCAACTGTTTCAGAAGAAAGAGGTACCTGATGAGATTCTAGAGCATCGTATCAGTGGACCGATGTCCATCGTCGACGTTCTTGTTGCCTCTGGACTCGCCAAGTCAAAGACAGACGCCCGTCGCCTCATTGAAGGCGGGGGGGTGAAGGTGGATGAGGTGGTTGTACAAGATCCAGAACAGATGCTTGAGTCGACGAAAGGAGGAATCGTCATCCAGAAAGGAAAGCGCCATTTTGTAAGAATCGTAAGCTAACTATGGGTACACTTATTCTTTTCATCATCGTTCTCTCGCTCCTCGTTTTTGTGCATGAACTTGGGCATTTTGTGATGGCTAAGCGCATGGGCATGAAGGTGGAGGAGTTTGGGTTTGGGTTTCCTCCTCGATTTTGGGGCGTGAAGCGCGGCGAAACTACTTATTCGATCAACTGGATTCCGCTTGGAGGATTTGTGAAGATCAAAGGCGAGTCGGGAGAACAGGCGCATGACCCAGACAGTTTTGCCTCAAAGAAAGCGTGGAAGCGATTCGTGGTGTTGATCGCTGGAGTGGCGATGAATCTAGTTCTCGCAGTGGTGTTGTTCTCGATCGGGTACATGTCCGGACTGCCAAGCATCATCGACGATTCTTTACCTGCCTCTGCACGTGTGGAGTCGCAGGAGATCACCGTCATGCAGGTGGTGGATGGTTCGCCTGCCGCGGAAGCCGGTGTGGTGAGCGGCGATGTGATCGAGTCGCTTGATGGGAAATTGTTTACGAGCGATGTGGAAGCGCGTGATTATTTTGCGCAGGAGGCTGCGGACGGAGTCGACGTGCTTGTTTCCAAGGCCGATGGATCCTATGTGACGTACACCCTCGCAAGTGAATACTTGGAGAGCGTGGACACGACCGGCGTTGGAATCGCGTTTGTTTCGACAGGCCTGGTTTCGTATCCATTCTTTCAAGCGATCGGTCAGGGGGTCTATACGACGTACCAGTTTACGATTGAGATTTTGAAAGCATTCGGCGGACTCATTGCGGACCTTGTGGTTCGCCAAGAGGTGGCCGTCGATCTTTCCGGTCCGGTCGGTATCGCGGTCATGACCGGCCAAGTCGCGGCCATGGGGCTCATCTATCTCCTCCAGTTTACCGCCGTGCTTTCCATCAACCTTGCCATCATCAACGTGTTGCCATTTCCAGCTCTCGATGGCGGACGCATCTTGTTCTTGCTCATCGAGAAATTGCGCGGCCGTGCCGTGAATCAGAACGTAGAAGTTGCGGTGCACAACTTAGGCTTCATGCTCCTGATGGTCCTCGTAGCGCTCGTTACGTACAAAGATTTCGTAACTTTCGGCGACCAAATCTGGGGCGCGATTAAGTCGATGGTGACTATTTAAGTGATTGTACAATTTTACCTATGCGTAATCCCGGACGTCCATCTGAACGAGACATGGAGTTTAACCCTGTCTCCGGCCCATCTACTCAGACGGCTGAGTTGTATCGTTTACCCGGTGATCCTGTTTTTAAGGATAGGGACTTACAAAGGTATCGAGAGACAAACAAGGATATCAAAACTTCTGTTGCTGTGAGTGTTGAGAAGATCAAGGAAGGACTGAACGACCCGGATGCGTCTGTACGCTATACTGCCATCGAACAAATCCAGCACGTTCCCGAGAATGAACGCGCGCTCCTGGTGCAACAAGGACTGAACGACCCGGATGCGTCTGTACGCTATACTGCCATCGAACAAATCCAGCACGTTCCCGAGAATGAACGCGCGGAACTGAATCCCTTAGTGATAGAAGAGATCAAGAAAGGACTGAACGACCAGTATACGTATGTACGCTATGCTGCCATCGGACAAATCCAGCACGTTCCGGAGAATGAACGCGCGGAGCTATATCCATTAGTGATAGAAGCGATCAAGAAAGGACTGAACGACCCGGATGCGTCTGTACGCTATGCTGCCATCAAACAAATCCAACACGTTCCGGAGAATGAACGCGCGGAGCTATATCCATTAGTGATAGAAGAGATCAAGAAAGGACTGAACGACCAGTATACGTATGTACGCAGACTTGCCATCAAACAAATCCAGCACGTTCCGGAGAATGAACGTGCGGAGCTATATCCATTAGTGATAGAGGAGATCAAGAAAGGACTGAACGACCCGGATGCGTCTGTACGCTATACTGCCATCAAACAAATCCAGCACGTTCCGGAGAATGAACGTGCGGAGCTATATCCATTAGTGATAGCAGAGATTAAGGAAGGACTAGAGGACACAAATCCAGAAGGAAAACGTAGGCTTGCCATCGAACTTCTACTCGCTCTTTCACCAGACATTCAACAGAACGTTATCGAATCAGAGTTGAAAGAGCAGTCAGAGGACAAGCGTGAACAAATCAGAGCACTTGTCGTCACTACGCCATTGTATAAGAACATTCAAGATCGCTTTTTTCGTCAGAAGTTTGATAAGACAGGATCGGAAACAACACTCTTAGACAAGAGTCCCGGTCATTCAGATACAAGCCTACGTGAGCGGGTCATTATCAGACACATTCCGCTTCATGTGTATGAAACTTGGAAACAAGCATATGAAGCCGTGGATGTGTGGATGAAGCTTGGGTTTAGCTATGTACCCGTTGAACCCATCGTGAGTGTACGTGCTTCAAAGCAAGCCGAGCTAGTTGATGTCTTTACACGGGTTATCAAAGGACCGTCTGTTGCGACATGGGAACAAAGGACCTTGTTGTATGTGCAAGAAATTCATAAGCAAATGGACAAAATCAAAGAAGGACTGGAACAATTGGGTATCAGGCATGGACACACGTACACAGGCAACTTTCTGGTCATGTTTGAACGCAATGCAGAGGGTGAGCCGGATCTCACCAAACCTCCTCGTGTATATCTGATAGACTTTGATGAAGCGGTTTCACCTTGATATTCTCGTCACGTACAAAGACTTCGTGACCTTCGGCGACCAAATCTGGGGCGCGATTAAGTCGATGGTGGCGATTTAAGCGCGGTTGTCTGTGGGTGGGGAGCATGGTAAGCTAATTTTGGATTATGACTATTACTGCAGCAAAACAACGAGTGAAGCCTCGACGCGTGAGCCACACAAAGATCCAACAGGCCGAAGTCGATGCATGGGAAGCGATTCGTGGGATGTGGAAGAAGAGGAAGATTGATGCGGTGAAGTATCAACGAAAAGTGCGCAAAGAGGCCGACCATGTTCATCTATGATCGTCTTGGATACCAACGTCGTGATTTTATATATCAACGACGACGCAACAATCGTTTCTTGGATTAATCGACAGCGTGCAATGGGTGAAAGTTTTAGTGTCTCTACCATTACCGTGGTAGAGCTTTTAGGTTTCCCCAAGATCATTCCTCAAGAAGTACTTATGATCGAGCTTTGGTTGAAGCGAGTTCTTGTAGTAGATGTCGATCTCTCTGTTGCCAGGGAAGCGGCACGCATTCGGCGAGAATTGAAACTTACCATGTCTGATAGTGTGATTGCGGCGACAGCTGTTTTGTTAAAGTCGCCCGTGGCGACGAGAGATGTTGTCTTCAAGAAAATTCGCGACATTAGCGTTATCAGGCCGTAAGGCTCATTTCAACTATGAATATCAGAATTTTTGTTACCGGGGGCACATTCGACAAAGAATACAATGAACTCGATGGTTCGCTCTTTTTCAAAGAGACACATCTCAACGAGATGCTTATGCTTGGTCGGTCTCGTGTTCCAGTAGATGTCCGGACATTGATGATGATCGATAGTCTTGAAATGACCGATGTGGATCGAGACATCGTCGTTCAGAATATTCTGAAAACACCAGAGGATAACGTTGTTGTCACTCACGGTACAGACACCATGGTAGAGACGGCGCAGGTCATCGCGCAGAAGGTTAAAGGAAAAACGATCGTACTGGTCGGTGCCATGATTCCATACAAATTCGGTAGTTCTGACGGGCTTTTTAATCTTGGGAGTGCCCTTGCTTTTGTTCAGACCTTGCCGCCTGGTGTCTATGTCGCGATGAACGGTCGTTACTTCGCGCACGACAATTGTCGAAAGAATAAGAAAACAGGACAGTTCGAGGAACTGAGCGTATGAAAGACCAACTTGAACAACTTAAAAAAGAATTTGCCGAGCTTGTCGAGAAGGTTGCCAGTCGCGAGGCACTCGAGGAGTTAAAGACGCAGTTTTTGGGACGCAAGGGTAAGCTTAGTGGTCTTATGAAAGAGATGGCAAGCCTGGCGGACGAGGAGCGAAAGCTTGTGGGCGCGGTTGCCAATGAAGTCAAAGAAGCGATTGAAGCCGCGTTTGGTGAGGCACAGGGAAGAGTTTCTAGGGCATCGATGGCGTCCAACGTCGCAAAGGAATGGATCGATGTGACCGAGCCGGCGCTTCACGTGCGACCGCGTGGGACGATTCATCCCGTCACGCAAGTTGCGCAAGAGCTTGAGGACTTGTTTACCAGCATGGGGTTCATGGTTTTAGACGGACCAGAGCTCGAAAGCGATTTTTACAATTTTACCGCGCTGAACATTCCGCCATCGCATCCCGCACGCGACATGCAGGACACGTTTTACATCGAGGGAAAAACAGGTGCGGCCGGAAAGGCCGGATCAGAAGAAACCGGATGGGTCATGCGGACGCACACGTCTTCTTTCCAAGTTCGCGCCATGCGAGAGCACGGTGTTCCTCTGCGTGCGATTGTTCCTGGACGATGTTTCCGCAACGAAGCGACGGACGCACGCCATGAGCACACGTTTCATCAGTTGGAAGGCGTGGTGGTAGGCGAGGGGATTTCATTTGCGCACATGAAGGGTGTGTTCCAAGCCGTTGCGGACCATCTCTACGGCAAGGGCACCAAGATTCGTCTCTCGCCAAAGTTTTATCCGTTCGTTGAACCAGGAGTTCGCGGTGAGCTTGAATGCTTCTTGTGTGAAGGAAAAGGATGTCGCGTCTGCAAACAGAGTGGGTGGCTTGAGGCCATGCCCGGCGGTATGATTCATCCAAACGTTCTACGTCAGGCGAATATCGATCCAGAGAAGTACTCCGGATTTGCCTTCGGCTTCGGTCTCACGCGTCTTGTCATGCTCAAGTACGGCATTGACGACATCCGACATCTCGAGTCCGGAGACTTAAGATTTTTGAAACAGTTTTAACTTGTGGGGTCAGGTCGGGTTATGTGCTTTTTCATGAAAAAGCACATAACCCGACCTGACCCCAACTCAAGTATGTTGATTTCTAAAAAGTGGGTACAGGAATTTGTCACAGCTTCCAAAGGTCTTAGCGATGCTGACTTGTCGCAACACCTCACTCTTTCGACGGTTGAGGTGGAGAGTGTGAAGGATCAGGCGGCCGCGCTTGATCACATAGTGGTGGGAGTGATTGAGTCTGTTGCCGCACACCCAAACGCGGATAAACTTCAGGTGTGTCAGGTAGACGTCGGCGGTCGCACGGCTCAGATCGTCTGTGGAGGAACCAACGTGGCTCCTGGCATGAAGGTTGCGGTTGCGCTTCCTGGCGCGTGGGTGAAATGGCATGGAGAGGGGGAACTTGTCGAGATCAAGAAGACCAAACTTCGTGGAGAGGATAGCGAAGGAATGATTTGCTCGAGCAACGAGATCGGGCTCTCGCAGACAGAAGGGGATCACGAGATACGTGATTTGGGCGGCGTCGATGCAAAAACTGGAACGCCTCTTGCCACTGCGCTTGGACTTGACGATGTGATTTTTGATATCGAACACAAGTCCCTCACCAACCGACCTGACCTCATGGGGCACTACGGCATGGCGCGGGAAATCGCTGCACTCACAAGATCGAAGTTGGCGAGCTATGAACCTAAGAAGATTCCGGCTGGAAAAGGTGTCGGTCTTTCTGTGAAGGTTGAAGACGCCGTGGCCTGTCCGCGCTACATGGCGGTGGCCATGGAGGGGATTGTCGTCGGTGATTCTCCAGACTGGATTAGGCATCGGCTCGAGGCCTGTGGCGTACGATCGATCAACAATGTGGTCGACGTGACCAATTATGTCCTGCTTGAACTCGGCCAGCCGATGCACGCGTTTGATGCGGATGTTCTCGGTGACAAGATTGTCGTGCGTGCAGCCAAACCCAAAGAGAAGATCACCGCGCTTGATGGGAAGACCTACCAGTTAGATCCATCTATGCTCATGATTACCGATGGCAAGAAGTCGATGGCGATTGCGGGTGTGATGGGAGGCGAGGGAAGTGGCGTGAGTGAAAAGACCACGAGGATCGTATTTGAGTCGGCAAACTTTGATCCTGTGAGCGTGCGCAAGACGTCGACGAAGCTTGGTTTGCGATCAGAGTCGTCGGCACGTTTTGAGAAGTCGTTGGATCCGAATTTGTGCGAGCTGGCTCTGCGCCGTGCGGTGGAGCTGATGAGCCAGTTGTGTCCGGGCGCGCGAGTTGCGTCGAAGGTCATCGACGAATATCCACGACCACCAAAGTCGACAACGGTCTCGATGACAGCCGATTTAGTGAATCAACGGCTCGGAACCCAGATTCCTGCCAAGGAGATGGAGGAGATTCTTGGTCGACTCGGATTTATTGTGAAGGCGGCACCCAGGCTGAAGCCTGGGGCTACCAAAGGTGGAGCCATGCAAGTGACGATTCCCTCGTGGCGTGCGACCAAGGATGTTTCGATTGTCGAGGATGTCATCGAGGAGATCGCTCGCATTTGGGGATACGACAAGATCGAATCGATCCTTCCAACATTTTCTATTGTGCCGCCTGTTCAGGATTCCGTTCGTTTGTTTGTTCGAGGCGTACGCAAGACCATGTCATTGGGATTGGGCGCGGCTGAGGTGTATCGCTATGCGTTCGTTGCTCCTGAGATTCTCCAGACCCTCGGGTTTGATCCCGAAGATCATCTCAAGCTTGCCAATCCTCTTGCGGAAGATCGACCGTACCTGTGCCAATCGCTTGTCCCAAATTTGTTTGATACGGTCGCGCTGAATCACCGAACATTTCCGGTTGTGTCTGTGTTTGAAATTGCTCGTGTGTTTTTCCGTGCAACAAAAGGAGACGAGGACGGGCAGGGGGGAACACTGCCAGCACAGCCGTATCATTTCGGAGTTGCGTACAGCGCCCAGGGTGATGAGGCTCCGATACTGGAACTTCGTCGGCAGATTGAGACCGCGCTCGCGACCGCGGGGTTTGACGTGAGCTTCCGGGAAATGACTGAGCTGGGAGCTTGGATGCATCCAAGTCGTGCGGCTGAGGTTCTCGTGAACGGAAAGAAGTACGGCGTACTTGCAGAAGCCTCGCCGGATACGACCGATCGTCTGGGAATTGATCGTCGTGTTGCGATCGCGGAAATGAATCTGACGATGCTTGCTGCGCTTGAACAGACGCCGAATGTGTTTTCGCCGATCCCGCAGTATCCTGATGCCAAGCGCGACATCGCATTTACCGTGGCTGAGCGAACTGTCGCGCACGCGCTCGAACAAGCCGTACGCAAGGTGTCCAAACTTCTGCAGACGTACGAGCTTTTTGACGTGTATCGCGGGAAGGGCGTGGAGGAGGGACAGAAGTCCATGGCTGTACACATGACGTTCCGATCTCTGGAGAAGACGCTCGAGGCGCATGAGGTTGATGAGGAGATGCGCAAGATTCGTCAGGTGCTTGAAAAAGAATTTGGTGCTACCATACGGGCATAGGTATGCAACCTGAACAGACAATTCAAGCCGTTCGCGACATTGTTGCATCGCAACTGCCACCCAATTATACAGTGGTATTGTTTGGCTCTTGGGCAAAAGGCAATGCACGTCCTACATCTGATATTGATATCGGAATTGTGGGAGATCAGCCTGTGTCGCATGAAATTATGGTACAGATTCGCAAGCAAATTGATTCCCTTCCAACGCTCAGGAAAATTGATGTGGTTGATTTACAAACAGTAAGCGCACGCTTTAAAGAGCACGCGTTGAAGCAAGCACAAACGGTATGAGAGAACGGATCGAGAGTTTTGGGGAGGCTCTGTCTCGTCTACAGGAGGCAATGAACGAAGAAGAAACAGAGATGAATCGAGATGCAAGTATTCAGCGTTTTGAGTTTTGTGTGGAGCTTGCGTGGAAATCGATTCAGAAGTTTCTTCAGGAGGAAAAAATTATCTGTAACTCACCGAAGTCTTGTTTGCAGGAGGCGTTTGCATTTGGATTAATCAATGACGACGAAGCCTGGATTCATATGATGGACGATCGAAACCTGACCGTGCATACATACGATCAAGAGCTTGCTAAACAAATTTATTCACGTATTCCCAACTACGTTGATCACTTACGAATGTTGCATGGTGAGCTTGTGAAGGGGATAGCTAAGCAGTAATTGTTCTATGACATCAATCGTGAATCTTTCCATTGGGGGAACGTATGGGTTACTACTCGTGTTTGGGTTGTTGATGTTGGTGGTGACGTATCTGTTTGCCCGTTGGCAGAAGGTAAGTTCCGTTGAGGGATTTTTGGTGGGGAGACGACAGGTGAATTGGGTGTTGGGAGGTTCAAGTATTGCCGCCTCGTGGATTTGGGCACCGGCTCTTTTTGTCTCAACCTTGTTTGCGTATCAAAATGGCCTTGTCGGGCTTTTTTGGTTCGTGGTTCCAAACATTCTTGCGTTGGCGTTGTTTGCCGTTTTGGCTCCAACAATCAGAAAGAAAATGCCGTATGGGTACACTCTCCCACAGTGGATCCGTTATAAGCTCAAAGACGAAAAGGTTCACAAGATGTATCTTTTTCCGTTTTTCTTCTACCAGGTCATGGCGGTCACGGTGCAACTGTATGCGGGAGGAAATTTACTCGCGCTCATGTTGGGGATTCCTGTGTATCAAGCCGTCGCGGTGTTGACGATTGCTCTGCTTGCGGCGATTCCCCTCATCTACTCGCTCATCTCCGGCCTCGAAGCCTCCATTGTCACTGATTTCATTCAGCTTTTGTTTATCATCATCGCTCTGGTCATTCTCATCCCTTGGGTTATTTCCATGACTGGTTTTGATGTTATTGCCAGCGGTCTGGGAGGGACGGCGGGGAACACTCTAAACGTCTTTGATCCATCGTTAGCCTTCTCACTTGGAATTGTCACGGCGATCGGGCTGATCTCCGGAGCCATCTCCGACCAACAATATTGGCAAAGAGGGTTCGCGATTAAAGAGGGACATTTGAGTAGAGCCTTTATTTTTGGAGCGCTTGTATTTGGGCTCGTGCCAATTGTCCTGGGACTTCTTGGGTTCATCGGGGCCAGTCAGGAATTAGCCGTGACGATTCCGACTGGGGTTGATCCTTCCATGATCGGTGTGGTTGTGGTGGGGACGCTTCTTCCCGCATGGGCGACCGTTTTGTTTGTTGTGATGCTTATCAGTGCGCTGTGTTCGACGATCGACTCGGGACTCAATGCCGCCGCGAGTCTGTATGCGACAGACGTGATGAAGTACACAAAGGAAGAGCGGGAACTCATGCTTAAGTCAGAAAAAAAGGATCAGCTGACAGACAAAGAGCAATTGCAAAAGTTTGTCCTAGATGCGAGGCGTCTTTCAGGATCACGAACAACGATGGTGGTTCTGACGATTGTCGGGTTCTTGATGGCCATGGCGGTCATCTACATTCCTTCCTTCGAGTTGTTCCATCTGTGGTGGGTCTTCAATACCATTGCGGCGTGCGTGGTTGTTCCAACTGTGTTGAGCTTGTATTGGGATCGCCTGAATCCGCGTGGGGTATTTTGGGGAGTGCTGATCGCATTTTTTGTCGGGTTGCCCGTGTTTATCTGGAGCAACGTGATAGGCTCTGCCACCATGACGGTATATAGTTCACTAGGCATCATCGGGGTAACGCTGTTGTTTTGTCTGGCTCTGCCGTTGAAGAAGCGATTGTAACTTTGTCAGGTGCTTGAAAAAGAATTTGGTGCTACAATAAGAGCGTAAAAATCTTTGTCATCCCGACGACCGCCGTGAGTGGAGGAGGGATCTCGAATGAGTAGACTCGAGATCCCTCGACTCGCTTCGCTCGCTCGGGATGACACAAACATTTGGAGGATATGTTTACACCCCTTGAAATTTTGTTCATCGTGCTCGCGTTTTGTGTCTTGTGGATTTCGGCCGTCGTGTTCTGGTTGCTCTGGCAGGTGGCGAGTATCTTGAAGCGTGCAAACGATACCGTCACGCTTGTGCAAGAAACGCTTGCGAAGATGGAAGCGGCGCTTGACGGGATCCGTAGCAAGTTCGATTCCACAGGTACGGCATTGGGAGCAATCATGCACACGACCACGAAGGCCGTTGAATACATGATCGACAAAAAACTCACAAAGAAACCCGAGCAAAAAAAGAAGAGTTCAAAAAAGAAACGGGTGGTGACTGATGACGAAACATAAACAAAAGCAGGGCTCGACCCTGCTTTTAGATTCGCTTGTGAGATGGTACTCGGATTAGTCGTAAATCTTGTGGAAAAACGTTTCGATCCCCCTCCTTTCCAAGGAGGGGCTAGGGGAGGTTGCCGGCAACTTCCTCTAAATTAGCCTGCATGATAAAATTTCTTGGGAGATATTTGTTTACATAATGAGACAGTTATTATGTTGGATAATAAATTTTCATATCCTATTAGAAGAATGGATGTAGGGAAGATTTTCTCTAAAGAAGAAGCTTTGAGTAGAATTCGAAATGGTTCTGGAATGTCTGTGATGCTTGATATTGAGAAATATAAAGAATTGGATGGTGAAGTCGCGATGGCACTTATTCGAAATGGAGATGGTAAGGGTGTGTTAGAGGAATCTGAATTGTTTGGTGATTTTGAATTGAACAAAGAGGTTATGTTAGCTTTGTCCGCGAATGAGGGTTTCATTATTCAGGTACAGGATTTGGAGAAGTTTGTAGGACTAGATAAAGAAGTGGCGGTTAGGTTGATGGAAAAAGGATTTGGACATGTCGTGGCGAAATCTCCTGAGAAATTTTCAGGACTGGATCAAGAGATTGTGTTTCGTCTTATCGAGCTAGGGAACGCATTGTCTTTGGTTTCGAATATTGAAAAGTTAGAAGGTATCGACCATAAGAAGTTCATTTTGAAAATCCTCGAGCAAGACAAAATTTTGCATAGCAGATCATTGATGACGTTGAGTGACTCTATTGAGAAGTTTACAGGATTGGACAAGGAAGTTGCCCTTGCGCTAATTCGAAGTGGGTATGCCAATTCGATACTAAGCCATCCTGAGAAGTTTACAGGATTGGATAAGGAAGTGTTCCTGCTTCTGATAGGATACTTAATGAACAATTTAGAGTATGAAGCGATGCGATTTTTAGGTTCTATTTTGGATAGGTTCACAGGACTGGATAGTGATGTTGCTTTTGAGCTTGTTTCTAAGGGTTGGGGTTCGATCGTGCTTGAGCATAAGAGCGCATTTAAAGATTTGGATTTGAAGGAAATAGAAGAATTCTTGAAAAGAAAAAAAGCGGAAGACGAACAGCTCTCAAGGATGCGATTAAAAAGGAGCCAATAAGAACAAGGCGAATGATCCTTCATAAGATAATCTCAAAATAGTTAGGTAGTATCACAAAAATTCAGGTATTCTTTGTCCGTCTTTGCTCACAAAAATCGAGCGAAGACGTGCTTTTAGATTTGCCTGCGGGATGGTAAGCTCGTGACGGATATGTCTCAATTTGTCCACCTCCACACCCACTCGCATTACTCGCTTCTTGAGGCACTTCCTAAGGTGAAGGAGCTTTTGAAGTATGTGGGTTCGCTTGAGCAAAAGGCCGTGGCGCTGACTGACAACGGGACCCTCTATGGGGCGATTGAGTTTTACCAGAAGGCAATCGACGCGGGCGTGAAGCCTATCATTGGCGTCGATTTTTATGTGGCGCAAGATGGCCGTCATCTCAAGCGCGCACGCATCGATACACGACCGAATCGTCTCGTGTGTCTGGCGCAGAACAACGAGGGCTACAAGAATCTGATTCAGCTTTCGAGTCTTGGATTTCTTGAGGGATTTTATTACAAGCCTCGTATCGACAAGGAGCTCATCCAGAAATTCAGTAAAGGATTGATTGCGCTCTCGGGTGGGCATATGGGGGAGATCGATGAGCTTCTCAAGCTGGAGAAAGTTGCGGAAGCAAAGGAGGCGATTCGTTGGTACGTGAATATTTTTGGTGAGGGAAACTATTATCTCGAGCTGGTTGATCGTCCCGAGATCGCTGAGCAAGAAGCAACGAATACACGTCTGTTGGAACTTGGCCGCGAGCTCGGTGTTCCTGTTGTTGCGACAAAGAATACGTTTTACCTCAAGCCGCAGGACATGGAAGCGTGGAAGATTCTGAATTGCATTAAAGGCGGGAGAACCCTCGAACAATTCGACCGCATGAATCAGTATGAATACGACGCTTCGATGGTGTCGGGAGAGTACATGGAGGAGCGCTTTGCCGATTGTCCTGAAGCCATTGAGAATACACGACGTATCGCCGATCGGTGTGAAGTGACGTTGGAGTTGGGCAAGTGGAATTTTCCGAAGTTTGAGATTGAAGAAGGGAAGACATTTCGACAAGTGCTCACGGATCGGGCGTTTGCAAACCTCAAAGAACGGCGGGCGCGGGAGCTCGACGAGGTTGAGACCAAACGTCTCAATTACGAGCTTGAGATCATCGACAATAAAGGATTCTGTCCATACCTTCTCATCGTGTCCGATTTTCTTACGTGGGCAAACGAGCATGGCATTGTGACGACCACGCGTGGATCGGCGGCTGGTTCACTCGTGAGCTACTCGATCGGCATTTCGTCGATTGATCCACTCCTTTATCAGTTGCCGTTTGAACGCTTCTTGAATCCTGAGCGTCCTTCCGCGCCGGATATCGATGCCGACTTTGCGGATAACCGCCGCGACGAAGTGCTCGACTATGTGCGCGGCAAGTATGGGCACGAGAAGGTCGCGCAGATTTGTACATTTGGAACCATGCTCGCGCGCGGGAGCGTGCGCGATGTGGGTCGGGCGCTTGGATTTCCGTACGGCATGATCGATGAGGTGGCCAAGCTTGTGCCCATGGGGTCACAGGGATTCCCCATGACGCTTGAGCGTGCACTCAACGAGGCGCCTGACTTGAGAAAGAAATACGAGGGCGACGCAAACGTGCATCGGGTCATTGATTTGGCGCAGCGCATCGAGGGCTGTGCACGCCATGTCTCCATCCACGCGGCAGGAACAGTTATCTCTCCAACCGATCTCACCGACTTCACTCCGCTGCAGATTGATACCAAGGAAGGAAAGATCATCACGCAGTATGAAATGCATGCGGTTGAGTCTGCGGGTCTTGTGAAAATGGACTTTCTTGGGATTCGCAACCTCTCGATTTTGGGAGATGCCGTGGCGCTCGTGCGCGCGGTGAAGGGGATCGAGGTCGTGACACAGGATATCCCGGTCGATGACAAAAAGACGTTCGAGCTTCTTGCGGCCGGTCACACCATGGGTGTGTTTCAGCTCAACGGAGAAGGTATGACGAAGTACCTCATGGATCTGCGTCCCGAGCGGGTGGAGGACATCATGGCGATGGTGGCGTTGTATCGCCCGGGTCCGATTGAAGTGATCCCTGAATATATCCGCCGCAAGCATGACCAGAGCTTGGTGAAGTTCATGGATTCGCGCATGGAAGGCTTCTTGCAAAAGTCCTATGGTCTCTTAGTCTACCAAGACGACGTCATGTTGACCGCCATTCATTTGGCCGGCTACTCATGGCTGGAAGCCGACAAGTTGCGTAAAGCCATGGGGAAAAAGATTCCTGAGGAGATGGCATTGCAGAAGGTGAAGCTTGTTGATGGGTTCATGGAGCATGGCATGAAGAAGACTCAGGCGACGGAGCTCTGGAAACTCATCGAACCGTTTGCGGCGTATGGGTTCAACAAGGCGCACGCAGCTTCCTACGGCATGGTTGCCTACCAGACGGCGTACATGAAGGCCAATTATCCGGCTGAGTACATGACTGCGCTCATGACCGCAGAGTCGGGAGACCTGGAGAAGATTGCTGAGGCCGTGAAGGAATGTTCGCGTATGGGGATCGCGGTCCTCTCGCCAGACATCAATGAGAGTCGAAAAGATTTTACATTCATCAGCGACACACAGATTCGTTTCGGGTTGTTGGTGATCAAGAATTTGGGTGAGGAGGTGATCGAGTCGATTATCACGGAGCGCAAAACACACGGTCCGTTCAAAGACCTAGCCGATCTTGCGGGACGCATTTCGCATCGGGCGTTTAACAAGAAGTCATTGGAGGCACTCATCAAGGTCGGTGCGTTAGATCGGTTTGGCGAGCGCAAGCAGTTGCTGGAGAACATGGATCGGATCTTGCTTCACAACAAGGCCATACAAAAAGAAAAAGCGAGCAACCAGCAAAGTTTGTTTACCGGTGCGTCGACCGTCATAAACCAGGGGATTGTCCTGCGCGATTGTCCGCCAGCGACCATGCGCGAGACGTTGGGATGGGAGAAGGAGTTGCTGGGACTGTATGTGAGTGGGCATCCGTATGAGCCGTTTGCGCGTGCGTTTGAAGGATCGCTGATTGGGTGCGGGAAGGTCGTCGAGCGTAAAGATAAAGAGTTCGTACGCTGTGGGGGTATCATCACAAGTGTGAAAGAGATCATCACCAAGAAAGGTGAGCCGATGGCATTTGTGGGACTTGAAGATCTCACAGGTACGACGGAAGTGATTGTGTTCCCTCGAACGTACAAAGAAGCGAAGCTGTTGATGGTACCGGATTCTATCGTGCTCGTTTCGGCGAAGGTGTCGATTCGTGATGGCGAAGAGGCAAAATTGCTTGCCAACAGCTTTATCCCCGTTGATGAGACAAGCATCGTGGATGTGCAACGCATGTTACAATCGGAACAATGGGCCATGCCTAGCACGCAAGAAACCGCGCATGAACCCGATTCTGAGCCAGAGATTCTCCATCGTGGGTCACTCTCGATCGCACTCAAGGGCAAGCCCACGCAAGAAATGGTAGCGAGCCTGCGAGAAATTTTAACGTCGACCCCTGGCCCCAAGCCCGTGTGCCTCATGGTGGAGTCCGGCGGACAGATGCGCCGCATCCAAACCGACTACTCGGTCGCCGCCACCGATTCGGTCGTAAGCGCGATCGCCGCCCTCGTCGGAAGGCAGAATGTGAGTGTGGAATAGATAGAGGTGCGTGACGACAAAAGTTCGTAGGTACGAAAAAGTGTCACCATTAATCAAGATCGAGTATGACCATTCAACAGTTCTACAAACAGACTCAACCAGAGATCGTCGATTTATTCCGGTCGTTTCTTGAGGACGACATGTTCACTCGATACCCGCAGTTGCGAGGGAAGATATCGGTTGTCATTACTGGATCGGTTCCGTCTGGTCATTACGATGAGTACAGCGACATCGATACAGAGTTTTTTTACTCGAACGAGAAAGATCGAACCGCAATGAACTCCCTTGTGAAGGAGTACAAGAAGAGTCTTCTTGCGAAAAAGATTCCTGTGCAGTTCCATCCGGCAAAGACGTTTGTCGAGTTAAAGAAGGAACATCTTGCGGGGTGGGAACACGATGATTCTTTGCGGGAGTACTCCATGGCGCTGGTTGTTCTGGATCCTGGAAACCGATTCAAAAAAATTCAGTCGACCATTGCGTGGTATCCAAAGGATATTTTGCGCGAGAAGATTCAATGGTTGTTTGCCGAGGCAGTATTTCATTTTGAGGATCGCTTTAAGATCGCCGTCAAACGAGACACTCGTCTCTATAGCCATTCTGTCGAAGTTCACATCATCAAGCTTCTTGGCAACGCGATCCTTTTGTCGCAAGGGAAGTATTCCGTTTTTGAGAAGCATCTCCTTACAGAACTTTCGACGGCCAAAGAGAAGGTATTTTGTCAAAAGGTGGAATCGCTACTCGGTGAGGTCAAACTTGATTCCATGGAAAAGGGATTGAAGGATTTGCTGTCGTATACAGAGAAACGACTCAACAAGGCAGGATGGATTCAAAAGAAACCGATTGGGCATTGGATAACACTTCGACCAAAGTATCGTGTCGAGCATTGCGGGTGATATGCCATATTCCAACTACGCATTTATCGACAGTCAAAATCTCAACCTTGCCATTCGAGCTCAGGGATGGAAGTTAGATTTTGCGAGATTTCGGGTTTACCTTCGTGATAAGTATCAAGTAGAAAAGGCATTCTTGTTTATCGGGTATGTGAGTGGTAACGAGAGGTTGTACGCCGACCTACAAGAGGCAGGCTTTACTTGTATCTTTAAGCCGACCTTGCGATACAAAGACGGGACAACGAAGGGGAATTGTGATGCGGAATTGGTTCTGTGGTCAATGATCGAGTACGGCAATTATCAAAAAGCCGTTATCGTTACGGGCGACGGAGACTTTCATTGCCTCGTAGACTATCTCTTAAAGAAAGAGAAACTTGCTTGTGTTTTGATTCCCGATGGGAATCGTTTTTCGGGACTTCTAAAATTCAAGCAGTTTCGGCCGTTCCTTCGCCACATGAATGATCTACGACAACGGCTCGCAAAAAAAGAAAGAGCCCCATAAGGACGGAACCTTAGAGGGCTTACTTTCCATTGGTGATGGACATAAAATAACATCGGATTGATCATTTGTCAAATAGGGATATGAGCATCTTTAATCCAGAATTAAGAGAAGAACGTGAAGGGTTTTTTGAGGCGAAGCATTTTTCGCCGGATTTCGAGAGGCGGCTTTTGAGTGCGCTGGATCGAAAGAGAGAGACGTTTCCGGATATTGTGCTGTGTCCTAATAAGTCGTGCGGATGCCCGTTGAAGATTCAGTTTCTTGAGGACGCCGTTCGCGCGTGGTGCCCATCGTGTGGGTGGGAGCAGACATTGACTCGAGATCCCTCCTCGACGGACGGCACTCGTCGGGATGACACAGATTTTTAGGAGCTGTGCTACAATAAAAGCACTATGCCCACCAAGAAAGTTGTTCCAAAGAAGCGGGTGGCTGTCAGAAAGGGAGGAGCCAAGAAGATTACCGTGACCGACATCGAGGATCTTGAGATCACCCAGCCTGCGGCCGTGCCACTTATTATGTATCGACGCATTGCGTTGACGTTTATCGTACTCGTCGCCGCGGCGCTGTTGGCCGTGTTGTATCTCTCGACCGTTCAGGCGGTCATCCACGTCGATTCCACGGAGGAACCGATCACGACGGAGTTTGTTGCCAACGTCTATGAGGTGCCAACACGCACGACCGACGTGCGCGGTGCGGTCGTTTCTGGAACGCTTGGTCGCACCCAGACCTTTGAACCAACAGGCGAGTCGGCAAAGACGGTGGAGGACATTGCTCGTGGAACAGTGACGATCTACAACAACCTGACGTTTGCTCAAGCGCTGGTCGCGACAACGCGATTTTTGTCTGAGTCGGGTGTCTTGTTTCGACTTGAGTCAGCCGTAACCGTTCCGGCCGGTGGCTCCGTCGAGGCGCAGGTGTATGCGGACATAGCAGGGGAGAGTGGAAACATTGCGCCGACGCGTTTTAGCATTCCTGGGTTGTCCGCGGTGCGACAGGAATCTGTGTACGCGACGAGTGCGGAAGCCTTTACGGGCGGTGTTTATTCAGTCGCAGTTGTTTCGCAAGCGGAACTCGATGCGGCCGCTTCAGAACTCGAGTCGAGTCTGCTCGAGGATGCCAAGGCCATGCTGATTACCGAGGTCGGTGAGACGTTCAGCGGGCAATCATATGACGTCGAGGTCGTCGAGAAAATATTTTCTATTGAACCAGATACAGAAGCTCAAAGTTTCGACGTGGTGCTGACGCTCAAAGTGACGGCTGTCTTTTTCGACCAAGAGGCGTTAGGCAAGATCGCCGTGGCGAAATTGTATGAGGGTCTTGGCCAGGGACAGGAATTCCTAAACATTGATGCAAGCAATATGGTCGTGACGGTCGAGGCCGTTGATGAAGAGGCCGGTCAGGCGAATATCCTCGTTTCTCTCGCGGTCCCGGCGATTACGTCGCGCACCAGTGAAGCGCTCCAGGTTGGGCGATTTGTGGGTATGAGTCAGGACGAAGTGCGCGATCTGTTAGTCGGCGAGGGTGTCGCGACCGATGTGACCGTGGAATTCTTCCCCTTTTGGGTGAGTACCGTCCCCAGGCTCAAGGATCACATCTATATTGATATCCGATAAAAGACAGGGTACAGTAAGGCGGTCATAACGACCGCTTTTATTATGGAAAACGAGAAACTACACGCCATGCGGCATACGGCTGCGCATGTCCTGGCTGCGTCCGCACAACGTCTCTACCCAGGCATTAAGCTTGGAGTCGGTCCAGTCGTCGAGAACGGATTTTTTTACGATATCCTGTTTGATGCGCCCATTACGGAGGAGGATCTTGAGAAACTGGAGGCCGAGATGCGCAAGATCGTCGCAGAGGGACACGAGATGGTTCGGGAGGAAATCTCAATTGACGAGGCGAT
>Ga0208373_1002094_pt1 | contig 23366 bp, 17 predicted proteins | sample RifOxyC2_FD_184036 | JGI IMG/M metagenome (GOLD analysis project Ga0208373, IMG submission 184036) | Soil microbial communities from Rifle, Colorado - Rifle Oxygen_injection C2 (SPAdes) | ecosystem: Environmental > Terrestrial > Deep subsurface > Rock core/Sediment | place: Rifle, Colorado... | reverse complement strand
CGGCTACCTCGCCAACTATATCCACGCCCTTACCTCGTTTGTCTTGAGATAACAAACGAGAACAAAAAAGACGTTTCAATTGTGTGACAATTCACTTCAAACAAAAAACTCGCCATTAGCGAGGTTACTTTGGTTTGGTTTGAAAAATGAGAGGGAGGGAGTTTCGTAATTCAAAGCATCATGGGTCCGTCCGGTTCCGGAAAATCAACTCTTATGCATATTTTAGGCGCGCTTGATACTCCTACTGACGGTACTTATTTTTTAGATGATAAAGATGTCTCTACTTTAAGCGAAGATGAATTGGCAGACATAAGAAGAGATAAAATCGGCTTTGTTTTTCAATCATTCAATCTTTTACCTCGAGCGACAGTATTAAGAAATGTGATGTTACCTCTTGCTTACGAAGGAGTAGAGAGAGAAGAGCGAGAAAAAAGAGCCAGAGCTTCCCTTGCGGCCGCCGGTCTCGAAGAAAATCGTTTTGGGCATCTGTCCAACCAGCTTTCCGGCGGACAAATTCAACGCGTCGCGATCGCGCGAGCACTTGTCAACAATCCATCCCTGATTCTTGCCGATGAGCCAACCGGAAATTTGGATACAAAAACCGGCGAGATTGTTTTGGATACTTTCAGAAAGTTAAATGAAGAACAAAAAAGAACAATAATTTTAATAACCCACGAACAAGATGTTGCCGAGCATGCCAAGAGAATTATTTTTGTAAGAGATGGCCTAATTCTAAGCGATGCTCCAAACAACAAAATCAAATGAAGACTTTAGATATTTTAGAAGAAACATATTCTGCCCTCTTCGCAAACAAAGTGAGAACGGGACTCACTGTGCTTGGTATTGTTATTGGCATTAGTTCTGTCATTGCCATGCTTTCTATCGGCCAAGGAGCGCAAAGCTCAATTGAATCAAGCATCCAGGCCATTGGCTCAAACATGATTATTATTTCCCCCGGAGCGCAGAGAGGTCCGGGAATGATGGTAAGCGGCGGAAGAGGTTCGGCAAAATCACTCAAACTTTCCGACGCGGAAGCGATTACCAACGAAATTTCTTCGGTTAAAGCTGTCGCCCCTGAAGTTTCCGGAAGATATCAAGTGACCGCAAAAGGGAAAAATACCAATACTCAAGTGGTAGGAACTGTCTTTGATTACACAACTGTCCGCAATCTTGAAATTTCCGACGGATCTTTTATAACCGATCAAAATACAAAAAGCGCTTCCAAAGTTGCCGTCATCGGTCCAACCGTAAGAGATGATCTTTTCGGCGAAGACGTTATTCCCGTTGGTCAAATAATCAGAATAAATAAAATGGAATTTAAAATTATCGGGATAACCAAAGAAAAAGGTGGCGGAGGATTTGGCAGTCAGGATGATATGATTTTTGTCCCGATTAGCACAGCACAAAGATTTCTTTCCGGCGACGAATACGTATCAAGTATTAGCGTCGCCGCCGAAGATGCCGATTCAACCTCTCTTGTTCAGCAGGATATTACCGACCTCTTACTTTCCCGCCACAATATCAGCGATCCTACGGCAGCCGATTTCAGTACTCTAAATCAGGCTGACATTGTCGCTACCGCCACAAGCGTTACTCAAATATTTACTATCTTATTGGGCTCTGTCGCCGGCATTTCCCTTGTCGTTGGTGGCATTGGCATTATGAATATGATGCTAACAACCGTTACCGAAAGAACCAGGGAAATCGGCTTAAGAAAAGCCGTCGGCGCCAAAAGAAAAGATATCAGCACTCAATTTTTGATAGAAGCGTTAATGCTTACCTTTTTCGGCGGATTTGTTGGAATCATTTTAGGCTGGGTTATTTCTTTTATAATTACAAAAACCGGAGTTATTCAAACCGAAGTTTCTCTTTTTTCCGTTTTGCTCGCTTTCGGCGTTTCCGCGGCGATTGGAATTATCTTTGGTTACTATCCGGCGCGCCGAGCTGCCGGGCTTAACCCCATTGAAGCATTAAGATATGAATAATTGTAGAGGCGAAACCTCTAATTTAGAGGTTTCGCCTCTACATAAAAATATTTTAAAAAATAATTCAAACAAAAAACTATGAAAAAAATCTTACCTCTAGTTTTAGGCGTCATTGCCATCGCCGCGCTTACTTTTTATGGCGGAATGATTTATTCCGGAAAAAAGGGTGGCAACTTTAATCGAGGCAATATCCCCGGGCTTGTTAAAGACAGTCAGCAACACCTCGGGGGAATGGGCGGTTTTGGCGCCGGGAAAATGGCTGGCGGACAAAGGGGAGCTAATTTTATTGGCGGAGAAATTATTGCCAAAGATGATAAAAGCGTAACCGTAAAACTTCCGGACGGCGGATCAAAAATCCTTTTCTTTTCCGCGAGCACTGAAATCACAAAATCAGTTGCCGGTTCAAGTGAAGATCTGCAAATCGGCCAAACCATTTCGGCCAACGGTGAAACCAATGACGACGGCAGTGTAAACGCGAAGACTATCCAGCTAAGACCAAAACTTGAAACGCCACCCGCGCCACAGCAATAAAATTTATTTCAAAAACGCCTCCTTTTTCGGAGGCGTTTTTTATTTTCGTGGATTATACTTCTCGTATTTATTGCAAATAACTATTAATAACCACTATTGCATCGTAAAAAGCTTTCCAATCGTCAATATAAACCAAAACTCCTTCTTTTTTTAATTTTTCTTTATATTCGGCAATATCTACTCTATCATCCGCCAGAAGATCTCTAGCTATCTCAAATTTAAATCGAAGATCCTTGTTTATGTTCGCAGTATTTCCTTTTGTCCCTTTCTGCTCCTGATATTTTTCAAATTCTTCGGTCAACCCCTCTCGCTGTTTTTCTCCCCCTAAAGCTAAATATTCGGGGATAAACAATTCATATCTTGCAATATCGTCTCTTTCTTTTTGGCTGATCCCCGTAGTATTTCTTAGTTCCTCTAATGTTTGCAATTTATCTTGCGCCTCTTCTATCTCCCTAAACATCTGTTCATTTCTATCCAATAATCGTTGATATTGTTTTAGTGTCTCTTCTATTTTTGTAATAACTAAATCGACTGCATGATCTTGACCAGACGTATTTTGAAGCTGTTCTCTTACGTTAGAACTCATAAAATTAAGAGCTGCTATTTGTCCCTGGATAAAATCTTCATTTTTTATTTTAGTATTCTTTTCTTCAATACTCTCAGTCTCGCTGACAATCAAATCCCAAAGAACCATCCTGGCGAGTTCGCTATCCTCTACGGCTTCTCTGTCCGGAGACAAGACAAAAGAAAAAATATCACCATCAGACATTGTCGCTGCTCCTCCTTCTTGGATTTTTTTCAAGATGTTGTCTATAAATCTTGAGTCTAAGGACGCAAGTGATGATATTTTTTTAAATTTTTCTATTGTATATGGGTCATCACCTCGAAGTCTTTCTTGAATCAATCCTGCCGTAAAAGTTCCCTTACCAAAAGAAGTCTCTCCACCAGCCACCCCCATCATAGCAAACTGTTCTTTTTCCTTCGCTCCCCTTTCTCTCTCTCTACATTCTTCTAATCGCCTTTTAAAAAATACTGCCTGCGGTGTATTTTTTTTCTCCTCTCCCTCCGGAGAAACTATCATCGTTTTCTCTATTTGCGAAACTGCTGGGGGAGTAAAAAACACTGTATCTGGGATAGGTTTAGTGGGGGGAATTTTCTCGCCCCTAAATCCAAGTTCGGGTGGCGCCTGTTCTGGAGGGGATCCCGGCCAAAAAGCTTCAGTGCCTTCCCCGCCTAGTCCTAAAAGTCCTTTAATAGTTCTTTTCATATTCTTTCAAAAATTATTTTACTTTTTTTATTATATCACGGTTTAAAGGCCTCAAACAAATAAATTTTAGCCTTAAAATCAAAGAGAAGAAAAAACCAGCACCTCCCTCAACACCTTTTGCCCCGGTCTAGAATAAATTATTGACTGGCGCGGGGTAATTTTAACAAAATCTTTATTTTCCAATTCTTTTGGTAAAGGATTAGCGGCCTCAAAGCCGATTTTTTTTATTTCCTCCATGATGGGCAAAAATATTTCTTCGTTTTGAAAAACAAATATTGGAAAAAGAATAACTATTTTACTGTTTGGTTTTAAAACTTTTTTAAATTCGCGAAAAGCATCAAGATAAAGCATGGAGAGCTCTTTTGCAATCTCTAAAATATTTTCTTTGGGTTCGTTTCCGTGAAGCGGGGGACCGAGATATGGTTCAGTCACGATAGCATCAACAGAGACCTCTTCTACTTTTCCAGAAATATGCCGTACGTCGGACTTTATTAGTTGATAGTTGATAGCTGGTAGTTGATAATTCTTTTCCAGCCATTCCAGATTCTCTTTTGCCCCCGCCAAAACCTCTTCATTGATATCCGAACCGATTAAATTCTTGTACCCGGCAATCATTGCCTCACCTAAAACCGTTCCAAATCCGCAAAAAGGATCCAAGATAACTCCGTCATCCTTAGCTTCAGATAAATTAATCATAATTTGGGCTAATTTTGGCGGCATCAGGCCGACTTGCATATTTCTCTTTGGCCGACCAAAATCTCTGAACCCCAATTCCTCAAATCCTTGCACAGCCAATGTTTTTCCTAAAAATACTTGATCATTTTTTACCAAAATTACTATCTCCGCCCCATTTTCTTCCAAAAGTTTGTTTTTAGCGACAATTACCGAGCTTAAATTATCTTCCTTGGAAGTCACCCAGCGTGCAGAAAAACCTTTTTCTTTCAAAAACTTTTTTGCCTCCATGGCCAGACTGCTCGTTTGCTTTTTTGCTTCAGAAAAATTTTTTCCGTCTCTATTTTCCAAGTTATATAAGCTAAATCCGAAAAATATCTTACCACTCTCTGCCCTTTTTGTTGATTCTTTCAAAATTTTGAAAACATTTTCTTTTTCCAGTTTTCCCGTTTCTTCCATAACCACCCCCGCTTTAATTATTCCGCCCAAAACCTTGATCATTTCCCTAATTTCCAGCGTGTCTTTCGTTTCAACCAATAAAACATCGCCCGAGGCCTCTAAAATTACAAAATTTGGGTCTGTTTTTCTGATAACAGCCACGAGCTCGGCGCTTGACAGAGTCGGATTTCTCCCTAAAATGAAAAAGTATCTCATATATTGATGATGCGTACTTATTTAGTATAACACAATTACCTAGACTTTTAACTAAAATTAATCTAAACTTACAACAAACCACTAACAACTATTAACTAATTGATAAAAAAATGCAAGTACTATCAAAGACTTTAATAAAAAATCAAATGGAGCTTGAGGTGGAGATTCCCCTTGACGAATTACAAAGATTCGTAGAAAGAGCCACTATTGTTTTAGGCGAAAGCGCTAAAATAGCCGGATTTAGAGCGGGAAAAATCCCTTATGACGTTTTAAAGCAAAGTCTGGGAGAAATGGCTATCTATGAGAAAGCGGCCGAGCTGGCTATTGAAAAAACCTACCCAAATGTAATAAAAAGTGAAAGCCTTGAGACAATTGGTCCGCCACAAGTCTCTGTTTTAAAGCTGGCCCCGGGAAACCCTTTAGTTTACAAAGCTTCTGTCACCCTATTGCCCCAAGTTAAGCTTGGCGATTACAGAAAAATGAGTATAGCAAGAAAAGAAATCAAAGTTGAAGAGAAAGATGTTGATAAAGTCTTGAAAGATCTCCAAAAAATGCAGGTAAAAGAAAAATTGACCAAAGAAAAAGCAAAAAAAGACGATAAAATTGTGATTGACATGGATCTTTTTCTGGAAAAAGTGCCGGTTGACGGCGGTCAAGCAAGAAATCACACTGTTTATTTAAATGAACCTTATTATATCCCCGGTTTTGCCGAAGAATTGGTTGGCTTGGGAGAGGGGGAAACAAAGGAATTCACCCTTCCTTTCCCAAAAGAATACTTTCAAAAGAATTTGGCCGGGAAAAATGCTGATTTTAAAATAAAAGTTATTTCTGTTTTTGAGCTTGAATTGCCTAAATTAGATGATGATTTTGCAAAAACATTGCGCCAAGCTTCGCTAGAAGAGCTAAAAAACGCCTTAAGACAAAATATTAAACAAGAATTACTGGAAAAAGAAGAGTTAAGACTGGAAGACGAACTTTTAAAGGAAATTGCCAAAAAATCTGACTTCGGAGATATTCCCGAGATGCTTATCAAATCAGAAACCCATAAAATGGTCCATGAACTGGAAGATGGAGTTGCCCAAAGAGGAATGGAATTTAAAACATATCTTGAAAATATCAAAAAAACCGAAGAAGACCTAGAAAAAGGCTTTATTCCTCAAGCCACAGACAGAATCAAGGCCGCCCTTCTCATAAAAGAAGCGGCTGTCCAGGAAAAAGTTGATGCCGACGACAAGGAAGTAGAAGAAGAGATCAAAAAATTTGAGGAAACCTACAAAAACGAGCCGACAATACTGGAAAGAATTCGGGAAAATGAGTCAAAGGATTACCTAAAAAACGTTGTTGTTAACAGAAAAACCCTTAATTTACTAAAAAGTCTTATTAGCCCCACCAAACAATAATCCTTTCTACTGCAACTTGTAATTTTGGCTGCGACTTTGCAAAAATTATTCAACGTATACTTCTGTATATGCTTCATAATTTTTGCTTCGTCTCGCCTAAAATTACTGCGTTTCGTGACGAAAGATTATTGTTTGGTGGAGCTATCATAAAATGAGGATTGCTATCATTTCCGACACTCATGATAACATTTTTACGCTAAAAAAGGCTCTTTTGTGGATAACTAAAGAAAAAATCTCCAAGATTATCCATTGCGGAGATATCACGAGAGTGGACACTTTAAAGGAAATGATGGATAATTTTAAAGGAGAAATGTATTTTGTTTCCGGGGAGCCTGATGACGAAGAATTCAAGAAAGCAAAAGAGGTTGATAAACATGTGCATATCTGTGGAAAAGTCGGTGGATTTACTGTGGATAACGTGAAAATAGGTTTTGCCCACACACCAAAAGATGCTCGTAAACTAGCCGAAAGTAGCCAATTTAATATAGTTTTCTACGGGCATACCCATAAACCGTGGGAAGAGACCTTAAACGGCTGTAAAATGGTTAATCCCGGCAATATGGCAGGGATCTTCTACAAAGCTACTTTTGCCGTTTTCGACACAAAGAACAATAATTTAACATTAAAAATACTAGAAAAGCTCTAAAAAATAAAGAATATGGCAACAAAAAGAACATATCAGCCCAAAAAAACCAGAAGAAAGAAGGTTCACGGCTTTATGGCCAGAATGTCTACTCCCGGTGGGCGCAATGTCTTGAGAAAAAGAAGAGCAAAAGGACGAAAAAAATTAACTGTCTAAACCGGTTTTGGTTATGTTACCAAAGGCAAACCGTCTTTTAAAAAAGGAAGATTTCCAAAAAGCGTGGAAAGGCGGTGGTTCTTTTTATACTAAAAATCTTGGTTTTAAGCTTCGCAAGACAACAAATACTACTCTAAAGCTTGGCGTTGTTGTCAGTAATAAAATATCAAAACTAGCTACTGTCCGTAATAAAATTAAAAGACAAATACGCGAAGCTGTTCATTCTCATATTAAGGATATTGCCCCGGGAGGATATGACTTGGTTATTATCGCACTTCCCAATATTCTCAAAAAACCGCTGGAAGATATTAGAAAAGACGTGGTTATTGCCCTAAATTGCTTTAAAATTTTAAAAAAATGAACACGATTATTCTTACCGCGCGATACACTGTTTTAAAAATAATAAGAATATATCAAAAAACCCTTTCTTTTGATCACGGATTGCCATCTCTATTTTTCCCCAATGGTTTTTGCCAGTTTCACCCCTCTTGTTCCGAGTATGGCTACCAAGCTATTGAAAAATATGGAATTATCCGAGGAGGAATTAAGGCCTTGTGGAGAGTTTTAAGGTGTAACCCCCTTTCTAAGGGTGGTTTTGACCCATTAAAGTAATTTCCATTGTCTTTTTCGAGTTCTCCACACTTCATTAACACCTTATTCACCTATTCCTGTTTTTTTGTCTTTCTTTTTGTGCTATTATTGTGCGTAGAGGCGAGACCTCTCTGGCGATAAAAGGCTCTCCTCTACAAAAAATCGTTTTTAACCATCTCCCTTATGACAAATCAACAAATTTGGCAAGCTGTTTTGGGAGAATTAGAGCTTAGTTTAAGCAAAGCCAATTTTACTACTTGGTTTAAAAGCACTGCTATCTCTTCAATCGAAGATGATAGGGTGATTATTGTTGTTCCAAATACTTTTACAAGAGCTTGGCTACTTAATAAATACAATCAATCAATCCTAACTTCTTTAAGAAATATTAGTGGCATCCCCTTAAAGGAGATTATTTATAAGGTGGAGGTTTTAAAACAAAACCCCTTTCCATCTCAAAATCAAGTAAGTCAACCACAAGTATCTTCACCGGTTGAGGGAAGAGAAACGGTGAGTCCGACATATTCCCCTCAAGCTCCCGCTCCAATTATAATAACAAAAAGCAATCCTTCGGGGCTTAACCCAAAATATGTTTTTGCTAACTTTATTGTTGGAAAAAACAACGAACTGGCTCATGCCGCGGCTCGGGCAGTGGCAAAAAATTTAGGAAAAAGTACCTACAATCCTCTTTTTATATATGGTGGGGTCGGTTTGGGAAAAACTCATTTAGTCCAAGCTATCGGCCACGAACTTTTAGCTCAAGATCCCAATAAAAAAATACTTTACATAACCAGCGAGCGGTTTACTAATGATTACGTCCAGGCGATCAGAAGTAGAACAACGGAAAAATTTAAACAATTTTATCGCTCCCCAGATCTTCTTTTAATTGATGACGTCCAGTTTATGGCCGCGAAAGACGGGACACAACAAGAATTTTTTCATACTTTTAATGAACTCCACCAGGCTGACAAACAAATTGTCATGACCTCCGACCGACCGCCAAAATCCATCCCCGCCCTTGAGCAAAGACTAATTTCCAGGTTTGAATGGGGAATGATTGCCGACGTCGCTCAGCCTGATTACGAAACAAGAATTGCCATTTTAAAAGCAAAATGCGCGGAAAAAGGTTTATCTTTAGCGCAAGACGCTATTGATCTAATCGCCAGCATTATCCAAAACAATATCCGCGAACTAGAGGGCGCGCTCAATAAAATTATCGCTTACGAACAATTTCATCAATCTCCTCTTTCCGTTGATTCTATAAAAAATCTATTGTCAGCGCACGTTTCTCAAAATACTAAAAAAAGCGCTACCCCCAAACAACTTATTTTAATCGTCAGTGAATTCTACGACATAAAAATCGATGACCTTTTGGGACCCAGTAGAGAGAAAAAATTATCTTTTCCGCGACAAATCATTATGTATTTAATGAGAAAAGAATTAGAAAGCTCTTTTCCGGCTATTGGTCAGGAGTTGGGTGGGAGAGACCACACCACAGCAATGCATGCTTGCGATAAGATTGAAAAAGAAATACAAATAAACGAAAGATTAAAACAAGAAATAGAACAAATTAAGCAAAGAGTTTTTACGGTATAAAAATACACCTCCCAGCTTGTGGAAACCCTTGTTTATAATTTGCGAGCAACTGTGATTAAAATGGTAGAAAAAGAAAACACTGAAATTTTATAAACTTTTCGACCACACCTCTAATTTTTCTTTCCACAAGAAAAAAATAAAAAATTGCTTTATTGATAATCGTTTTTTGACTTATCCACTGAAAGTAAAAAGCTTATTATTACTGTTATATTAATTTATATATAAATACAATTATAATAAGAGTATGAAAATTTCTTGCACACAGGAGAATTTAAATAGAGGATTACAAATATCAAGTCATATCGCCAGTAAGAATATTAATCTACCAATATTGAATAATGTTCTTTTAAAAATTGACGGTGGTAGTATTTCTCTCTTAGCGACAAATCTTGAAATAGGAGTAAAATGTTTGATAAGAGGAAAAATAGAACAAGAGGGGTCTATTGCTCTACCGGCAAAATTATTCACCGACTATGTTGGTTCGTTACCTCAAGAAAAGGTTGATTTAGATCTTCAAGATCAGGTTGTGGAGGTCAAATGTGGAAGTTTTGAAACAAAGCTAAGAGGTGTTCTGGCGACAGAGTTCCCTTTAATACCAGAGGTCAGTGATTGTCTGACTTATAGTGTTGATGTTTTAAAATTTAGAGAATCCGTCAATCAAGTTATTTTTGCTGTCTCGGGTAATGAAATAAGACCGGAGATTGGCGGGGTTTTTATGAAATTTAATGGGCAAGACAAAAAAATAACTATCGCCGCAACAGATAGCTATCGCTTGGCGGAAAAGAATCTGGATTTTATTGAAGGTTCGGAAGAAAATAGGGACGTGATTGTTCCGGCCAAGACAATGCAAGAAATTTTAAGGATATTGTCGGTCTTCAAGGATGGTGATAGTCAAGAAGCATCCAGCTCTTTAAAGATATGCTTAACGGAAAATCAAATAATGTTTTCCATTGACGGTATTGAATTGGTTTCCAGAGTTGTGGAGGGGCAATATCCCGATTATAAACAGATTATCCCCAGCTCATGGAAAACTAAAATAAGTTTTAATAAAAATGAGCTAGCTAGGGTAATAAAAACAGCCAGTCTTTTTTCCAAGCAAGGAATTTACGATATTGATTTTAAATTTAAGCCGGGCGAGAACGGTCGAGGAGAGTTGATTTTAGATTCAGCCAATTCTCAATTTGGAGAAAATACGGTTAATCTGGGGGTTGAGCTAGAAGGAGAAGAAAATGCAATAGTCTTAAACTATAAATACTTATTAGACGGTTTGAATGCTATCTACTCGGACGATGTTGTATTGGAACTAATTTCAGGGGATAATCCTTGCACTTTGCGTCCCAAAAAAGATATGGTAGAATATTTATATATAATAATGCCGATAAAAAGGTAAATAATTATTAAAATAAAAAACTATGGAGCGCAGTCCAAAAGAACCAATCACTTTAACCGAGTTTGGTGAGGGAAATAAGGGAATAGAAGATTGGGAGAGAAGGAGAGAAGAGATGAAAGACGAGGTAGAGAAGGTGGAAGCTGATTTAAAAAGAGTTAGCCATGTGTTAGGGGTGTTGATGGAGTATATGAAAGAAAAACTCCCACCAGAAGTTAAAAAAAATATTCACAATTTAGTAAAAGAATAGTGAAACAAAAAACCACCGAAGAAATTATTTCTTCGGTGGTTTTTAATATTGGTTTTTTATAACACGGTAATTTTTATCTCTCCGCTTTTACTTTTTACTCCATCTCTATCTTGAATTTCCGCGTAGAGCGTGTGCGTCCCTGGGGATGGAGCGGTTATCCATTGGAAAGAAAAATCAGTGCTGCTGGGAGCGGAGAAGGTATTAATTACACTTGTATTTCCTAAGTAATTTTTAGAGAAAAAGACAACCTCAGTGATGTTAGATAAATCAGAAAGAGTGGCTTGGATCGTGAGGGGAAAACTATTGGCGTAAAAGGTGGAGTTATTTCTTGGGTTAGCCCAGTTTAATTTTGGAGGAAGTTTCGGCGCTAAAAGATTAATATTTATTTCCGTAGAATTATTATTATCAATATCATCATAGGCCACGGCACGCAAAACATGAAAGCCGTTGGGAATGGAATTCGGAATTGTTCCCCAAAGGTTGAATGGATAGGCGCGAGAGGTTTCTATTAGTTGGTCGTCAATAAAATATTCAACCCGGGAAATTCCTCGAGGCGCGGAGGCGATGATTTGCGTGGAAATTTCTCGAGAATTAATAGTGGAATTATTGGAAGGAGAAAGCATGTTAATCATCGGTTTGTTGGCAAGAGTATGGGCGTCGTCGTATTCGGTCGGAATTTCGGCCAGGGTATATTTATTTTCTTCCGCCCATTTTTGAATAGGCGCTTCCCAGGTGGCAAACTGTGGATCATTTTGCGGATTTTCCGAAGGCGGACCTTTGGGATTATTTTTATCAACATAAAATAAAATTGTATGGACTTCTCTGATTTTTTTTTCTTCAATAAAAGTTTGAGGAGTAAATTCCGTTGCCAGCTTACCCGTGTATTTATCAATTTTTACTATCGTTTCCGGGCCAAGCTCTCCGTTTAAAATAGGTTTATCGGAAACAACTGTCTCCGGAGCGGTAAAAGATTCAACAGAGGTGTCTTTTAAGGCTTTTCTCATAAAAGCATTCCAGATTGGCGCGGCGACCAAGACTCCGTCCGCTCCTTTTTTCATTTCATCGTTGTTATTATTGCCAGTCCAAACTCCGGTTACTAGTGACGGCGTATATCCCATTGTCCAGCCATCGCGCCAGTCGTTGGTTGTGCCTGTTTTGGCGGCGACAGGTCGGCCAGGCAAGGTAAGCGGGCTTCCCGCTCCAAAAATATAGCTTCTAGCGCTGTCATCAGAGAGAACGCTTGTAGTTTGTCTGGTTGTTTGGGCGTCTAAAACTTGTTCTCCGTCTTCCTCTTTCCACTCGTCTAAAACTCGCCCGAGATTGTCCTCAATTTTTAAAATAGCCACGTTTTTATGAAATTTTCCTTCAGTGGCCAATACGGCGAAAGCATTAGTGTGTTCCAATAACTTAACTTCACCTCCGCCCAAAACTAAGGATAGTCCAAAACGAGAACGATCTTTAAAGGTGGTATAACCCATTTTTTCTGCTAAATCCAAGGTATAATTATATCCGGCAAGATATAGCGTCTTCACGGCAGGTATATTTAACGATCCGGCAAGAGCTTTTTTCATGGAAATTGGGCCGTTCTCTTTTCCGTTATAATTATGGGGAATATAGTCTTTCGTATCTGTTTTAAAAGTTGTTTCCAAGTCAAATAATATTGTTTCCGGAGTAAAGCCTTTTTGAAAAGCGGCTGTATAGACAATTGGTTTAAAAGATGACCCCGGTTGGCGCGGACGAAGAGCAACATTTACATTTCCATCAATATCGGTTGTATTAAAATAATCTTTTGAGCCAACCATGGCTAAAATTTGCCCCGTTTTTGGGTCCAGGGAGACTAAGGCGGCGTTACTGGCGTTATATTTTGTTAAATTTTTCTCCGCGTTTTCATTAATAGCTTCTTCGGCGAATTTTTGTTTTTCCACATCAATGGTTGTGTGAACTTTAAGCCCGCCCTGCTCCACCATTTTCTCGCCGTATTTTTCCGTAAGAAGTTCTTTTACGTACATGACAAAGTGCGGGGCGATAATAGCCTCTCGTCTGGGAACAATCCGAGCTAAAACATCAACTTCTTTTGCTTTTTGCGCTTCTTCTTCGGTAATATGACCCGCTTTTACCATAGCATCTAAAATATATTGCTGGCGAAAGATAAGATCATCAGTATTGTTGCCGGAAGGGGAGTAACGAGTCGGCGCTTGAGGAAGAGCGGCTAAAAGAACTCCTTCGGCTAATTCTAAATCTTGAACATTTTTACCAAAAAAAGTTTGAGAAGCTGATTGTATGCCATAGGCGGTTGATCCATAAGGGATTTCATTAAAATACATTTTTAAAATCTCATCCTTGGTAAATTTTCTCTCTAACTGAATGGAAAGCGCCAGTTCTTTCAGTTTTCTGGTATAGGTTTTTTCCGGGGAAAGAATGGCATTTTTTATAAATTGTTGAGTAATGGTTGAGCCTCCCGCTTTTTCACCACGAATAAGATTCGTCCAAACAGTACGAATAATGCCTTTAATGTCAAAACCATGGTGAGTATAAAACCCCTTATCCTCGGCTACAATAGTGGCTTGTTCCACAAAATCGGGTATATCGCTCAGCTCGACCAAAGTCCTCTTTTTCTCGCTGTAAATCTCGTAAAGGATGGTTTTACCGGTTCGGTCGTAAATCTTTGTGCTTTGGGCCATTTGACGCTCCAGGAGCTTGTCTGGGCTGGGGAGGTCTCTTGAAAACCAAGCTAGAGCGGCAACACTAAAAATACTGAAGAATATGACGGCAAAAAGGATTCCTACCGATCCGTAAGCTGCAATCTTTTTAAAAAGGAACCTCTGGTGTCTATTTATTGAAGAAGACTGATAACCGGAATAAGTTCTTTTTGCCATATTTTTTATAAATAAAAAAATTAAGCCCAAAAGGCTAAAAATATTATTTTTTATGATAATTAGCGTATTTTTAAGCCTATTTTCGTTGCCTCCGGGGTTTTGTTGCCCCAAAGAGCGGGGCTTTGGTCGGCCATTTTTCCAATCTCTGGGGGAAAGGATGCGTTTAGGGAAAGACATAAGTAAGCTTGATAAGCAAAATAAGTAAATTAGTAAGTTGTCTCTCTTTCGAAAAGGGTTCAACAGAGAGGGATTTTTGTAAATTCCAAATCCAAAATTACAAGCTCCAAATAATATCAAAATTCAAATGTTAAAAATTACCGTTTGAAATTTTAGTCATTTGAACATTGTAATTTATTTGGGATTTGTAATTTTGGATTTGGTGCTTATTTACTATATATTATATAGAAAATAAGCTTTCTTGACAATTCTTTTCGGTTATAGTTAAATTAAAGATGACAATAAATTCCTCATACTTTTTAGCCAGGCACGTCTTGGCTTAAAAACTATGTCCCGCGGAAATGCTTCGCACCAAAAGATGGACGAACTGTTCCCGCCCTAAGGGGGATAACCTGCCAGAGGAGACGGGCTTTCCCGTCAAATTTTATCAATGCATACACGGCAGCAGAGAAAATTTGACCATAATAACTAAAAACTCGCTTCAATAAAAGGGAGAGGTTTTTTGTGTTTTTAGTTATGAAAATTAAGGAATCTAATAGATTTTTCAGGAAAAAGGTAATATTTTAGTGAAATGAAGAGATACGGCTTTAAAAATTAGTCAAATACAATATTTAAAAATCCATTATATATTATATTGATATGCCTTCTATGCTCCAACAAAATACATCTCGCAAAATGTTTACGAAGTTAAAAGAGGTTATCCCTCTCCCGGAGTTAATTGAACTTCAAAAAAAGTCATACGGCTGGTTTTTTAAAAAAGGTCTCGTGGAACTCTTTGAAGAAATATCTCCCATAAGAGATATTATGGGAAGAGAATTGGAATTATATTTTTCCGATTATTATCTTGATGAACCAAAATTTGATGAAACAACAAGTAAGGCAAAAAATATAAACTATGAAGCCCCGCTCAGAGTAAAAGCTCGTCTTGTCAACAAGAAAAACGGAGAATCAAAAGAACAGGAAATTTATTTAGGCGATGTCCCTTTGATGACAGATAGGGGAACATTTATTATTAATGGCATAGAACGCGCCGTGGTCTCTCAGCTTGTCAGATCATCGGGCGTTTTTTTTACTTCCGAAAATAATCATGGGCGAAGACTTTACGGAGCAAAAATTATTCCCAACAGAGGAGCTTGGTTGGAATTGGAAACCGATTCCACAGGAGTGATTTGGGTAAAAATAGATCGCAAAAGAAAAGTTGCCGCGACTTCTTTGTTGCGCGCTTTCGGTTATGGAACAGACGAAGAATTAATTTCTCTTTTTAAAGACGCGGATACCGATCCGGACACCAGCTATATCACAAATACTTTAGAAAAAGATATTGCCCATTCCGAAGAAGAAGGGTTAAAAGAAGTTTATAAAAGAATTCGTCCGGGAGATTTGGCTACGGCGGACAATGCTCGTTCTCTTATCTATTCCATGTTTTTCAGGTTTGACAGGTATGATTTCAGTATGGTCGGAAGATATAAATTTAATCAAAGATTTGGAGTCAAAGGAGAAATTGAAGACACAAAAGAAAATAGAATTTTCAATCGCGAGAATTTAGTCATGATTATTAAAGAAATAATCAGACTTAACAATACTCAAGAACCGGCTGACGATATCGATCACTTGGGAAACAGAAGAGTGCGCGCTGTCGGCGAGTTGGTGCAAAATAGATTCAGAATTGGTTTGGCAAGAATGGAGCGTATTGTAAGAGACAGAATGAGTACTATGGATGTTACTGTATTAACGCCGAATAAATTGACGAATGCCAAACCGGTTATCGGAGCGGTCAAAGAATTTTTTATGTCTTCCCAGCTCTCGCAATTTATGGATCAGACAAATCCTTTGGCAGAGCTTGAACACAAGAGAAGGCTTTCTTCAATGGGTCCCGGAGGTCTTTCAAGAGAAAGAGCCGGGTTCGAAGTTCGCGATGTCCATCCGACTCACTACAGTCGTATTTGTCCAATCGCGACTCCCGAAGGTCCGAACATTGGTTTGGTCGGGCATCTTTCTTCTTACGCGAGAGTTAATGATTATGGTTTTATAGAAGCGCCGTACCGTAAAGTTATTCGCGAGGTTCCCAATGAGAAAAAACAAACGGAAGGGGAAATTTTAAGAGAAGAAGTAAAAACGGAAAAAATAAAACTGGAAGCGGGAACAAAAATTACCGGAGAAATCGCCGGCAATTTGGAAAAAGAAAAAACAATAAAAATTGTAAAAATAAAACCGAGAGTAACTGATGAAATTTTTTATCTCAATGCTTTTGCTGAAGAAAAATCAGTGACCACGCCGGCAACAACCTTGATAGACGACAACGGATATTTTATTGAAGAAAAAGCGGAAGTGAGAAAATACGGCGAGCCGAGCATTGATTATGTTGTAGCAATTGATTATATGGATGTTTCCCCCAAGCAAATTGTTAGTGTGGGTACTGCGCTTATTCCTTTTTTGGAACACGATGACGCTATCCGCGCGCTCATGGGAACGAACATGCAACGCCAAGCTATTCCCATCATTAATCCGGAAGCTCCGATTGTTGGAACAGGGGTTGAGGGTCGCGCCGCCAGAGATTCCGGGCATCTGATTATTGCCGAAGAAGATGGAAAAATAGTGGAAGCAGAGGGAGATAAAATACACTTTTTAGATAAAGATGGCAAATTTAAAATATATAGATTAAATAAATTTGAAAGATCAAATGCCTCAACTTGTATTAATCAGAGGCCGATAGTTTTTAAGGATCAAGAGGTTAAGAAGGGAGATGTTTTGGCTGATGGACCGGCGACAGATCAGGGAGAGCTGGCTTTGGGAAGAAATATGTTGGTCGCCTTTATGTCTTGGGAAGGATATAACTATGAAGACGCCATTATAATTTCAGAAAGAGTTGTTAGAAAAGATTGTTACACTTCCATTCATATAGAAAATTATCAAATTGACGTACGCGACACCAAGCTCGGTCCGGAATTGATTACAAACGATATACCAAATGTCAGTGAAGAAAAATTAAAAAATTTGGATGAGAACGGCATCATCAGAATAGGCGCGGAAGTAACCTCCGGAGATATTCTTGTTGGTAAAATTACCCCCAAGGGAGAAACGGAACTTTCCGCCGAGGAAAAATTATTGCGCGCGATTTTTGGAGAAAAGGCTAGAGATGTAAGAGACACTTCTCTTTATTTGGAACACGGAGAACACGGGAAAGTTGTTGATATTAGAATTTTTTCTCAAGAAAATGGAGACAAGCTATCGCCCGGAGTAATAAAATCAATTCAAATATCTGTCGCTGATCTTAGAAAATTACAGGTAGGCGACAAACTGGCCGGAAGACATGGCAACAAAGGTGTTGTTTCAAAAATAGTGCCGGTGGAAGACATGCCGTTTATGCCGGACGGAACCCCGATTGATGTTATTTTATCTCCCTTGGGCGTGGTCTCTCGTATGAATATCGGGCAAATTCTTGAAACTCATTTGGGGATGGCGGCAAAACAACTGGGATATAAGGTAGCCACCCCGGTTTTGGATGGTATCAGTGAAGAGACGATCAAGGGCGAATTGGAAAAAATCGGATTCCCGGCCGATGGAAAAATAACGCTTTATGACGGAAAAACCGGCAAGGCTTTTGATAAAAAAACAACTGTCGGACAAATTTATATCTTGAAGCTGAATCATATGGTGGAAGATAAAATCCACCAAAGATCAATCGGCCCATATTCTTTGATTACTCAACAGCCACTTGGCGGAAAAGCTCAATTCGGCGGACAAAGATTTGGAGAAATGGAAGTCTGGGCGCTCGAAGGTTATGGCGCGGCCAATACCTTACAAGAAATTTTAACCATCAAATCGGATGATGTCCCCGGGCGCTCCAAGGCTTATGAGTCAATCGTAAAAGGCGAGCCTATAAAAAATTTGAACATACCGGAATCGTTTAATGTTTTAGTTCGGGAGTTAAAGGGGTTGTGTCTTGACGTTGAACTTCTTAAAAATAATGAAGAGAGTAGTACTGTTGACGGGACTCCCCTTGCGGAAAAATAAATTATTAATATTTTGATTAGCCCCACCGCACAATAACTTTCGTTGCGAAATTTTCAGATTTCAGGGAAATTTTGTAAAAAATTATTGAGGCAATATGGTTTATTGACAAAAGAATTTTTTACGAAATTTACCAAAAGATGGAAATTGCAGTAGAAAGGTTATTGTGTGGTGGGGATATAAATAAAATTATGATGAATACTCCGGCTAAACCAATAGAGTTTGATTCAATAAGATTAAAGCTGGCCTCTCCGGAAGAAATACGTTCTTGGTCTCATGGAGAAGTAACCAAACCAGAGACCATAAATTATCGTACGCAAAAACCGGAAAAAGACGGCCTTTTTTCCGAGAAGATTTTCGGTCCAACACACGACTGGGAATGTTATTGCGGAAAATATAAAAAAATTCGCTACAAGGGAATTGTCTGCGATAAGTGCGGAGTTGAAGTAACTCACTCTTTAGTTAGAAGAGAAAGAATGGGGCACGTAGAATTGGCGGTTCCCGTTTCTCATATCTGGTTTTTAAGAGGGGTTCCCTCCAAGATTGGATTGATTTTGGATTTATCAGTGCAAAGCTTGGAAAAAGTTATTTATTTCGCGAATTTTATTATTACAAATGTAAGAGAAGATTTAAAAGGAGAAGTTTTGGAAAGCTTAAAGCAAGAATTTAAGACAAAGAAAAAAATGATTTTGGGCGACACGGAAAGAAAAATTGCCCAGATGAGAACACAATCAAAAGAAAAATTCAGCGACAAACAGATTGAGGAAAAGGTTGTCGCCTTGAAGCTTGAGCAGGATGATGAAGTTGAACTATTGGACGAAGAGTTTAGTCTCGCGGAAAAGGAATTAAAAGAACTAAAGGCGCTCAAGATTGTTTCGGAAATGACCTATCATGACCTTTCTCTAAAATACGGCCATATTTTTGAGGCGGGAATTGGAGCAGAATCCGTAAGACAATTACTTGAAAAAATAGATTTGGATGAAGGTATAAAAAATCTTGAGAAAGAATTGGTTGGCGCTCTTGGCGCGAAACAAGAAAAGGCCATCAGGAGAATGAAATTATTCAAGAGCCTCAAGAAAAACAACATAAGACCGGAATGGATGATTTTGAAAACCATGCCGATTATTCCTCCGGATTTGCGTCCGATGGTTCCTCTTGATGGAGGAAGATTTGCCACTTCGGATTTGAATGATTTATACAGAAGAGTGATAAATAGAAATAATCGTTTAAAGAGATTGATAGAGTTAAACGCTCCGGAAGTTATTTGTCGTAATGAAAAAAGAATGCTTCAGGAGGCGGCTGATGCTTTGATAGATAATAGCGCTCGTCACAGTAAAACAGTTGTTGCTTCTACGGGGCAAAAAAGGATGTTAAAGTCCATCGCCGATGTTTTGAAAGGAAAGCAAGGACGCTTTAGACAAAATTTATTGGGAAAAAGAATTGACTATTCTGGTCGTTCCGTTATTGTTGTCGGGCCCAGTCTTAAACTTAATCAATGCGGTTTGCCGAAAAGAATGGCTTTGGAATTATTCAAGCCGTTTGTTATTCACGAGTTGATAAAAAGAGAATTGGTTCACAATGTTCGCTCCGCCTCAAGATTTATTGAATCAGACAAGGAAGAAGTTTGGGATATTTTGGAAAATATCGTGAAGGACGCTTTTGTGCTTTTGAATCGCGCGCCGACTTTGCATAGACTAGGTATTCAAGCTTTTCAACCGATTTTGATAGAAGGTAAGGCCATTCGCGTTCATCCTTTGGTTTGTACGGCTTTTAACGCCGACTTTGACGGTGACCAAATGGCAGTGCATGTTCCTTTGACCGAAGGGGCGAAAGAAGAAGCAAGAACATTAATGCTTTCCACTCATAATCTTTTGAAACCGGCGACAGGTAGCCCGATCGCTACTCCGAACAAGGATATTGTTTGGGGATGTTACTACATGACCTCCGACGGGGAAAAGGGAAAAGAAGTAAAAACTTTTGCTTCAACGCAGGAAGCTATTTTGGCTTATAATTTTGAATTGATTAAACTGCAAGACCCGATCAAGGTGAGGTGTGATGAAAGTCTATTGGAAAAATTGGAAGAAAAAGATTTGGACAAAGGTTTTTTAACCACCAGTGTGGGGCGGTTAATTTTAAACAAAGTTTTGCCGGCAAGGATTCCTTATATAAACGAAGTGACCAATGTTAAAAAATTGGGAGACGCCGTCAAATTATGTCTTGAATTTTATGGAGAAGATAAAACAGTTGAGCTTTTGGATGAATTGAAAGAAACAGGTTTCAAATATTTGACCGGCTCGGGATATTCTTGGGGTATGGCTGATCTGCCGACGCTTCCCGAACGCCAAAAAATGATTGACGACGGAGATATTGAGGTTGATAAAATACAAAAGCAATTTGAATCCGGCTTGTTGACTCAAAATGAATATCATAATAAAATCATCAGTCTTTGGACAGCAGTGAAAGATGATGTTATCAAATTAAGTAAAACCAGTTTGGACAAAGACGGTTCAGTCTTTTCCATGATTGATTCCGGAGCGAGAGGTTCTTGGGGACAGGTAACACAGATGATGGGTATGAAAGGCTTGGTATCCAATCCTACCGGAGAAATTATTGAATTGCCGGTAAAGGGAAACTTCAAAGAAGGATTTAACGTTTTGGAATACTTTATCTCCACCCACGGTACGAGAAAAGGTCTGTCGGATACGGCCTTGAGAACAGCCAACGCCGGTTATTTGACCAGAAGACTTGTTGACGTCGCGCAAGATGTAATTGTAAGAGAAATTGATTGTGGCGACCGCGAGGGAATAGTTTTTGATAAAAAAACAAGCGAAGAAATGGGTAGCAATCTTCTTGCTAAAATATTGGGAAGATTCTCCTTGGAAGAGGTTTTGGATCCGGAAACAAAAGAAGTAATTGTAAAAAAGGATGAATTGATTACGGAAGCAATGATCAGAAAAATAGAGAAAATAAATTTAGAAAAACTTCATGTCAGGACAGCCTTGAAATGCCGATTGAAAAAAGGCGTTTGCCAAAAATGCTACGGATATGATTTGGCTTACAATAAATTGGTCAAACTCGGCTCCCCGGTGGGAATCGTCGCCGCGCAGTCAATCGGCGAGCCCGGCACTCAGCTTACCATGAGAACGTTTCATACTGGAGGTGTCGCCGGACTTGATATTACCCAAGGTTTGCCCAGAGTTGAAGAATTATTTGAAGTTAGAAATCCGAAACGTCGAGCTTTTGTCTCCGACGTGGAAGGGCAGGTGCAAGTTGAAGAAGACAGTAAAACGATTATCGGTCCAACGGGAGAAATTATTTCCAAAGGCATTCCGGGACAAAGAAATATCAAGATAAAATATCTTGATAAAGAAGCGATAAAATATCCTCTTCAAAAAATAAAAAACAATACTTTTAAAGTTGGCAATAAGATTAGCGAAGGGGAATTGCTCGGCTTTGATCTTGAGGGAAAAGAATCAAGCGCGACAAAATCGGGAATTATTGTCGCTGTTACAGAAAACGAATTGACCGCAGAAACAGAATCGGAAAAAATTCAAGAATACATTATTCCGCCGGGGTATATCCTTTGGACCAAAGACGGGGATTTTGTTAAAAAAGGTGATAGGCTGACCGAAGGAGATTTGGATTTGCAACAACTCTATAAATTAAAAGGAAAAGAAGCCGTGCAGGAATATTTGATTGAAGAAGTTCAACATATCTATTCTTCACAAGGACAGAAATTGAATGACAAGCACCTTGAAGTTATCGTCAGACAATTATTTTCCAGAGTTTATGTCAGAGAATCCGGCGACACGGAATTATTGCCGGGCGAAGTGATAGAAAAAGCCCAGCTTGAGGATGCAAACAAGATTTTAGACAAAAAAGCCAAACCGGCAGTTGGCGAAGAACTTCTTTTGGGTGTGAGTAAAGTTTCTTTATCTACTGAAAGCTTCCTTTCCTCCGCCTCTTTCCAAGAAACAGCCAGGGTATTAATCAATGCGGCTGTCACCGGTAAAGTAGATAGACTGGAAGGATTAAAAGAAAACGTAATTATCGGACGGTTGATTCCGGCCGGAACGGGGTTTAAGAAGAAAGCAGTAAGTTAGGAGAAATTTACGCAAATATATAAATAAAATATGCCTTAGATTGAGGCATATTTTATTTTAAAACAAGGCTTTGTTATTTTTTTAAAAATTGTCCTTTCTTGCAATTATTGTTAGAATATAACAAATTATCGTTTCTTTTTATAAGGAATTTTGACAAGCTTTTTAAAAAGGGGAATAAATTTGTTTTTTAATTATAAGGGAAAAAGAACACAATAACATTACTAAAATAAGACACTATGTTTGAACAATCTTTTAAAAATATTGATAATATTCTTCATACTGATTCGGGCTGTGGCACCGAGTTGGATTATGTGGAGCAAACTTCGTGGATTTTGTTTTTGAAATATCTTGATGATCTAGAAGAAGACAAAAAGAAATCCGCCACCTTGTCTGGCAAAAGTTATGAATATATCTTATCTCCGGAATATGTTTGGAATAATTGGGCTTGTCCTAAAAATGAAGGTGGGAAGCTAGATCATAACAAAGTGCTAGATGGTGATGACCTGAAAGAATTTGTAAATAACAAACTCTTCCCATACCTCAAAAAGTTTAAAGCAGAAGATCCGAATACGATTGAATACAAAATCGGTGAAATTTTTTCTGAACTCAAAAATAAAATCTCCAGCGGATATAAACTGCGAGAGATTTTGAATGTTGTGGATGATATGCATTTCCGGCTTTATGAAGAAAAGCACGAGCTATCTCATCTCTATGAAGCCAAAATCAAAAATATGGGCAACGCCGGTCGAAACGGCGGTGAATATTACACGCCACGCCCGCTTATTAAAACAATAGTTAAAGTTGTCGCTCCAAAAATCGGCAATACAATTTATGACGGTGCTTGCGGAAGCGCGGGATTTTTAGTGGAAGCCTATAAACATCTAACAGAGAATCAAGCTAAGCTTTCATCTGGTCAAATGGCGATTTTGCAAAATAAAACTTTGGCTCTAGACCAGATAAACTAATGTTTTAAGTACCATTTGTATATCCGCCAAAGCTCTTCTTTAAGTATATCGTAATCTCTGCTGTATCGCCATTCGCATTCTTTAAGGTGAAGCTCAAAATTCTTC
>Ga0208373_1002093_pt1 | contig 23371 bp, 26 predicted proteins | sample RifOxyC2_FD_184036 | JGI IMG/M metagenome (GOLD analysis project Ga0208373, IMG submission 184036) | Soil microbial communities from Rifle, Colorado - Rifle Oxygen_injection C2 (SPAdes) | ecosystem: Environmental > Terrestrial > Deep subsurface > Rock core/Sediment | place: Rifle, Colorado... | reverse complement strand
GGAAGAATATTTACACTTCTACAACTATGAACGAATTCATTTAGGAAAATATTTAAATGGGATGATACCGGTCGAGAAACTTAATTATTATTTATCCACAGTGTCACCCTTGAAGGTTAACTAAACAGAAAAATAATTGGCGGAGGGTAGTGGACGAGGTTAGTACCTATTGGCAGAACCCGTCCAATTGGTTCTTCATTCCAAAACTCTCATTAGAGTCAGTACAGATAGTATAGTATTTTCGGCTCTATCCTGTACAGTCCTTAACATTACGTACCTATCGAACAGTAGCACTCGTGTAACTTTTGACAGAGACGTGGCTTGATTTGTCAGCCCGATGATTTTCAATACCCCCTACCCCTGTCCTATATCCTATTAGCTTCTGTATAACAATATCGCTAATTTCAAACAGTAGTGTTATTGCGACTGTTCCAAAGGGGGTACACCCCGTCTTGCTTGTACTTAATTTTGTGAAAACCCAAAATGGGTGGTGGGTCTTTCCCTTTTGACTTTTTGCGCGGCGGCGGGGACACCCTAACATAATTGGATATTTTTGAGCTATATTCTTCCTGTTGAAAGAAACCTATTGAGATTTTCAGTAAAATTGAAAGTATTGAATATGCTTCTAGTTTCGGGGTGAAAATCCATAGTTTTCATAACGATTACTTGAGTTAATTCGTCAAAAAAGATTAAATATTCCATCATACCTTTTATTCCACTACCAAACGGCACTTGCCATTGAATTTGTGTCATCCATTGTTCTGCATATGGTCTATCAATAGGCAATCTCCCAGAATGGGCAAGTTGATTGCGTAAAACGTGAAATATATTTTTTGAAAATCCACCAACATTCCCAGTCAAAAATATTGAGCTATTAACTTGATTGCCCCAGAAATGTTTGAGAATACGCTTCATTATTTCCTGTAAACTCATAGATTCTCGACCAAAAAGTTTAGCATAAAGCAATTCCCAAACTACAACCATAGACAAAAATCTTTGCTCGGTGCTATTTATATTACTGTGATTCAAAAACATAATTAAATGAAATCCGTTATCGAATTGTCCTTGCCACGTAGGGTCTTTTAGCTTCACAATTAAGGCAGATAAATCTTGTTGCAACTCAATATATCCTGTGCTAATTGTTCTTAAATGGTTTGCTGGTATTAAGGGATATCCAGCCGTGTACCTTCTCGAATACATAGACCAATTATTTTTTGTTAATAAAGAGCCAAGTAAAAGAATATCTTCTAAAAATTTTCTTTTGTGTGTTGGATGTGAAATTGTTCCAACTTTTCCTCCTGAAAATATAATAGAGTTATTTTGAGAATGATTAAATTGTACATACGCATTCTGTTTATGGATTCTATTATCTCTTGAAGCCATATTAGGTGTATAAATATTTAATCCTCGTTGTCTATTTGCAACTCGAATGAAAAATTCGTAATTCCCAACAGTAAATGATGGTGAGTCATTCTGAAACAAGGACAAATTAACCAGTTTTATTTTTTTCATTTTATTATTTTGTCCAATCAACCTCTTGTAATGGTGGATGTACCGCTTTCATTTCTTCGTATATAGTTTTTAGTGCTAGCTTCGTTTCTTCTTTGCTTGCACTCGGTACAAGCTCGTAGCTGCCAAATATAGTTCGGATATCTCCTATGTACGTTTGCATCCCATTCATCCAAAGTTTTTTTAGTCGCTCAACAACTCGAATGAGCCTTTTTGGTTCTTTTGCCAGAATAGGTATCATTTCTTCTGTGCCGTTTATCCAGTGATGATAGCCTTCTTCTGGTTTGGCTTTGAGGTATTCTTCTAAGCGCTCAAGGGCACCCTCGTATAACATCACAGCATCGTCTGGAGCAATTTTTGCTAATTCTTCAAAAATGAGTGATAGTTTAGACATTGCATTTTTACAATACTTACCTTCAAGAAAAAGTGGTAAATATTCTTTTATCGCTTCGTAAGGTAAAACTTTATCAGTAAGAAGTTTCCATAGATGCCAAGCAAGCGAGCTACTCATTGAGTCAGTGCCATTCTTTATCTGCTCTTTTAATAAAGCAATAAACTTTTCTGGATTGAATTGTCCTCCATAATATTGAGAGTCCTTTTCTCGAAAGAGAGCAAAATAAACAATGAAGGCAGCGAGGTCGTGAAGTACATCATCGTGTTTTGTTTCAAGAAAAAGATTTAGCATTTCTTCGGCTTCTTCTTCATTCCAATCTCTATTGCTGTTGAAAACGTGCAAAAGTGCCTGCATCACACGCGGGTATGAATGATTCTCTCGCACAGTATCAAGCGCAAGCTGACGAATATACGCTCGCTCCTCATCTTTCCAAGTAAACGGCGATTCATCTTGGTTTCTCCTTGCTCTACGGCGTATCCATAGCTCAGTAAGTGGGTAGGAAGCCTGTATACGAATATATAGGTTGTCTTCCTTAAAATATCTGGATATTATCTCAATAATCTCAGTGTAATATTCTGGTTTATTCTTCGCTATTATTTTCATCATTAGCCAACAAAGATGCCCTCTGACTGTTGTGATATTGTTAGCATCCTCTCCTAGTAATATTCGGTTGTGATAGTTATGTTCACCCTTTGGGTCATCGTCATCATTTGCACCTGTGGGGTTTGGATTTGGTTGATTGTGGAGCTGTCGAACAATCCACATCGCATCTTCAATCAAATCGTCCTTAAGTAGCTCCTCGCCATACATTGCGAGATTCTCTTTTGCAAAGTTATCTGCTAACCAATCAATACTACCAAAAAGTGTAGTCATCTTTTTTACATATTCAAAGGCTTCTGGCTTCTTTTCACCAAGCTGGTAGCGAGCATATTGAAGCATTAGTTGTATAGATGATGAACCGCTTAATGGGTGCTTATTCTTGATGGCTTCAACAACAGAACGGTCATAGACTATTACAAACTCTCCCTCGCGTCGTTCAAAAAATATCTTGTCTACATTTGGAAACTCGGAGAAATCAAATCCCGAAAGTGCTCGGATGACATCTATCCCATCCACAAACATTGCCCAATTTATTGAGAGCAGTATCCTTTCGTGGTCAAGAACACCAACTTGCTTATTCTTTTTTGGAAGTTTGTCATTGAAACTTTTTACCACTGTACCTCGCGGGTCGATACTCCTAGCACCTGAATGATAAGAAAAACCCACGGTATCAAAGTCTTTTATTTTAATGAACTCGAAGCCACCGTGTTCAAACTTATCTACCGTTTCGTTGCTTTTTATTGCTTGCGCTATTTCCTCTGCGACTTTCAAGGTATAAGCGGAAATTTCGCTTTTTTTACAACAAACTCTGGTGTGGAGATAAAATACCCCTTTACTCCACGAGACAAAAGTTCTTTTTTTAGTTGTTCGATAAACGAACCAAAAACTTTTTTTCGCCCTAATTCTTTACCATCTTCCACGAGACGAAAAAGCTCTACGGCAATTTTCGTTCCGTCTTGTGATTGAAGCTGGTAATCGAAATTTTCGTGGGTTGTAGAATCAACTTCTACATCTCTACCTGTTATTGCAAATGTCGTGTTACGTTCCTGTCCTAAAAAATTTCTGAATCGTTCAATAGCTTTCTCTTCTGATGGTTCTTTCGATTTAGTCATTTTTATGAAGCAATACCAGCTACAATCTTCCACATAAAACGCTGGATAAGGTTCGTGTTGTGCCAAGGAACTGCCAAATCAACAACACAAGTCCGAAGCATCTGTATATGCTCCCAATTTGTTATAAAGGTTCTCAAGATGTCCTTTTCACCGTCTTTGCCACACAGAATATCTCCTACTGCCTCTCCAATTTCGGCTTCCGATTTTCTGACTGCAAATATCGTCTCTGCATCAACCTTCTCCTCATCTGTTTTCCATTCGAGCTTGTCTGCAACTTCATTCAGTTTCTTTCGTGTTGTCCACAAATCTGCACTTGTCAAATGTGTCTGGTCGGGAAGGAAACGTATGTAGAAATCCACAAACTTATCATACTGGTCTGGCACAAATAATTTCTCATCCTTTCTGCTTTCAAAAAACTTCTTTGTCTCTGCCTTCGTATATCGCTCAGTGCTATGAGAGAGTATTCCTGCAATTACCTTGTCTACTTCTTCAAGAGTGTCATTCAGAATTTTTATGCTTCCAAAGCTCCCTCTATTTTGAATCAGTTTGAGGATTTTTTCATCGTCTTCAGAGCGCACATTGCCACTGCTAATAAACGTTGCAAGATGTCTAAGGTCTAGGTGAACTGTGAAAATAGCTTCAATGCCAAAGTTCATACCCTGATAGCCGTTCACAAGTCGCCAGAAGACCCTTTCTTTCTTTACAGCGTCTATTTTTTCTTGAGCGCTATTCCGCCACTCTGCATTGAAAAGAGCACGGATGATGAAACCTGCTAGAACTAGAATGATGAGTAATATGATGATTTCCATAATAATTATTTTTTATTGACTCCTTGTTTTCTGCCACGATTCAAAAAGGTCTCAATATCTTTTTGTGTGAATCTCCACTTACCTTGTTTTGAACCTTTAAGCTGACCACTGGATAAATAGCGGAAGATTTGTCGCTCGGAGCATTTGAGAAGTTTTGCCACTTCTTCGATAGTGTATATTTTCATAACAATTCAATCTTATCGCTTTTACGCAGGAAGGTCAACTTTTGTCATACTGAATTTTTACCTGTGGATAACTCTTATATCCTAGTATATTTGGGTATTATCTGTATAACAGAAATCTTTATTGACGCAACTAGGAAATAATCGTTATACTTAAACTAGCTCTTGAAAAATTAAAGCAAAAAGCAACAAGTTATTTGGGGTACAAGTCGCTGGGGCTCTTCTTGAGGAGACTAGAGATATTTCTTAAATAACTTCGCGCAGTAGAATCTCTTACGAGGAACTACCATTTCAGAATCCAGTTTTATTTTGTGGATTTTGGAATGGGAGCTATCTCTTATAACAAAGAACCGCAAAATAAAACGTGCGGTTTTTTGCTTTTAATGGGGTAATTCCACTGGGTTTTGATGAAGTCCGTTGCTGACTTTATAGGTCGCCATCCCAGTGGAAACCTATAAGGTCAAGAGCGGACTTTTTATGTTATCGCAAAAAGCGCTAGAAGAATTTAAGATTCTCTGGAGCAAAGAATTTGGAGAAGAAATCTCCGACGAATTTGCGATGGCAGAAGCAACACAGCTTTTAACTATATTTGATGTAATTTACCACCCTATCAAAAAAGAGTGGCTCGAGGAATACGAAAATGGAAAGAATAGACAACATTCTAAATAAGAAGAAATGGCAACCAAAACTAGATTCGTTTGAAGGCTTGTCGATACGTCCCTCCGTAAAAAAGACACGGCTTTATTTGGATAACGAATACTTTAATAAAGGTTATGCTGCCATTTTTCCTCATAGCGTTACGATTGTTTACAACATTCTCGCAAAGTTTGCGAACCACAAAAAGCAAACCTGCTATCCTGCCGCGAAGACAGTTATGGAGTTAGGTGGCATCACCAACAGAAACACTGTTTTTAACGCATTTTTCATCCTAGAGAGGTACGGAATAATTTCAATCGTACATCGCTCAAAAGGTAGAGTGCCGAATCTATATGCCTTACTTGATTCGCGCGAGTGGAAAGAAGTAAACAGTAGCAATTTTGATACTGTTATGAAAGAAAGACAAAAGAAGCCAACAGTATCAGAAACAGATGCTCAACAGTTACAAAATAATACTAGTAACGGTATCACGAGTGAGACAGGAATTCATCTTATGGATTCAACTAAAGAAATCATCTCCAAAAATACAGAAAAAAAGATTCCATTAAAGGGAAAACAATTACTCGAACGTTTATCGACGGTGGTAACGTCTGCGGTAACTCCTTACTTCCGTGAGGAGGACATAATCAGAGTCTTGGAAGAAATCTATGAAAATGATGAGGCTGAAATTCCCAGCTCCAAAACCATCCTTCGCGCACTGCGTCAAAGCGAGGCTATACCAACAGCTGAATTACCTAGTTGGCTAAAATTATGAGATATCCACTTTATTTAAGATTTACCCTTGTCAGGGATTGTCAGAGTGGTATAATGACTTCGTACCCCAATATGTTTGCTTTTCAGTGGAAAGCGGCACCTTGCTGCCAATTGCTGAAAAGCGTATTGGGGTACCAGCGGGTGTCGCTTTGCGTTTTACAATTATTTGCCCGCTATATGATTATGGGAAACGAAATTAAGCAGAACAAAGAGTATATACAACGAATGTGGGGCGATAAAGCAGTTGAGCGAAGGAAAACCGTAGAAAGAATCGGTAAATTAATATTTATAGCGCTTGCATTTATCGGGCTGTTCGCACTGTTAAAGTATGGGTTGAATATATTTGATATATTTGATTAGTTTCACTATAAAAATTTTGACTATGAAAAATCAGACCCAACAAAAACAAATCATTAAACGGCTGAATATCCCTTTGGATGTCATTTGGGTGGGATGGGTTATTTGGGTTGTGACTGGGAGTGTTTCAGATATTTTTTTCCTCAACCCTTCTTATTACTGGATACACGAAATGATATTAAAGTGGTGGAGCAAGGTTGGTATTGTGCTTGCGGTGATAACTATCATTGTTTTGGTATTAAGAGGCATCTTGATGATTCTCAATCGGAAACGGTTAACACCCGAACCTGAAAGAGCGCAACAAGAATTGCCGAAGATGAAAGAAGGAGAAACTGTGTTGGATTATTTTCATCGTACACAATCAATAAAAAATAAAGGTAGTGAAGACCGAATGGAAATCAACCCACCAACAAATCTCAAGCGAATACAATTTCTAGGCAGTCCGTTTCGGGGCAAGCAGAGGGAGTCATCTTCATCACCAAAGAGATTACTGATTCCCTTAGACTCTTCGGCGGAGGAAGCGTTTGAGACAGCAAAAACTCATTTGATAGACGACCCTTCTTATGGTTACGCAAGACCGTCATCTGTTAAAGGGGTTAGAGATTTGTATCTAACAGAGGAAGAAAAATCACAACAAGAAAAAGAAGAGGAGTTTGAAGTTCAGGTACGGCTACCACAGGAGACATACGAGCCACAACAGAAAAAGCCTAGGAAGTTGGCTTTTATGCTAAGTGCGGAACATACAGCAGAGGAAGCTTGGGAGGCGTTCCAGAAATTTCAACAGACTGGGGAACCCATAATTTCATTAAAGAAAAATCCGCAATCGAAAATCAAAGCGTTTCAAATCATAGGCGCTCCATTTCAAAAGTCCAAAGAAGAAAAAGAACTACCCACGAAAAATAATAATCAACCATCACAAAACAATGATAAAAAATAAAGACAAGATAACAAAATACATTTCATACACTCGCAAAAGTACAATTGGCGAAGACAGACAGATGCTCTCGCTTGAAGACCAAGAAAGAGATTTGGAGCGTCTTGAGCGCGAAGGAAGTTTGAATGTAATTGAGCGACATACTGGTAAAGACAGAGGAGAAAGCCAATCTGCTCACAAGAGAGGGAGACCAATTTTCACTCACATAATGAAACAAATTGAATCAGGAAAAGCTAATGCCCTACTCGTATGGCATCCCAATCGTCTTGCTCGTAATGCATTCGATGGTGGTTGGATAATCACTGCGATGGATGAGGGTAAGCTCGCTGAAATAAAAACAACAAATGGAACATACCGAAATACTTCCAACGATAAATTTATGCTCGCGCTTGAGTTCGGTATGGCAAAAAAATCCTCCGACGATAACGGAGACGCTGTGAAGCGAGGTATCAAATCAAAACTGAATATGGGATGGTATCCAAGCCGTGCGCCTCTCGGTTATTTGAATACTAAAAATTTTGAAGAAAAGGGACAAAATAAAATCTTAAATGACCCAGAGCGGTTTGAAAATGTAAAACGAATGTGGCAGATGATGCTAACAGGTAATTATACGCCACCACAAATACTTAAAATTGCTACGAACGAATGGAACTTCAAAACGCGAGAGACGAAGAAGCATACTTCAAAACATCTTTGTCTTTCGATGATTTATAAAATTTTCCACAATTATTTTTATTGTAGTCATTATGAATACCCTAAAGGAAGTGGTGAGTGGCACAGAGGCAAACACGAAGCAATGGTTACTGAGGAGGAGTTTCAGCACGTACAGGCATTGCTTGGTAACAAAACAAGACCGCGACCACTTGCCCGCAGATTCGCTTTTACTGGAATAATGAAATGTGGTAATTGTGGCGCTTCGATTACAGCTGAAGAAAAAATCAAACGGCAAAAGAATGGTAATGTACATCGCTATATCTACTACCGATGCACCAAACGGATAGACGAAAGCTGTCCTGAAAAAACTATCGAGCTTTCCGTTCTTACCAAACAAGCGGACACTATTATTCGCGGTCTAACTATTTCTGACCGATTCAAAGATTGGGGTATTAAATACCTTCACGAAATACGTCAAAATGAAGCACAGAGCAACGAACAGACTCTCTCGAATAAGCAAACACGACTTTTAGAAATTACCAAGCAGTTGGATAATCTCCTGCTCCGTCTAACATCACCTTCCAATGCAGATGGTGGACTCATAAGCGATGCGGAATACAAGAGTGTTAAAAGTACTCTCCTAAAGGAAAAGAACTCACTTGAGAGCGATTTGCAAGCACAGGGCAAGGCAATTGAGCAATGGTTGGAGTTGAGCGAACATACTTTCAACTTTGCTCGCTACGCAAGCGCGTGGTTCGCCAAAGGCGACCTAGAGACGAAACGAGCCATCTTTGCGTGCCTTGGTTCGGACTTCATCCTGAAAGACCAGAAACTCAATATACAACTGCGTAAACCATTCAAATTTATCTTCGACAACCTTGAAGATATCGAAAAAGAAATGATTCAAGTTAGAACCTCTGAAAACAATGCAAACAAAGGACAAATAGTTTCTTTTGTCCATCAAAATCTACTAGGGCGGGCGATGAGAGAATCGAACTCCCGTCAAAGGATTTGGAGTCCTTCGTTTTACCACTAAACTAATCGCCCGTAACCTTATTTATACCTTTCCATGAATATTTTTGCAACAGACTGCAGTTTACGCGCCACAGAAACATCTGCATAATGAACTTTAATACAACCCTGATAACCTTCTTTTTTATACTTTCCGCTGTTTGGCTTTAAATAACTTCTGTTGAATTGTTCCTGTGATATACCTGTTACGTTAGACCAAAAGTCTTTTTGTGTTTTTTCGTTATGATATTTATGTAAATGCATTAAAACTCTAAATTTTTTCTCATCTAAATCAAAAGAGTTTCTAAATAGATATAAGAATGTTCTAATTAAATTGGCATCAGAATTTGTGAATGTTACAAGACTTTTTAATGATTTATTACCTTCACAAAAATAAATCATGGAACATAGCGCGGTTTGGTTTGTTTTCGTAAAATCAGTTTTAGAAAGTACCTCTTCCGCGAAATTATCAGCTTGAATGTTTTTCTGCCTAGTTTTTTCTTTTATTGTTTTTTGAGAGGCTAGTTGTCCATTTGTATAATTTTTTTTAAGCCTAATTTCAGCTTTATCGGAAAGTTCTATGCCTTGTATCCAAACAGAAATGGTGCTTTTTGATACCCCTAGTATTTTATGAAGTTCTTTAACTGAATATCCTTTCACTCTCAATTTTTTTGCTTTTACTTCTAATTCTTTCTTCATAATAGAATCTATATATAATGTTATATAACCATTATGCTACCTTAGAAATAAAAAGAAAATCCCCGTTAGGGGATTTTCAGTAATCTTGCCTATTTCTTTATCTCCTTATGCTTAGTCTGTTTGCGACACCATTTGCAATACTTTTTAAGCTCTATTTTTTTTGTGACGAGTTTCTTGTTTTTGCTGGACCAGTAATTTATGCGTTTGCAAGCAGAGCAGGCAAGCTTTATAAGTCTTTCTTGTGACATAAGACTAGCTTAATATAAAAACCCTTAAAAAGCAAGCCGTTAAATGACTATCCTCGGCAAAAGCGGACTTAAGCGTGTAGTTATCTCATAATTTATGGTATCAATTTTTTCAGCTATTTCTTCAGCAGTTATTCTTTCCCTTCTTTGTTTTCCAATGATTACAACTTCATCTTCTGTTTTAATGTCTTTCAAATGATTCACATTAGCCACAAACATATTCATCGCCACTCTGCCTAAAATTTTACATCTGGTGCCTCTAATTAAAACCTCCCCTTTGTTTGACAAACCCCTGTCCAATCCGTCAGCATAACCCTGCGGTATAACCGCTATTCTAGTCGAAACATAAACCATATGAGTCAATCCATAACCTATGGTGCTTCCGGCTGACAGAGTTTTTATTTGAGCAATCTTGGTTTTCCAGGAAAGTACCGGCTTCAATTCTATTTTATTTTTGTATAAATATTTTATATGCCCTGAGGGCCACATGCCATAAACGCCTATGCCTAAACGTACTAGTGGATGAACTCCCTTTTCTTTTTCATAAACTAAAAGCCCTGAAGTGGCGGAAATATGAGTTTGCAATTTTTTAAAACCGAACTTTTCAGCTATTTCTATCGCCTTTTTATATTTATTAATTTGTTTTTCCGCGTGAGTGAAATTATTCGTATCTTCAATGTTAGCAAAATGCGCATAAATTCCGGTAAGTTTTATATTTTTATATTTTTTTAATTCTGTAAAAATTTTAGGTAATTCTTTTTCTAAAAATCCCTCTCGTCCTAAATATGCATCTATCGGTAAATGAATCTCTTGCACCATGTTAACACTTTTTGCGATAGCAGAAATTGTTGACATTTGTTCTAAAGAAAAAACAGATAAAATACATCCAAGTTTTATGGCTCGAGATAAATCATTTTTTTCTACATATCCTAAGACAAAAGTTTTTTTACGACTTATTTTACGCAACAATTTTAATTCAAAAATACTATTTACTTGAAAATAATCTACAAATGGCTCTAATATCTTAGCCACTTCATTTTGCCCGTGCCCATATGCGTTCCCTTTTACAACAGCCACAATTTTGGCTTTCTTGGTTAAATCTTTTAGCGTCTTTAAATTATGTATCAAATTCTTTTTTGATAATTCTATATAAGAAAGGTCTGTTTTTTTCATATCTTTTTTACTAAACTGTGCTTTTTAATTTCTGTTCTTTTTTAAAACGTTCCATGGCAAGACTTATAAGCTTATCTAAGAGTTTTGATTGTGGTACTCCGCTTGCCTCCCAAAGTTTCGGATACATACTATGACTCGTAAAACCTGGGATGGTATTTATTTCACAAACTATAAATTTATTACTGCCTTTTTGTAAAAACAAATCTATGCGTGCCATTCCTTCACATTCAAGTGCTTTATAAGTAGCAATCGCAATAGATTGTGCTTGGCTAATTAATTTTTCAGATAATTCTGCGGGAATTTGTATTACTGCCCCATTCTCATCACTATATTTTGCCTCGTAATCATAAAACTTTCTATCGGTTAAGACTTCACATAATCCTGAAGCAATCGGTCGTTCATTTCCAAGCACCGCTACTGCTAATTCTCTCCCATCAATAAATTCTTCAACAACTATTTTTGTATCATATAGAAAAGCCTCTTTCACTGCCTGCTCAAATTCTTTTTTGTTTTTGGCTTTATTTATACCAACAGAAGATCCCATATTTGCGGGTTTGATAAACATAGGCATTCCTAGCTCTTTTTTTATATTTTCAAAAGAAATTTTTTCTCCTTGCTTTAAAGCAATAAATTTACCAATAGGAATACCCGCGTCACGCAAAAGTCTTTTCATTACATCTTTGTCCATCCCTACCGCTGAACCCAAAACTCCTGCCCCCACAAATGGCACACCGGCTAATTTTAAAAGTCCTTGAATGCTTCCATCTTCCCCAAATGGTCCATGCATAACTGGAAACACAACATCAATTTTTTTCTGATTTTTTGAATTTTCAATATCTGTAAGCACTCCTTCGCCTTGTGCATACAAAGCAACCTCTCTATTTTTTTCATTTGATTTAGTGAGTTTTAATTTTTTTTCATTCAAAAAATAATTAGAAGCGCTACCAAGTATCCATTTGCCTTTCTTGTCTATTCCTATAGGAATAACTTCATATTTATTTTTATCCAGTGCTCCAATTACATTTTTTGCAGACTGCAAAGAAACATCGTGCTCAGCCGATTTGCCTCCAAAAAGCACTCCTATTTTTAGCTTTTTATTTGCCATTTTTTGAGTATAACATTTTTATTTAAGTATTACACTATCTAGATTTTTAGGAATTTTGGTCAGATTTTTATACCCCTTTTTTGTGATTAAAATCATATCTTCAATTCGCACCCCACCGAAACCTTTAAAATAAAGTCCTGGTTCCACAGTCATCACGCATCCGACAGGTATTATATCTTCGCTTTTGGGTTTGAAATTCGGCCACTCGTGGATAACGGTGCCTACTCCATGCCCTAATCCATGCGGGAATTTATTTGCCCCGAACTTCTTATTCAAAAATTCTCGCGCGGATTTATCTATAATTTTCGCCCTGCGTTCCCCATTTTTAATTTTTCTTAACGCCTTATTTTGAGCTTCAAGAACCGCCAGATAAATTTTCCTTTGCTTTATGGATGGTTCGCCGAAGAAATAGCAGCGGGTCATATCCGAACAATAATGATTTACAGCGCATCCGAAATCAAACATTATAATATCGCCCCTTTTTAATTTCGCGGAAGTTGGCTTGTGGTGGATATTGGCTGTATTCATCCCAAAGGAAACTATAGGCGGGAAAGATAAAACAGGCACGCCATATTTGACAAAAGATTTTTTTACAAAGTTGGCCACCTCAATTTCCGTAATTTTCGCTTGCCCCGTCCTGGCGTAGACCTTTAATTTCTTTACAACATCATATAAAACGTGTTCTGTTATTCTTTGCGCTTTGATTATATTGGCAAGTTCTTTTTTACTCTTTACCGCCCTAATTTCATGAATCAATTTATTTTGCATAATTTATCTACTCTATAATTCTATAGAATATTAGAATACTTTCAAGCTAGTATTTAGAGGTAAAGGGATTTCGTTTAGAAAGACCTTTGAGCATTTTTTTGATGCTGGATGCTCCACGCCTGAATAAGGTCTGTTTACGGTCTTTATTCCTTCTAATTTCTTCATAGAGACTTTCCCTTATCTCATCAATGGCCTGATATAGATCCTCTCTATCAGAGCTGGAATAAAATTTTTGTCCATTTATGTTGATTAAACAATCGGAATGAAAAACAACGCCTGATTTGTGGTGTTTGGTGCTCTTCCCTACTTCAAAATTAACCATCACCTCTCCTCCTTTTGTCTCAATAGTAGAAAGCAATTTTTCCAAATTAGTAACCCTTTTTAGAACATAATCTCTTATAGTTTCCGTAAGCTCAAAATTCTTGCCCTGTAGATTTATTTTCATTTTTTTTATTATATTATATTAATACTTTATACTATGAACCAAGGCTTTCAAAATAATATCAAGTTTCATAGTGGCAACACCAACCACCCTATCTCCTCCACCATAATAAATATAAAGCAGACCATTTTTGACGATCATTCCGCAAGGAAATACCACATTATTTATTATCCCGCGTTTTTCATATTCTTCTTCCGGTTCGAAAATCGGTTCAGTGCTACGCGCCAAAACTATCGCGGGGTCTTTCAGGTCAAGCAGGATACACCCTATGCGATAAGTATTATGACTTTTTGACACGCCGTGATAAAGCAATAACCAACCGTATTTGGTTTTGATTGGCGGAGCAGAAATCCCGACCTTGGCGCTATCCCAAGTATTTATTCTAGGTCCGATTATTCTCAGACATTTTTTTACTGCTACATGATTGAAATCAAGTGAATCCAAATAATCGCCGCAAATATCAGCTCCCACCCGATGTAGAATAAAATATCCTAATGAAAATCTTTTGGGGAAAAGACAAGCGTCCTTATCCTCAAATCCTGGCGGAGTGATAAGAAACGGCTTTTCCCACTTCCAGTTATGAGAGAGAAAATCTTTTTCCGCAATAGAAGAGATAGCGACTCTCCAAGGCCCAGTGCTATTAAAAGCGGTATAGCACAGATAAATATTCTTGCCGATTTTTGTCAGCCTCGGGTCTTCACAGCCGGAATTCTGATTGCTGATTTTTTTTATTTCAAAATCCTCACGCGGAACATAAACAGGCAGAGGCAATCTTTCTATAATATCAGTGCCATTTTTTGTCATCGCATACCCAAAGGTAGAGGTATTGTCTTGCGACAGAGCCCGATACATTATATGTATTTTCCCATCAAGTGGTATAGCCGCTGGATTAAAAGTAGCTTGAGTTTCCCAGTTGTTTTCAGCCTTAGGCGCAATAATCGGATTTCCTAAGAAACGCTTAAAATGAAAATTTTCTTTGTATTTGAAATGCATGCTGAAAATAAGATCATCCAAATTAACTTTGGCGGAAGAAACGGTAGTATCAGCCGCCCCGTAGTATATGGTAAGTGTATTTTTTTGAACCAATGCCCCAGTCGGGAAAATCACATTCGGGACATAACCGGAAAGTTCATAAGATTCTTCCGGTGCAAGCAAAGGGCCTTTAGTTCTGCCAATTATTTTTGGTCCGCCAGCTGGCGGATTCAAATCCAGTAAAACTGCCTCTATGCCGAAAATTTTATCCGCATTATTGGGCGATGAAAAATAATTTTGGATATGAGAATAGATAAGAAGCCAGCCGTACTTGGTTTTAACCGGAGGAGCCCCAACTTCCGTATGGTCGTAGGGCAAGCGTTTTAAGTCTATGGTAAAATCATCAATTTTTTCTTCCCACTTTTTCCAAAATGACGGCGACCATAATTCTTCTATCCTATCCAAGACGGCAAAAACCGTCCTAGCTGGAGGAGTATCGGTATGAAAAGAAAAAATCACCACGATTTTTCCATTTATTCGTTCCGGAAAAAGAGCCATGGCTTTGGCATTAAAAGGAGTAACCAAATGCCGTTCGTCAATTTTTTTTAAATCACGAGACAAAGCTACGGCCACTTTAATGCCGTCTGGACCAAATGGATATTTTGAGAGAGCAGTATAAAACGTATAAAAAACACCTTCAAAGTACGTCACCCTCGGGTCCTCACAGCCAAATTTTTCCCATTTTTCTTTCGGCACAATAAAAGGAACACGATTTTTAAAGTGTATCCCGTCTTTGCTTTCTCCAATGCCTATAATTGAAGCCTGGCTAGGATTTTGTAATACGTCCACTGCCGATATGGCCCGATAAAGACCGTACAGTTTTTTGCCATATTTTGCAGGACAAAGATTAAAAGCGGCAAACTCTTCCCAATAATGGTCTTTGTCGGGAATTAAGATAGGGTTATACTCTGATCTTTTTACAACAAACATAAAAATTTATTCAAAACTCAGCGATTTATTTTTTTCTAATTTCACTGCGCCATTTTTCTTCATACTGTCTGTCAAATCGTCAAGCTTTATGGAGGCCATAGCAATGTGTTTGTCTCCACCGCCGTAATACACAAACAATCTGCCATTTTTAACAACCGCCCCACTGGCATAGATAATGCCCGGTTTCCAGTCATTTTCATACCAGGCGTCCGGCTCAAGAATTGGGCGCTGGGCCCGATAAAGAACTTTCTCTGGATTTTTTAAATCAAGCAAGAGGGCGCCTAATTTATAACGGTCCGGGTCATCTTTATCCATAGCATGATAAAGGAGAAGCCATCCTTCCTTAGTTTTAATCGGCGGTGCAGCGGCGCTACGCGTACGACTATGCCAAGCTACCATATGATCCGGCAAAGTTTGAGGATCTGGGGCATCTTTTCCTGAAGGAGTTTCCGAAGCATCAAGTTTGTGCACATAAGTAACACCGACTCGCGTTGGATCGCCTTTATCCAAATTATGGAAAATAACAAATTTGCCGTTGATTTTTTCGGGAAACAACACCCAATTCTTTTGTCTGTCTCCGGGATGAGAAAGGTAAGAAAAATTATGCCAAAACCATTTTTTATTTAACAGGTTTTCTTCTTTGATTGAAGTCACAGCTACTCGCATAGAATCCCACCCATTGAAAACATTAAATGTCATATATATGTCCTCTTCTATCAATACCGCGCGGGGATCTTCGCAACCACCCCATCCTCCGCCCGAAGCATAAAGCGCCGTATCATAGGCAGGACGGGCAGGAGAAGTATATGGCCAATGTTTTTTCATTTCCTCGGAGTTTTTTACAAAATATACCGGATAAAGAAGCCTCTCGTCAAAATTTATGCCATCTTTGCTGGAAGCATATCCGATGCGAGAAATTCCATCTTCTCCTAGCGCTCTATAAAAAAGGTGTACTCGCCCGCCGGAAGACACTACCGCAGGATTAAAAACGGCTTGAGATTCCCACGAATACGGTCCGGGCTCAATGATCGGGTTACGCTGGGATCTTGTAAGTTTTGTGGTCTTAACCGATTTCCTGCTTCTTCGGCGGATTATCAAAGGGGATTTTTTAATTCCTTTTTTCTTTGCTACGGTTTTTTTCACTACCTTTTTTTGTTTTTTTAATACTTTTAGCATAATACTAAAAACTCCACCGACTGATCAATATAGACATTATACCCCCAAATAAAATATTAACCAATAGCTACTTTTTAACCTTTTTGGAATACTCCCTCAAAAGTCCAGAGGAACTCCTTATTTTACCGCCCTTTCCCACATTAAAAACTATTTCTATACCGAGTTTTTTACAAACTTTATATTCTGAAGAAGGAATATCAACATCTTCCGGCTTTCTATCACCACCGTTAGCAAAAACATGAGGTTTAATTTTCAATAATTCCCTAGAAACACTTATGTCTTTGGTGTTTTTTTTATGACCTGAAATAACCACTTTATCTACGCATTCCAAGGCTTCTATAATTTCTTTTCTTTCTTTGTGTGGCATAAAAACGGGTTTCTCTTTCACCTTAAACCAATTATCATTGTTTAAAATAACCACCAATTTATCCCCCAACTTTTTCGCTTCTTGCATATAACGGATATGTCCGATATGCAACGGGTCAAACCCCCCGCTGACCGCCACTATTTTTTTTACTTTCTTCTTCATTACAATTTTTATATATCACCACTTTTAGACGACCGTCTAATATTGATGATAGCTAATAAACCTCCTGCTGATAGCATTTTTTGCAGTAAAGTCTTGGCGCATAGTCTTCATCATAGACTGTCTCAACATCAATACCGCATTTTTCACATTGTCTCTTTATAAGCTTAAGCATTGGACGCTTTTTTATGCGACGCAAATGGCGAATATTAAAACAGGCTCGAGGCAACGGTAAATCCATTTTTCTATAAAAATTTAATTCATTCCGGGTAATTCGAAAGGCTCCAGTAGAATCTGGGCTATCTTTCATTTCACACTCTAGAACCTCATTTAAAATCGAATCACTAACTTCCGCTATGGTTTCTGGAAGATTTTTTGGTTCGATGGTTGGTTTATAATCTTTCTTTTCTTTGTCTTTCCAGAGATATCCACGCGAGAGTGCATCCTCACGAGATAAAGGAAAATGATAATAGGCAATAGTTTCGTTGTAGGCAAAGTCAGAAAACATTTCCGGAAAATTTTCCCCGAAAAAATATTTAAAACCGCGTTTGTCTGTGAATGGCATTTCTTTCATTTGTTTAATAATTTTTTCTTTTAAAACTTCATATTCAATTTTTGAATATCTTTTATTCAAAATCGAATACTCTCCTTTTTTTAATCCAAAACAACCAAAACAATTTCGCGCGCCATGGCAAGTATTGCAATAGTACAAATCTGTCGCCCCCATCCAACATTGATTACAAAAATAAAGTCTAGCTATGTTTATCCCGCAGTTTACTGATTCGTAAATCTGTTCGGCTTTGTTCCCCCATTCATAATAATCCATACAATCTTCAGCATCATAAACCATAAATAGATATCTGCCGTCTTTCACGCCCACACAGTCAAAAGACTGAATTACATTCTTACAATTTGAGAACCAATTACCGGATACTTTGTCGGATTTCACTTCTGTAACGGCTTTAACCGGAAATTTCTTTCGAAATTCTTCAAATTCTTCCTCTACTTTTTTTATATCTGAAAAAGTATTTAATTTAAGCTCTTTCAATTTTTTGAAGTACTCTTCTTTGGTATACTTTTTATTCCAAATACAATATTCTCCGTTAACTAAATTCACACATAAAGCGCAATTGGAGCAATTCCGGCAAGCGTAAAGAAAAGAAGAGTCTCGACAATCTTTACTTTCTTGACTAAATTTTAGATTGTAGCAATTCTCAATGTTTACGCATTCATAACATAACTCAGAGTCAAAAATCCAAGCCGAGTCAGAGCAATTTTTGGTATATTTGGCATTATATACATATAAGCAATCTTCAGGGTAAGAAGCTCTGAAGGTCATATAAGAATTTTTAGGATCTGTAACTCTATGAGCATATGGGCTATTAACCGCCATTCCTTGTCTTACTAAAGACATTCTCGGAATTTTACTCTGAAGCTCAAAGAATTGTTCTAGAAACGGTTTCTTTTCATCAAAATCCATTCCATACTCATATGGGTCCCATTGGTCGGAATACCAAGCATCTGTTTCGTACACAGGAAAAGGCGCATCTGTGGGATACATGCTAAAAATATCTTTGCCAGTTAAATCACACTTGCGCTTATAAAGAACAGTTTCATTTGTCTGCGCGAACCGTCGCATCCTCCGACATTCGGGACACCAAGTCGGCGGAGGGACTTTCATTTTCTCGTAGAAATTAAAATCTTCGGGTTTAATAGTGAAGTCTTGTTTGCAATTCTGACATATTTTAATTTCGCTTTTCACCTTTGAAGTATAACAAAGATTAGTTTTAACATCAAAAACAGTCAACCTGGCAGGTTGACTGTTTTTGCATTTTACAAATGTTTGGTAAAATATATAGATGTATATGATTTACGCTTTACTGGGAGCTTTAATGGCTAGCGCCGGGACTATTTTTGCTAAGTTGGGATTAAAAGGAGTGGATGCAAATTTACTAACAGCTATTCGCGGTATCGTAATGGCAATCATCGTTTCCCTGGCTGCATTATCATTCGGAAAATTAACCGTAACAGCATTATCTTCCCTTTCCATTAAGCAGTGGATTTTTGTAGCTTTGTCGGGACTCGGCGGGGCTTTATCTTGGATTTTCTTTTATCAAGCTTTATCTGTCGGCCCGACGGTAGCGGTAACAGTGATTGACAAGCTATCTATCACCTTTACTGCTATTTTGGCGGTGGTAGTTTTAGCAGAAGGCATTACTTTGCAAGCGGGCATCGGGCTAGGGCTAGTGGTTTTAGGTACCTTGCTTGTCGCTATTCCTTGGGAAAAAATTCAAAATTTATTTAAGTAAAAAACTTAGTGTGGAGACTAAACGTATTTTTTTGTATTCGGGCGAACCCGGGTCTTTATCGGTAATATCAAACACCCCCTGATTTCCGCGACGTAAACCACCCAAACTAGACCCTGATTCTTGGGCAATTTTTTGTGCTGTATCTTTCGCGTTTTTTAGGGCTTCAGCCAGCATTTCCGGTTTGATGGAATTTATATTAGAGAATTCAAACGCCACGGAATTTTGATTCATCACAATTCCGTTTTTAACCAAAATTAGAGTATCTTTGGAAGCGGATTTAACCAGGTCAACTTTTTTGGTATATAAAGATAATTGAGTATTGGAATTATATCTGAATAACGCGTCCTTGTAAGTATCCTGGTATATATTGACCGGGGCCACATTTATTTCTCCCGATTCAAAGCCTTTTCCCAGCAAGAATGATTTAATAGTAGCCACATTTTTTTCTATGTCGGCATACAAAGAATCCACGTTATTTGATTTTACTTCAAAGTTGATTGACCAAATGGCTGTATCGGCCTTCACTATCTTTTCCGACAGTCCCTTCACTTCCACATAAGACCCCTGTTTGGAAAAGTCCTGGGCGGAAAGGAAAAAAGCGGCGGAAAAAACCAGCAAAGCCAGACCAACAATCCAAAGACTGTAATTTTTTGTATTTTCCATATGTTCGTATCGTATCACTTTTATTCTTTTTTATCCAGATCTTCCGCAAGATTATCCAAACGACGGGATATTTCTTTCACTTCTTCTTTGATTTCTTTAATTGCCCCGGTTTCAACTTTAATTTCTTCTTCCGTTTTTTCCGCTAGTTTCTTTTCGCCTTTCAGGCCGGAAATTATTGACTCAGTGCCGATAAAATCAAACACAAACAAGCCTGTGGACAAAAGCAAAACACTGCCGATCAATAAAGATAAAGGCCCGTCCCACCAGGGCAAAGACCCTAAATCAACGGATCCATCCAGTTGGTAGGAAAAAATTACTTCGGTAAAAAAATCCGCCGTGTGCCAAACGCCCCGCCAAAAAATCACTATGCCGACACCGCCAATCAAAGCGTAAAGGATGGGATAATGGCTCAGCTTGCCTCTGATTTTATCCTCAAGCTTGTCAAAAAATTTATAAATAAATTTCATTGTGTTGTACTAATATTCCGGAGTTGCCGGCTTTTCTTCTTTCGGATCGTCCGTGATGGCCACTTCGGTGGTCAGTAAAATAGCAGCTGCCGAAGAAGCGTTCTGTATGGCCGTTCGCGCCACTTTTACCGGATCGATAATCCCCGCCTTAAGCATATCGTCCACAAATTCATCTTTTAAGGCATCATAACCGGCATTTTCTTTTTCCGAATTCATTACTTTGTCTACGATAACAGAGCCGTCCTCTTTGCCCGCATTAATGGCAATTTGTTTCAGCGGAGCCAAAAGCGCCTTCAGCACAATTTCAAATCCGATTTTAATTTCAGGCGCTTCTTCCGCTGAAGCTTTTCTGTTGGCAAGTCTTTTGAAAACTTTTACCAAAGCGCTGCCTCCTCCCGAAACAACTCCCTCTTCAATGGCGGCCTTGGTGGCGTTTACCGCATCTTCAATTTTTAATTTCAGATATTTCATTTCCGTTTCAGTGGCTGCGCCAACTTTTATTACTGCCACCCCGCCTCCAAGTTTGGCAATTCTCTTTTCGTATTTTTCAATCTCATGTTTTGATTCCAACAATTCTTTTTGTTTTTTCAACTGGGATATCCTAGCTTCAATATCGCTTTTCTTGCCCTTACCGCCGACTATAATGGTATTGTCCTTAGTAGCAATTACTTTATTCGCCCTGCCAAGCGCTTTCAAATCGGTATTTTCCAGTTTTAAGTCTACCAAATCACTGAAAATCGCCTTCGCCCCGACCACCACCGCAATATCTTCCAATTGACTCTTTTTATCATCCCCGAAACCAGGCGCCTTAATGGCTAGCACATTAAAACCCCCGCGCAACTTATTCAAGACAAAAGTAGTGAGCGCTTCTCCGTCCACGTCTTCCGCAATTATCACCAAATCTTTTTTGCCCGACTGAACCAGTTTTTCCATCAGAGGCAAAATTTCCTTTACTATGGATATTTTTTTGTCCGTGATTAAAATAAGAGGGTCTTTGAACTCCGCTTCCATCCTATCCGGGTTGGTGATCATATAAGGAGAAACATATCCCTTGTCAAATTCCATTCCTTCCACCACTTCCGAATCAACCCCGAAAGACTGGGACTCTTCCACGGTCACTACTCCATCTTTGCCGACTTTTTCAATGGTATTGGCTATGATTTTTCCTACTTCTTCCGATTCTGCCGAGATAGTAGCAACCTGTTTTATTTCATCTTTGCTTTTAATAGGCTTGGAAATCTCCTTTAAAATTTTTACCACTTGTTCAGAGGCTTTCTCAATGCCTAGTCTCAGAGCCATGGCATTCGCGCCCATGGTAGTATGTTTCATACCCTCTTCTACTATTACTTGAGTCAAAATTACCGAAGTGGTCGTGCCGTCGCCGGCAACTTCATTTGTTTTAGATGCCACTTCTTTGACAATTTCCGCGCCCATATTTTCATATTTATTTTTCAGGGTTATGTCCCTGGCAATGGTCACCCCGTCGTTGGTAATGGTAGGCGCGCCATATCCCTTGTCCAACACCACATTTCTGCCTCTCGGGCCAAGGGTAATCCTCACTGCGTCAAAAACGGCATCTACACCTTTTTTCAGCATTCTTCTGGCTTCTTCGTTATATAAAATTTGTTTTGACATAATTATTGGTTTTTGCCCCGCTCAAACCCTAAAGCAGAGCCTAAATTACTTTATAATCGCTAAGATGTTATCTTCCTTAATGATAAAATATTTTTTGTCATTCATTTTTATCTCGTCGTATCCGTATTTTGAGAAGATAACTTTGTCCCCGACCTTCACTTTTAACGGCACAAGTTTCCCGTTTTCGTAGTTTCCTTCACCCACTGCCACGACAGTTCCCTGTTCCGGTTTTTCTTTGTTTATATTTTCGGGTACAAGAATACCAGAGGCGGTTTTTTTGTGCCCTTCTTCAGTATCCGTGTCCCCGGGATCAACCAGCACTCTATCTCCCAACGGGACAATTTTGCTTATTTTGTTGATTCTTCCCTTATTTTGCATAGTTTTTAAAAAATTAAACTTATAATACAACGCGAAAGACACTTTGAAACACACGACAACAGAGCGTCTAGACGACAAGGTTCATTCTATAAAAAAAACATCCATTTTGCAAGAAATTGATAATTTTAAATAATATTTGCAAAACAAAAATCAAGTGCTCCCTTGTTGGTCAAGTTTAGAACCCTGAATTGGGCAAAAATTAAGTTTGGTCTGGAATTAGTGAAATTTGCTTATAAATAGAAAATTGCCCTCCAAGCAATTTTCTTGATAAGGGCAATCAATCATCTTCTTCATCATTGGTATAATAACCTGTGCATTCTGCACACAGATAATGGGTACGTGCATGAAGATGTTTTAATTCTTCAACAATTACTGGTCTTGAAAAAACAAAGACTACGCTACCTACCTCCTTTTCTAATTTTTCTATGTCTTTTTCAAAAAGCTCCTCATTGCTTTGACCCTTTTTAATTATATTACCCTTTTTATGAGCAATAACGATCCAATCGACGCCAGGATTGTCCTCAAAAAATTTACTGGCAATTTTATGATTCTCTTTTATTGCCTGCGAAGAAATTTCTTTCCTTGCTTTTTCATTCAACATTTTAAAATGATCGAATGATATTGAATATATGTTATTAGTAGACACACTACCTCCTTAACGTTTTGTTGATGGATATTTATTTATAAAAATACAAATTTTTATTGTATTTATAATACATTATTGTATAAAAATATCAAGTGCTCCGTAATAGTTCAATAGCTTGGACGGATTGAGGTATATCATAGATACATATGTCATACACAAAGAATCCACACATGCCCAAGGTCCGCAGAGATGCTGCGGATATGGT
>Ga0208373_1002092_pt1 | contig 23378 bp, 35 predicted proteins | sample RifOxyC2_FD_184036 | JGI IMG/M metagenome (GOLD analysis project Ga0208373, IMG submission 184036) | Soil microbial communities from Rifle, Colorado - Rifle Oxygen_injection C2 (SPAdes) | ecosystem: Environmental > Terrestrial > Deep subsurface > Rock core/Sediment | place: Rifle, Colorado... | reverse complement strand
CTTGCCGCCCGCGCCTTCAAGCGCGATCGGACCCATTTTCTCGCTCATACCGTATTTGGTTACCATATCACGGGCCAGAGCGGTGGCAACTTGGAGATCATTTGACGGACCAGTGGTCAAATCGTGGAAAATAGTCTTCTCGACCACATAACCGCCGAGCGCCACCGCGATGTCATCAAGAAATTCCCTCTTTGATTGGAGTTTGCGGTCTTCGAGCGGCAACTTCAAGACATATCCCGCCGCGCGACCGCGTGAAATGATCGAAATTTTATGAACCGGATCAGCGTAAGGAAGCACGGAGGCGGTAACTGCGTGGCCCGCTTCGTGGAAAGCGGTTAATTCTTTTTCTTTCCGCGAAAGAATATGGCTCTTTCTTTCCGGACCGAGCATTACCTTTTCTATCGAACGAATGAGATCAAACTGCGCCACCTTAACCCTTTCCTCGCGGGCCGCAAGGATCGCCGCTTCGTTCATAAGCGAGTAGAGATCGGCGCCGGAAAAACCGGGCGTACGTTCGGCGATTAAAGCAAGATTGACATCTTCGGCAAACGGTTTCGCTCGCGCATGGATTAAGAGAATTTCTTCCCTATCTTTGCGGTCAGGTAAGTCCAAAGTCACGCGCCGATCAAATCGTCCCGGTCTCAAAAGCGCCGGATCCAATACATCGGGACGATTAGTGGCCGCCATCACGATCACTTTCTCATTCGGTTCAAAACCGTCAAGCTCGACTAGAATCTGATTTAGAGTCTGTTCACGTTCGTCATTGCCGCCGCCAACTCCCGTGCCTCGCACTCGGCCAACCGCATCTATTTCATCTACAAAGATAATGGCCGGCGCCGCCTTCTTGGCCAAATCGAAGAGGTCACGCACCCGCGAGGCCCCCACACCCACGAACATCTCTACGAACTCCGAACCGGAAATAGAGAAAAAAGATACACTCGCCTCGCCCGCGACCGCGCGAGCGAGAAGCGTCTTGCCTGTGCCCGGCGCGCCCATGAGGAGTATCCCTTTAGGAATACGGGCGCCAATATCGAGAAATTTTTTAGGATTTTTGAGAAAATCCACTATTTCGCGAAGTTCTTCCTTGGCTTCTCTGCATCCGGCCACATCTTTGAAAGTAACCTTCTGACTTTTGTCATCAGGATGAGTCATCCGCGCCTTAGATTGGCCGAAGGTAAAGGCTTGCATGCCGGCCCCCTTAACTTGCCGCGAGAGAAACCATAAAAAGAAAACTATAAAGGCGATAGGTAAAATGACAGGCGCGAGCGAGACGAACCAATACATGAATCCTTGGTCATTCTTAACTTCAATATTTACTTTGGAGAGCGCCTCCGGAGAAACATCATAATTTTTAAGCGTAGTGGTCAAGGCCGTACCGGCTTCTTTCTTGGAAACTTTCTGGGCTTCGGAATTAATAAAAGTGACTTCAAGATTGTCACCAACGACGGTGATGGATGAAACTTTTCCAAGAGATATTTCCTGCGCGAGAGTGGAGAGTGAAATCTCCTCGACAGATTTGGAAGCATCGGAGATGAAGGAATAGATGCTGACTAGAGAGAAGAAAATGACAAGAGCAAGCAAGGCTTGTTTTAAAAGTGTTTGGCCGGGCGGGAGGGTACCGCCCCCTTTCGGCGGTTTGGTGATAATAATTTTCTTCGGTTTATTAGGAAATCCTTTCATTGCGCCATTATATATAAAAGTTGGAATTTTGCTATTATTTCCATATGACAAGGTATGTCGACAATTCAAGAGCTCTATTTGACTATGAAGTGCTTGAACATTTCACGGCCGGGATTGAACTTCTGGGTACGGAAGTTAAATCCGTGCGAGAAGGCAAAATGAATTTAAGAGGAGCATTTGTTGCTGTCCGCGGCAGCTTGCCCCGCTCTAGCGGTGGTGAAGCTTATTTAATAGGCGCGGAAATTCCCGCTTATCAGCCCAAAAACGCGCCCAAAGAATACGATGCTCTCCGATCAAGAAAACTCCTCTTAACACAAAGTGAATTAGAAGAACTTAAAAATGCCGAAGGTACAAAAGGATTGACAATTATCCCTCTTTCGGTGTATAGTAAGGGTAGGTTTCTGAAGCTCGATATCGCCATTGCTCGCGGCAAGAAAAAATTTGATAAACGTCAAGCGATCAAAAAGCGAGATGTCGAAAGAGACCTAAAACGTTCGTTGTGATATTAATACGGGGGTGTCAGTTTTGACACGAGACATGCGTTGTTCGTGGCAAGCAGAGTTAGGGTCAACTCTTTAAACTACCCTGAAACTTAAGTGCAGACTCTATTGTCGCACGAGCCAAGTCAATTGTTTCTCCGTATTTTGCGAGAAACGACTTCGCTTTCGCTTACGTTCGAGTTTAATACTCGATCTCTGTGAACATCTTGAAACTTGCTATCCAGCACGGGTCTCGTAGATGCATTATCTGCTGGGTTGTAGTTCCAATACTGCTCATATCGGAATCAAACAAAGAGCTATAACTTCCTGACGTTTCGTCTAATTTTTAGTCCGGAAGTCGAGAATCCAAGTTAGTCTAAGCTTGCTAGATTCGTTCCACTCATCCTCATGGACAGGAGTTCAATCTCCTCACCTCCACCACTTCGCTTCCGTCGCAAAGCTCCTCAAGCTTCGCGGTGCTAGCACCACAAAATTCCATTGGCCAATAGTCAGTGGTTTTTTGTTTGGGTGTAGCAAGAACTGTTCTTGCTAGTTCTACAGGATTTACTTTCGCACTGGTTTATTCTTCATTTCTTTATATCTTTCCTGTCAAGAAACATCTCTAGCTGTTTAACTCTTTCAGGAACTCCTTTCTGTTTTCTCAAGTCATCTGTTGCACCCGACTCTTCATCTAAACTCATCGGGGATTGTTCCCATCCGCCAAACTCATTCTTTCTAAACTGGGTTCCCCACTTCTGCTTCTCTCCTCTTGTCAATAGATATCTGTCTTCAGATGCAGCGGACAACCATTTGCATTTTTCGCTACCCTTCTCTACACCAAGATTTGATAATTCAAGGGCTATTGCGTAATCTTCAATGTTTGAACTGTGCTGGAATAGCATAGCAAGGTGGAAAAAATCGTCTGAGATAAATTCTAAATTTCCAGCTTTAAATAGCGCACAAATTTCGTGAGCCCTATGAATGCGTTCCTCGTCATTAACACGCATGCTTTCTAGATTTATTTCACCATATTTGCCAGCTCTATCTTGCTGGTCAGCTTCATACAAACCCTTTAATTCCGCAGAAATTTCTTCTGAAGTTTTCACAGTCCTATAATACTATTAATCTTCTAAAATAGCCTCGGGCGCTTCCCTACTTCACTAAAGCTACGCGGGGCACAGCAAAAACCCAAGAATATAGTTGGTTCCCATTTTTGCTTACTAAATTCACAGGACTCTTGTGCGGGATCTGGGTTGTTGATACAATGCTTTTTACTGCGTGGCGGGCTGTCCACAGATTAGATACCTGTAGGGCAAAGGCATGTGTGCGCACACATGCAGGAGTGTCGCCAGAAGATGGCTGATTAAGTTCGGCGGCTGATGTCAGTAACTGATTAACTTCAGAACATCTAGCTAATATCTTTGCTGGCTGTTTACACACTCAAGAAAGCTTACGCAGTCTGGGAGGAAGGGGCCGTGCCTTAGTGATGAATTGCGTCAAGAGACGATTCTGAGCTGAAGATTTGACTTTAGCTCCAATTCTGAATAGGCATCGCCCCGCCTGAAATCCACGAGGGGGCTCGCCTTTGGAGTCCCCTCTTTTTCTTTTTTACTACATAGCCCCCGCCTATGTAAAAACAGGGTATCACTCTCTGCCATGTTGAAATAAACCCCTTGGTTCCTCGAAACTTGTTGAATATATGCATGTTCTTTAGTGACCTAGAGAGTGTAATATATATCTGAGCTTAGACATACCAATCTCACATTTTTAATATAGAACCTGGCCAGCAAAGAGTAGATGTCATTGAGCCAAGTAGATTCGCTAAGATTTACGGAAAGAAAGTAGATTATTTTTTATAATTAATCTTGGTCATCTATCCACTCAGTCCATAAAGAATCTTCTATCCTTTCTAAGATAAGTTCTGAGAGAGAATGCTGTTTGTCATATCTTTTATCTTTATGTCCTCCCACATATATAACACGACATTTGTCGCTTTCAACAATATAAACAACCCTACCTCCATTTCTACCGCCACAATTTTCTTTTGGAAGAGCTACGTAAGCATGCTTAATCTTTCCACCCCACTTCTCACCTAAGTGTTTTATTGGAGATTCTCCAGGAAGATTACTATCAATCTTCAACAATTTATAAACTCTCGGGAGTTCCTCGTCTAGACCATTATGCCATTTTTTCTTCTTGCATAATTCTAAGTCTTTAGTAATTAGATTATGTAGAAGAATTCTCCTCATCGAGCGTCACCTCATCAAAACTATTACGATAAAAAGCTAGGTGATAAGGTATTTCCTCTCCTTCTTTTACCATCTTGTAAGGTGGTTCTGCCTTCGCCAAACTTTCAACCTCTCCAGCTAATTGATGCTTAAACTTATCAGTCAGGTCAAATATTATCTTCTTCTCTTCCTCGTCAAAAACTGAATAATCTGGCTCTTGTAAAGAAATGATGCTTTGCGGACGCTTATCTTCGTTTGGTGGTCCAATTTTTATTTTTCCAGATGATTCAAGATTATTAAGATATTTATAATAGATCTTTGCAACTGGCATAGGGCCATATTGCCTCTTTTCATACTTGAGACCCGTTATAGGATGATTCAGCATTTCATAACTTGTAAAGTCTACAAAATATAGAAGTTTAGCTAACTTCTTTTTCCCCAAATGAAGCATCCCTACATTACCGAAATGTAGAACGAGATTTTCTATTTTTGCCTTATCTTCCCTCATAGGTTATTGTCACTTTAAGTATAACATTTATATAATAATTATTATAATTACTGTTTATAACTCTATTCCCTCATTGTGATACCCGTTACCCACCAAAAACCACTAAATCCTTAGATTTCCGTATATTTCCACCTTCTAAAATCGCCTCAGAAGCCTCGAAAACCCAAGAATGTAGTTGGATTCCAATTTTCGCTCACTAAGTCCACTCGCAAAAACATTAGCCCCAACAGGGGCTTTTTTACTACATAGCCCCCGCCTATGTAAAAATAAAAATCGAAGATAAAAGCTATAATAACTATATGGAAGAAAACAAAACAATTTCTACAATAAAGCTCATATCCTCGAGACCGGAAGCGGGCAATGTCATGACATTCGTTTTTGAAACCGGAGAACTCTCATGGGTTGCGGGACAATATCAGAAATACATTTTACCGCAAGCGGGTACCACTAAAACCGAGACGGAGCACTGGTTTACTATTGCCTCCGCGCCAACTGAAGGTATGATATATCTGTCAACTCGCATTTCTCCCAGCGCATTTAAGCAAACGCTTAAGACGCTTACGCCCGGTGAAACAATTCAAAGACGGAGTTTAAAAGGTAATTTTACCTGGGAAGAAGAATCCAGTAGACCAGTCGTACTGATAGCGGGAGGTATTGGCATAACACCGTTTCGCAGTATTTTGTTTGAGCGTCAGGTCGCTAACAAAAAGCTCAACGCCACGCTCCTTTACTTCAATCGTACCGACGAAATACCTTTTCTGGAAGAATTTAAAACGCTAGCGAAGAAGCATACTGAATTTACTCTTGTGCCTATTGTAGGTGAAAGTATTAATGTGCAGAATATTCTATCTCATGTGCCGCAGACGACCGACCAAATCTTTTATCTCTCTGGTCCCGAGCCGATGGTCGAAAGAGTGGGAGAAGAACTCAAACGATCAGGAATAACTCTCAAACAAGACTGGTTCTCCGGCTACAACGAAAACGATTATTAGTTAAAGATTGCGAACTACCTCCTCTCCACCTTTCGAATTAACTCCAGAAGCAATTCGTTTTGGTTTTCAAGGTGAGCAATAATCACCTCAATCTCATGTTCCGCTTTTTTGTTAATTTCAAAATCAGCTTCGGCGCGCCATTCGGCAAACTTGCCCTCCAAGTTCTGTCCTACCATAATTAGCGGCAAAAGCACCAGTTGAATGATATTGGAGGTAAAGAGCCAAATGACAAAGGCCGGCGCCGGATCAAATCGCCACTCGAGCGGCCCGTAGAGATTCCAAAGGAGCCAGCCCAACGTCCAGATAGTCAGAATGAAAAAGAAACCGACGGTACCAACGCTTTTAGTAATCTTGACCGCAAAACGTTCCAGTGGAGAAAAAGCGCTTCTGGCCTCCTTGTGAGGATGTGTAATGGGTTTTCTGTATGCTCTCAACTCAGCCAAAGTCGGCGGGTTATGTTTGTATTCCATCAGATAATAGTTTACAATAACACTAATAATAAGCCATACCATAAACGTTGCAACAACCTCGTATTAATCAACAGATCAGAGCGCGCGAACTTCGCGTTATCGGACCAAAAGGAGAAAATCTCGGCATCCTCACTCTTGAGGAAGCTCTCAAAAAAACCGAGGAACTCGGAGGAGACCTGATTGAGATTTCTCCCAATGCTACTCCGCCGGTAGCTAAGATCGCTGATTTCGGCCGTTATCTCTACGAGGAGAACAAAAAATCCAAACAAACAAAAAAATCTCATTCTGCTGAAGTGAAGACTGTGCAGGTTAAACTTGGCACCGGTGACCACGACCTTATCCTTAAGGCCAAAAAGACTAGTGAGTGGCTCTCGGAAGGCAACCGCGTCAAGGTTGATCTTTTTTTGCCTGGCAGAGCCAAGTATCTCGATGAGAAGTTTTTAAAGGAACGTATTGAACGTATGCTCAAATTTGTCAGTGTCGATTACAAAATCGCCAGCCCCGCTAAAAAGAGTCCTAAGGGCATGACCGCCATCATCGAAAGAGCATGACTAGCTTCTAGGGACTAGCCACTAGCTGATAGCTTTAAATCTGGACAAATTATTAATAATAGGTAATATGTAAACCCTGCCTAGCAGCTAGAACCAAGAAGCTGAAAGCTAATCTTTATGGTTATAAAAACAAATAAATCGTATTCAAAGAGGTTGAAGATAACCAAATCTGGCAAGCTTTTGGCGCGTCGGACCGGGCAAAACCATTTCAACACCAAGGAACGCCGAGCGGCAAAATACGCCAAAGACCGTAAGGCTGAATTCCATATGAAGAACAAGGCCCGCTCCCGCTTCCTCGTTAATCTTTAACTTATTAAACTTACCAACTTATACAACTTATTGAACTAATACTATGACCCGAGTAAAAAAGGGCGTAGACGCGCTCAAAACCAGAAGAAATATTCTTCGCAAGGTCAAAGGATATCGATTCGGCCGTTCGACCAAAGAAAGGCAGGCAAATGAAGCCATCGTTCACGCCGGCGCTTATTCCTTTGCTCACCGTAGAGACAAGAAGGGCGACTTCCGCCGACTTTGGAACGTGCGCCTCTCCGCTTTTTTGAAAGAAAATGGTCTTTCGTACTCAAAATTTATTCCCATGCTCAAAAATAAAGAAGTCGCCCTTGATAGAAAGATTCTGGCCGAAGTCGCCTTCAAACATCCAGAAACCCTCAAGAAAATTTTGGAGTCCGTCCGATAATGTAAAGATAAATACAGGTCAGGATCGCCCCCATCATGTCAGCGACAAGATCTAATACAGTATCCTGCCAATAATGTATGGGCTGGATAAGATTTAATATATATTCGAACACTTCCCACGCTATTCCTATAATCAACATACCCACTAGAATAAGCATGGCTGATTTCAAAGTGCTGGTCGGTCCAAAAAACCACGCAATCACCAACCCTCCGGAAAATCCCGCCAATAAATGCACTATGATATCAAGCCACCAAATAGTCCAGTATAAATAAAAAGCTTCCGCGATAAAATGAAGCGCGCCGATAACAACAATTACGCCGAAAGCGGTATATAAGAAAGAAGATTTTCGCATTGCTTCATTATATCAAATCGTTCGACTTCGCTCAGGGTACTTAAAATCCCAACTCACGTTGGGATTTTAAGTAGGGTTATTCTGGTATACCCTAGTGTAAAAACTAGGTGGGTGTCCGCAGATCTACCCCAAGGGATAAAACAATTAAGACTCCCTAAAAATATTTTAGCTAGATAATACCTCAAATAACCCCACATATATTATACACTCCGGAAACAATAAAGGTTGTTGATATTGTATAGACTTTTATCTAAAAATATTTCGTAACCTGCTAATCAACGCCAAATCGTCTATAATCATGTGCCTTAAAATCTCCAAACCAGTGAGTTATCTCATGTTTAGCTTCTTCGGACGTTTCCGAAGCATGAATTAGATTCATCACAGCCCGTTTCTCACTATTCGCAAGGGCAGGCGAATCGTTTGAGAAATCACCCCGAATAGTGCCCATATCCGCCTGAAACGGGAGTGTTGATCCGGCGATTTTACGAACCATATCAACAGCATGAAGCCCTTGCACAACTATGCGAACCAATGGTGCCGAACTCATATAGTCCACAATCCAATCGCGGACCATTTTACCAATCTTGAACGCATCGTCTGTACCCAGAATTGATTCCGAATCAAGACCGTATTTCTTGTAGGTACTAAGACTCTTTTCACCCAAGCGAGTAATCCAGACATCGTCCTTAGGATAATGTTTATCAATCTGTTTTGATGTCGGTTGGAACATCTCCAACGCCACAATTTTTAGATCTCTTTGTTCAAAACGTTTGATAATTTCTCCAATCAATCCTTTTTGCACGCCATCAGGCTTGATAAGCACAAAAGTTTTTTCTTCTTTTAGATGTTTCATTGAGTTAGTATTATATTGCCTTTTTCTGTTATGGCAATTGTGTGTTCAAAGTGAGCGCTTCTCGTGCCATCGCGGGTGACAATAGTATAACCATCCGATAATAATTTGTTGCTAGACTTGCCAACATTAACCATGGGTTCAAGAGCGATAACAAGTCCCGGAACTAATTTTTCTCCTCTTCCAGCAATACCGAAGTTTGGTACAAACGGGTCTTCATGAACCTTGTACCCCACACCATGACCGACAAGATTCTCGGCTAGAGTAAAACCGCTGACCGAGACAACTTGACTTATCGCAGCACCTATGTCACCAATAGTATTACCGGGCTTAGCCACTTCAATACCGCGTTGGAGCGCCATTTCAGTTGTTTCAAGAAGTCTCCTTGATTGTTCGTCAATCGAGCCCGACGGTACGGTGACGGCGGCATCAGTAATAAGACCTCGATGCAGTAAACCAAAATCAAGAGAAACGATATCGCCTTCTTGGATAATTTTCTCCGCTTCATTTGGTATACCATGAACAATCTCCTCATTTATGGATACGCAAAGGGCCGCGGGAAATCGACGCTTGGCTCCCTGCGGACTGTAACCTAGAAAGGCCGGCTTGTCGCCACCCTCTTTTATCAGTCGCAGAGCTTCTTCTTCAAGTTTGAACGCCGAGACACCGGGTGCCACTTTCGAGGCAAGGATCGAAAGAATTTCGGCGAGTCTTTTCCCTCCTTCTCTCAAAATTTCTATCTCTTCTGGAGTTTTAAGTCTGATCATAACGCGGAAATTTTTTGCCACAGTTCAGCAAAGACTGCGTCCGGCAAGGGTTCGCCATCTATATCAATCACCTTGTTTATAGAACGGAAATATTCCACGGCGGGAACGGTGTGCTCATGGAAATTTTTTAATCTACTTTGAAAGACTGCCGGATCATCGTCTTGGCGATCTTCGATCTTTTGACGCTTGCGCAGACGTTCGGCAACTGTCGCGTTGGACACTTTAAAATAGAGCACTCGAAAGTCACGATCCAACCATTCGCAAACCTCGGTAAAAAGACGTGCTTCCGGTTCCATACGACATGCCCCTTCAAATATAACCCCGTCATTCTCTCCAATCCCAAACAATGCTTGTTGGAAAATGTACTGGACAAACCAAGAGGGCACGAGATCTCCTGAGTTCATTATTTCCGCGACTTTTTTGCCAACAGCATCTCCAACTTTTACAATCTCCCGTAATCTACCTCCAGTCGAAATAACGGGGAAACCGGTTTTGTTGCTCAGAAGTTCGGCTTGTTTGCCCTTACCGGAACCAGTAAGACCCATGAGGATAAAAGTTTTGATCATGGTTTAATATTCCCTCGCCGAGACTTGCGCATCAATCTTTTTTACCAAATCAATCACAACCGAAACCACGATTAGAAGCGCCGTACCGCCAATGGCCAGAGACTGGATACCCGTCAGAGAACCCAGAATAAGAGGCAGAATAGCGATGATACCCAAAAAGAGCGCGCCAACCAAAGTCAAACGAATGAGAATGCGTGAAATATAATCGGCAGTCGCCTCGCCCGGTCGCACCCCGGAAACAAAGGCTCCGGATTTCTGAAGATTGGTGGCAATAGAATCCGGGTCAAAAGTAACGGCGGTATAGAAGTAAGTAAAGAGAAAAACCAGCACAAAATACGCCGAAGTGTAAAACCAATTATTTGTCAGTAACGTCAGTGCGAAACTAGCCGTCTTTTCTATGATAGCGACGCTCGATTGGGCCAGAAATTGGAAAATCATTTGGGGAAAGAGAAGAATAGACAGGGCGAAAATAATGGGAATAACACCGGCTTGATTAATGCGCAATGGTAGATAGGTAGAGAGACCGCCGTAAGTGCGCCCCCCACGAACCTGTTTGGCGTAAGTGATAGGTATCGGCCTCTCCGCCTCTGTGACTACTACCACGCCAAAAGTAACTAAAACAGCGATAGCCAGACCGGCGAGATAGACGGGTAATTGCGCCAAATCAAACGTGAAAAAAAGCTGGCTGGCGGTCGTTGGCAGTCGCGAGACAATGCCGGCAAAAATAATAAGGGAGACACCGTTACCGACACCGAATTCCGTGATGAGTTCGCCTAACCACATTAGAAGCATTGAACCGGCGACGATCACCAAGATATCCACCAAAAGAATATTGATGGAAAGTGTGGGAAGAACACTTTGCCCTTGAAGAAGCTTGATGAAGGCATAACCTTGGATAATGGCGAGCGGCACGGTCAGGAGCCTGGAATACTGAGCGAATCGACGTCGGCCTATCTCTCCCTCCTCTTGAGACAGGGCCTTGAGTTTGGGTACCATGACAGTCAAGAGTTGCATGATGATTGAAGCCGTGATGTACGGACCGACACCAAGCATCACAATGGACAGATTTGAGAGTCCCCCTCCGGAAAAGAGATTCAGTAGATTAAGAAATTCACTTCCAGCAAATAAACTCTGCAGGCGCATGGTATCAATGCCCGGGATAGGAATGATGGCAAACAAGCGGGAAACAGCTAAAATGCCGAGAACAAATAAGATCCGATTGCGCAGCGATCGGTCACCCAAAATGAGTTTCAATTTCTCGCCCAATTTAGACATTTGATTTCTTTTTAGCTAAAAACTCCTTAAGAACCGACCCCTTAAGCTTGGGTTGGAATGATTTTAAAGATGACTTGCCGCGACCGCGAAGTTTCGGTATGCGTTTGATGATGTCGCGCATCTCCGGTCGCTTCTTGTGACCGGCGCGGGCGTTCTGACCCTTAGTGCCACGGCCGGATGTTTTGCCACGCGTGCCGCCGCGCCCAACTTGTCGAGCGTGTTTTCTTTTTGTTTTCGCTTGAAGATTATGAAATTGCATGAAATCAGGTTAATTCCTATTTTTTATTTTGGTATGCTCAAGTTGTTTAAGCGCTTTTATGGCCGCGTAAGCATTGTTGATATTATTCTTTGATCTTGAAAAAAGTTTGGCGCCTATTTCTCTCAGTCCGGCCAATTCAAGCACCGTGCGTACAGAACTACCCGCGAGAATACCCTTGCCGCGAATCGGCATAATTTTAACGCATGAAGCGCTGAATTTTGCCTCCACTTCGTGCGGGATGGACATTCCCTTAGTGGTATTAACCGTAATCATATTCTTTTTAGCATCACGAAAGGCTTTTTCTATGGCAAGCGGGGTGTCGGATGCTTTGCCTTGTCCCACACCTACCGAGCCCTTTTTATTGCCCGCCACCAGACAAACCGAGAAGTTAAAGCGTCGACCACCGGCCATCACTCGGGTGACACGTCGCAGACTGACGATCTTTTGTTCAAACTCCGGTTTGACGCGGGCATCTCGACGAGATGGCCGGCGGCCGGGTCTTCTGCCTCTGTCGCGGTTCCTGCTCTCTCGGACCGCGGGCGTTGGAGCAAGTGGGGTCGAATCGACGGCAACAGTTGTATTTATCTCTTCTTCGTTCATATTATTTATAGTGAGCTTGTCGAACTAGAATTTTAAACCGGCCTTACGCGCGCTATCGGCCAAATCACGAACCTTACCGGTATAAACGTAGCCACCACGGTCAAAAATAACCTTTTTAATTTTTTTGGCAATCGCCTTTTTGGCGATCTCCGCGCCAACTTTAAGAGCGTCCGCACCCTTCGCGGAAACCAGAGTAACGGCCTTGTCATCATCAATGAGCTGGACGTAAATAGCAGTATTTGATTTGAAAACACAAAGGCGCGGACGCGTGGAGGTGCCGGAAATTTTTGCTCTTATTTTCTTATGTCTTCTATCGCGCGTAGTTTGCATTATACTAATTTTTTTCCCTGCTTGCGTCTGATAATCTCATCACTGTAACGCATACCCTTACCCTTGTATGGCTCGGGCTTCTTAAGCGAACGAAGTTTTGAAGCAAACTGTCCAACTTCCTCTTTGCCCGGGCCAGATATGGTTATGACATTTTTCTCGGCAGTAACCTTTAAACTTTCTGGAACCGAAACGGTTACCGGGTGAGAAAATCCGAGAGTTAAATTAATTTTACCTCCACTTACTTCAGACTTAAATCCAATACCTTCGAGGATAAGTTTCTTTTCGAATAATTTGTTAACGCCGGAAATCATATTGGTGAGGTGAGAGGCATAGGTACCCCATAGGGCGCCTGATGCTAGCGTTATTTTTTTTGGATTAACACTTATCTCATTGCCATTAATTTTGATCTCAAGATCTTGGTGCCAAGGGCGCGAAAGTTCCCCCAACGGACCCCTGACTACGACATTATTATCAGAAATAGTTACTTCTGTCTTGTCTGGAATTATTATTGATTTTTTACCTATTCTAGACATAATCTTAATTGTCTTTATTACCATATGGTGAACAAGGCCTCCCCACCGAGATTCGCCCGTCTGGCTTCGTGGCCAGACATGATTCCCTTTGAGGTAGAAAGAATGAGAGCACCGTAGCCACTTTTGACGGCGCGAATATCGGAGGCTCTCTTATAAATTCTTCTGGATGGTTTGGAAAGTCGCTTCACTCCCTTGATTTTAGGCACTTGTCTGCCAGTAGGCAGGCGCGATTCTCCAAACAAAAGTCCGATGGCCAACATTTTTTTACCCTTTTTGGACTCGGCGCCTACATCCTTGACAAATTTTTCTTTTTTCAATACTTCCGCTATAGAGTGCTTGAGTTTAGAGTATGGTACCCATATACGATCATGACCGGCGTTCCCGGCATTTTTAATCTGTATAATCATGTTTGAAATGATATCCATAGAACTACCAGGATGATTTTTTTATACCCGGAATCTTGCCTTCATTAGCCAGCTCTCTGAAACAAATGCGACAGAGATCAAAGTCACGCATATAACCGCGTCCCCGACCGCAACGAAAGCAGCGCGAAGTCGCCCGAGTAGAAAACTTAGGCTTCTTTTTCGACCTTGCTATTACAGATGTTTTAGCCATAAGAAATAAAAAGGCTTCTGAAGCCTTCACAAAAGCTTATCACAGAGATTACCCACATTCAAGCTGTTGGTAGTCCGCTAGAGGTATAATACTAGCCATGATTAGTACGGTAAATAAAATTGCAAAACGCGTAATTCGCCGGTGCGCTGTCTGTGGTAAAGATGCAAAGATTATTTTGTATGTAGGTGGAAAATATCGAGGAGGGCATTATTTCGGCAAAATTCCACTTCATACTAAAAAAGCCTGGAGGGAAGTGGAACGGGCAGGCACTCATAAAGTTAAAATGGGTAAAAGTTTGTGGGAGGTACTTAATAAAAACCCCAAACCCTATAAACATATCGAGTATTGGGAATGCCCCAAGTGTTATTGGAAAAAGTAACTCGTTAACCTGTTAGATCAACAAATCAGGGATAATATAAAAAGAGACGACCGCATTTTTTATAGTATTGGACTGGTGTACTATTGTTACCCAACTATTTCTTAAACGGGAAGCCGAGATGAGTAAGAAGTTTACTTATAAATATCATGATCATCGATTACCAACAGATTTGCTTCATTTTCTGAAACGTACTCAAACACAATGCGATATTTATAGTTGATAGAAAACGCCCAACAATCATCTAGCTTTCCATGTAATTTGTGAACTTTGAGAGTGCTATGACTAATCTGACTCTTGAATAAATTGATTCTTATTTTAGCCTCATCCTTTAGGGCGGGTTCTAATTTCTTAAGTTGCCTTAGGAATTTAGAGCTGTAACTTATAGTAATCACTTTCCCATTATATTTTCTTTAGTAATTCATCAAGATCTCCTTTAAAGACTTTGCCTTCTCTTACTTCTCTTTGTGCTTGACGAACATCACGAATAAGCTTGGGGCTATAAGAGACCCCAATATCAAACTCATCATCAATATAAGCTTGAGTGGCTCTTTTAAGAACAGTCGACAACGGCAAGCCGTCCTTCCTAGCCTTTCTCATGGCTTGTTCTTTAAGCTTTTTATCTATTTTAAATATTACTTGTTCAGTCATGTATATATATTATATAGACAAAGTATATATGTCAAACTTGTTGTAAATTAATAAAAGTGGAAACGTGTTGGACACATCTTTTACTCTTTTTATTATGATCTAGCCATTCCACAAGTAATGTACAAAAAACAACCAGCCCAAAACCATACAATAAGCAACATTAATAATAAAAATAAAATTATAGAAATAGTTGCAATGATGTTTATCTGACGTCGATATTTTCCGCTTCTAAAATAATTCGCTGATAACGCGAGAACCGACAGAACTAAAACCGGTATAAATTCCAGTTGAATCAAAAGAGGCAGATTGTTTCGTAACTCCTGAAAACTAAACATGGTTAAATTATACTACTAAGTTACTATTTCCTAAACGGGAAGCCGAGGTGAGTCAGAAAGGCGACAACATCTTCCTTGGATTTGGCGGTAGTGACTATGGTCACGGCCAGACCAAATACATCCTTGAGTTCTTCATCCGAAGTTTCTGGAAAAATGTTGTTTTCTTTAATGCCCAAAGTATAGTTGCCCATTTCATCGGCCGCATTAGGAGAAAGACCGCGGAAATCCTTAGTGCGTGGCAGAGCCAGATGCACCAGCCTGTTCAAAAAATCGAACATGCGCTTGCCCCGCAGAGTTACCTGGTAGCCGACAATATCTCCTTGTCGGGACTTGAAGCTAGCAATAGAAATCTTGGCTCCGCGAGGCGCCGGTTTTTGACCAGTGATACGCGCCAGACGGTCTTCAACCACTTTAAATTTTGTTTTATCCTTAAATGAACCTACCCCGGAAGAAACCACCACCTTCAATATTCTCGGCATTTGCATAGGATTTTTGTACCCCGGCACTACTTGTGACTTTTCTTTGATCATTTATGTATCTTTACATTAGAGACATGGATAGGAAAATTTTTTTCTATAATACTGCCTTTGGCGCCGCTCTTTTTAGCCCGTTCATGAACTTTTTTAATATTAATTCCTTCTACCAAAACTTGATTTTCACGGGGAAAAGCCTTCAAGATTTTACCCGTCTTGCCTTTATCCTTACCTGCCAAAACTATAACGCTGTCTCCCTTTTTTACATGCATAGCGTTTATATTACTTCGGGGGCTAAAGAAATTATCTTCTGAAATCCCAATTCTCCGATTTCTCTGGGAATCGGACCGAAAACTCGGCCGGCTAATGGTTCCTTGCGAGTTGTGTCCAAGATCACTACGGCGTTTTCATCAAAACGCACATATGTGCCATCCTTGCGTCGGAAAGGAGCTCGCTGTCGGACCACTATCCCGTAAAGAATATCCTTCTTTTTAACCTGCTTCCTGGGTTCGGCTTTTTGAACCGAAAGCACAACAATCTCGCCGATACAAGCCACACGCTTTTTAGAACCTCCAAGCACTTTAAAAACTCGCCCAAGTTTGGCGCCGGAATTATCTGCGATTTGAACAATGGTTTGAGGTTGAATCATGAAAATGAATTTTCAATCAACTTAAAGTGCTTATCTTTTGATATCGGTCTGGTCTCGATAATTTTGACCCTATCACCAATCTTGGCGGTATTACCGGGGTTGTGCACCTTGAATTTCTTGCGTCGTTTTATAAATTTGAAGTAGCGAGGATGTTTCTCGTAACGTTTCACGGAGACCACTATAGTGTCTTTCATTTTATTGGAAACTACCGTGCCGGAAAGTGTTTTTGTCATTTTACTTTATTTAATTCGCTTCGACTCAACGAGGAAAGCTCCGTCATAATACGAGCAATATCTTTCCTCATGCTCGCTCTCCCTTTTACATTACGTGTCTTGGAGCCGGTCGATCCGAATCTCAATTTACGCAAAGCCTCACATCTCTCTCCAAGAGCTTTTACAAGATCTTCTTTGGGCCTATCTTTATACATTGTCTTTTTCATACGGTTATCTTGCCACCACCTTGGTTTTGACTGGTAATTTAGTACCCGCCTTGCGAAGCGCCTCTCGAGCTTCCGTTTCATCTATTCCGTCCACCTCAAAAATTATCCTGCCGGCCAAAACCGGGGCAACGTAACCGGCAAGATCTCCCTTACCCTTACCGAGCTTCACTTCAGCGGGCTTGGTAGTATAGGGCATGTCCGGGAAAATACGAATCCAAAGGCGGCCAGTCTTACCAATTGAACGGGATAGGACCTTTCTGGCCGATTCAATCTGGTTGGAGCGGATACGGGCGGCGGCGAGTGCCTTAAGTCCGTATGAACCAAAGGCCACCGTCACCCCCCGCGTGGCTACACCAACCTTTAGAGGATTTTTCCTCATTGTGTGCCACTTGCGATATTTAACTTTTTTGGGAAATAACATGAATGATTTTTAATGAACGAAGTGATTATAAAAATCTTCATCCCGCTCCAATTTCGCCTGTAGATTACCACACGGCGCTGCGCCCGAATAGGGCTGGGCTATTCGCCCAAACGCGCCGTGGTTTTTAGTACTGATTACGTTGTGATATTTATCTTGTTCCATTTTGTTTTGCGAAATTGGGGCTGGGATGCTCGATAAACATACTCACTATGTTCGTTGTTTATCGGCAAAGATATCGCCCTTATAGATCCAGACCTTAACGCCAATAGTGCCGTAAGGCATAACCGCCTTAGCAAGCGCATAGTCAACATCGGCGCGCAGAGTTTGGAGAGGAATTCGGCCAAGTTTGCGATCTTCTGTGCGGCTCATGGTAGCGCCGCCAAGACGACCGGCTAAAAAAATACGCACTCCCAACACATCGCGGTTGGCCATCACTTTCTCAAGCATCTGTTTCATCACTCTCCTAAATGGTAAGCGTTTCTCAAGTCCTTCAACTATCATTTGCGATACAACAGAGGCGTTGGTTTCGGCCGACTTGATCTCTTTTATATCAAGTCTGACATTCACCTTCTCTCCAATTAATGTACGTTTCAACAGGAGCGACCTAATTTCTTTTCTAAGCACTTCTGCTCCATCGCCCTGTCGACCGATAATCATACCGGGGCGAGAAGAACTGACAATAACACGCAGAGCCTTTTCGCTCCTCTCTATTTCTATATCGGCAATGAAAAAACCTTTCAACTTCTTTTCCAAATACTCGCGAATCAAGATATCTCCGCGCAGAGCTTGTTTGTAGCCAGTTCTGGTGGCAAACCAGCGTGATTTCCAATCCCGAAGAATACCTAGGCGATGTGAATATGGATGTACTGTATGAGTCATAGAATTAGGTTCTAGGGGCTAGCACCACACTGATGTGACTAGTACGCTTCCTTATAGGATTGGCCATACCTTTCGAGCGTGGTCGGCGACGATAGAGGGTGGCGCCCTCGTCTACTCTAATTTCCTGGATAACCAGATCTTCTGTGGGTATAGATAAATTCTTGGCATTGGCCAGAGCCGAGCTCAAAAGTTTTTGTAATGGTAGAGCGGAACGTTTGGGAATAAATGACAAGGTAATGATCGCTTCTTCTATTGGCTTTCCGCGCACAGTATCAGCTACCAAACGCACTTTTCGTGGAGATTGTCTGTAGTTATTAAGTTTTGCCTTTGCTTCATTCATAAATCTTAAATCCTAAATCTTGAATCTTGAATCTATTTCTTAGTTTCCGCCGCTCCTTTGATCGCCTTGGCGGCGGCAATTTCGGTTTCCTTTTGCTTCTGTTCAAGTTCCTTTTGCATTTTGCCGCCGTGCCTGACGAATTTGCGCGTCAGCGCAAATTCGCCCAAACGGTGACCAACCATATCTTCGGTAACAAATACTTCTATGTGAGTCTTTCCGTTATGGACTCCGAAAGTATAACCGACCATTTCCGGCGCAATCTGGCAGGCCCGTGACCAGGTCTTAATGACACCCGCCGTTGTGGGATTCTTGCCCTCTATTTTTTTCAATACTCGGGGGTCAACATATGGACCTTTTTTGGATGACCTGGTCATGTTAATTAAATGAAACAAGCTCTTCCGAGCCGTCGAGTCATACTATAGAAATCTAGGCCCAAAGTCAACCAAAGTTGCTGTTTCTAATTTTCCCCCAGAAAAGATTCGTCTAACTGTTTGATCAAAATATCGATTGTCCTTTCATCTTCCCAAAAGACAGTCTCGCCCGTCTTTGCGTCTTTCATAATCCTCCCAACAATATCCCCGGTCTTTTCATCATACTTGACTTCATCTGTAACTTTTCCCTCTCCAACAAGTTTCATGAGTTTTCTCATTTGTTCAGCAAATTCCTCCGGCTCTTTCATCATTTCCTCGGACGTTAATGCTCTATCGGTATTCTTCGGATCAGCTTGCTCAAATTGATTGCCTTCTTTCATATTGTCTTAAGTATATATCTTATTTCTCAGTGTGTCTTTTTCTAATCTCCTCTTCAACCCCCTCTCTCGGGCGGGCGAATTTGGAGCGGGAGAGTTGTTTGATATATTCCGCCATCTCTGGGTTGCCTTTCTCTGGAGCGATGGTTTTTATGTTGAAGGGTTTTGTGGTCTGCCCGTCGACAAGCAATTTTAAGTATGCATTTCGGTTGTCTATATTCAAAAGGTCAGGCGCGATAAAAGTCGGCGCAAACTGCTTTTCCATATACTCCCCGTCGTCCGAGCCGATCCTAAAGGAGCAGATCGAGCCGACGTTCCCGAAAACCGCTTTTTGAATATCTTCCTCAAGCTGACCAATAAATTGGTGCGTTAAGATAAGATCCAGTTTATATTTCCTCGCCTCGGACAAAATCGTCGCGATGGATTTCGTCGTCACATTTTGAAACTCGTCGATATATAGATAGAAGTCCTGCCGTTCTGCCTCTGGCATATTCACGCGGGACAAAGCCGCCATCAAAATTTTCCCGACCATAATCAATCCCAAAAGACTCGAGTTAAGCTCGCCCAATCTCCCCTTCGAAAGGTTTAGGAGTAAAATCTTTTTATTATCCATCGCTTCGCGTACATTAAAAGAAGATTTCTCCTGCGCGATTATCGGGCGCATAATATCGTTCGCTAGAAACGTATCGAATTTCGAGACAACGTAAGGAACCATATTTTGGAGCGAAGCTTCCCCTCCGGCTTTCTCCGCAATTTGGCGCCAGAACATATCGACAACTATATTTTTCGATTTTGACAATTTATAGTCCCTGAAAGATTTATCCGCCAAAATTTTCTCGATTTCAAGAAGAGTATTCCCTGATTCTGGATCTTCCATGACAAGCAGAGCCGCGTTCCTGAAATATTGCTCGAACATTGGTCCGCCGGCAGTGGCCATATTAAATAGTTTGTTAAAAATATCCAAAAGCTCGTTTACGATCAAAGTTTTATGCTCCGGAAATCTCGGATCGTATTCGAGCATGTTTAATCCCATCGGATACGCAGTGTCCCCTGGATCGAAATAAATTACGTCCTCCGCCCGCTCTCTCGGAATAAGCTCAAGAATTTTTTCAATAAGCTCGCCGTGCGGATCGATCACCGCCACACCCTCGCCGTTCCTAATATCCTGCGCAATCATATTTTGGAGCAAAACGGATTTACCTGTGCCCGTCTGCCCGATCGTATAGAAGTGGCGGCGCCTGTCGTCTTTTTTGATCCGCACCTCTCGCTCCTCTCCGCGAAAAGCACTCTTGCCAATTAAAATCCCCTCCTTGGGCAAATTTACAGGCGGGGTCGCCTCGCGGGATTTTAGCATTCTCACTTGCGGGGCCGCTTTTTTGGAATATGGAAAATGATAAAGACTTACTATTTCTTCAACATTCAGCGCAACTGCCCGGGTCTGATCAAAAAGCCTAAACGAAAAATTTTCGACCAGCTGCTTGAAAGATTTTCCGAAAATGTTTATTGGCTTAATACCGTTCCCTTCCGGGTCCGTAAATTGGTAGAAGCCCGCCTCAAATTCCTTCATAATTCGGTCCGCTTCGTCTGGTGTCCCGGCCGAAACAATCAGTCTCGCATTTATATCAAAAATTGGTTTCGCAGCCTTGCCTTCAAGTCTTTTTACCAATCCTTCGTCGTATACCGGAGCAGATATTTTTTCCTCTGACTTTTTTCCAGAAGCCTTAAAAATTGAGATCGCTTCCTCGGCGATATTCTTTTCTCCGAGAACTTCTTTCCTCGGCCTACCTTCTTTCAATTTTTCGATAACTTTGTGAATCGGCCCTTCAAGTTTTTTTCCAGCGGGACGCAAGACGAGCTGCAGGGCCGCTCCTTCTCCGTACTCGTTTATCTTCGAGAACGCTGAAGTGATTGTTTCTAACGGATCGGACTCCAATTTCTGATATGTTTTTATGGGCAGAAACTGATTTTTTGCAAGCCCCAAACTCGCTCCGCGCGAAGTTCCTTCCGGGTGAAAAATATTATAATCATTTACTTTATCAATTTTGGCCTCCGGGAAGGCGCCGTGCAGTTGGGATTCCAAAAGTTGCGCAGATTTTCTCGGAAACGCAATGTAGAAAAAAATCTCCGAGCCGTCGTTGTGACAAGCAAGCTCAAGCGAGAAAGAATCTCCCTTCTTTAACCCCGAAAGTCCGACTAAAAACTTTTCCATCTGGGCGATGAAGTTCTTTCGCGCTTCAGTCGGATTTTCGGTCTCCTTTATTGATTCGGGAATGGAAACCAAAAACAGCTGAAGTCCGAGACCACCAGAGACCTTGTTGATTCTTCTGACATTAAGATAAATGTATAAAAAAGATAAAGCCGCAATGGTAAGAAACAATAAGATAATTATCAAACCCGGGTTCATCTTAATTTTCGAGCATTGAGAAGTTTTTGGTAATACTGATCGGCTAAAGTATCGTGAAATTCGTCAAGTATGTGCGGGTTATTCAGAGACTCGGCCACTTTTAACGCCGAGAGAAGATTTTTCGAGAAAGCTATCTGAACTAGGTTCTGTATGATATCTCCATGTTCTTTTTCTTTCAGATCCAAAACGGATTTTTTAGCGTCGTTGTCCGAAAGTTTCGCCGCGGGGGCAGACGCATTTGGTTTGTCGGTGACAGTTTCTTTGATAACTTCCTTCACAATCTCACGCTCTTCCTTTGTTTCTGGGCCACCTCCCGCCAGCTCGCGCTTTTTTGCCTCAAGTTGCCTCTCAAGCCATTTAATATCTTCATTTATTTGCTCCTGTGCCATACATTTATTTTAACACAAAACCCCCTCATATGAAGGGGTTTTGGGGAGTCACGAAAAAACGTGGGTATTATCTAGCTAAATAATACCCGGAAGTTAATTGTGATTTTTTCCACTCATTTCTCCGCGAATTTTTTCAATGAAGCGAGAAGCCGCTTCCTGTCCGCCGAGACCGAAGGAGAGGCCTAGAGCTAGTGAGACTGCGATGACAATGCCGGTAAAGAGAGTTTGACTAAACGCAACGGCAATACCAAGTTGGGAAAGCGCCACCAGAATGGCAAAAATCCAAATAGCCCACTTGGCAACCGCACCGACAAAGTGCGCCGAATCTATGCCCGCCGTTCGGGCTCCCGTGATAACAACGCGTCCGGTGACATCACCGATCACACCAGCCGCCAGAAGAACCAGAGCGGCAGCGAGCACTTGAGGTAAATAGCCAAGCACCACTTCTTGAAGAAAGAGATTGACTTGCGAAAGGCCCAAGACATCCAAGGCCGCAATCAGAAACATTACGATCACAAACCATTTTACCAGACCCCCAACAAATGCTCCGGAATCAAGATCAATACCTCCGCGACGCAGAAACGAGTCGAATCCTGCTCGACGAAGCGCATCATCAACCTTCAAAGACTTGAACACCTGCCAAATTGCCCGGCCAAAAAGGGCCCCAACTAACCATCCGAGAATAAGGATGATAATAGCAATAACAAGATTCGGGACAAATCCAACCACCCCCACCCAGAGATTCTGGAAGGAAAGGGCTAGAACTTCTGTCCATGTGTTTAATAACATATATTCTATATTTTTAGGCTCAATATCTGTGCAAATGCACTTAGCTTCTAATTATGACCACCCTAAAGAGGGTACGTAATCCATTATACACCCAATAAACAGAGTAAGTGTTGATTAGTTTAAGGGGGTGTGGATATCCTGTCTGTCGACAAGGTGGACTAGATACCCAATTTATTAAGGATTTTTTTGTGTTGGTAATCTAGAATGTCCTTAATAAGTTTGTCATAAATACTTAAACGATAGCGAAAATCAACAGTTTCAAAAGCGGCGTAACGCAACTCTTTGCCAAGAAGAGCTTCAATGGATGACATGATTGATAATAATTTTGCTTGTTTCAGGTGATCCCCCACTATGAGAAGATCGACGCGCGAATCTCGGTCGTGCAAAAAGATACCGGAAATTAAGATGAGTTTGATATTGCCGGCGCGAGAAATTTTCTTAATTATCTCTCTGTCAGTAATAGGTGTAGCGTCTATCAGAAAATTCTCGATTGCCGACAAATAGGAATAGGAAATGTCGAGCATGAACCCTTTAGCTCGTCGTTTAATTAGACCTGCTTTGGTCAGAATGCCGAGTTCTCGACGAGCTACGTGTGGCCTTTCTTTAACACGACTGGCCACTTCGGCTGGAGTAAAAGTCAATCCCGGATTGAAAATAAACAGGCGCATGATTTTGACTTTGGCTTCTCCGCCAAAAATATGAGAAACAGATTGCATTAGTCTATTCTATCCCG
>Ga0208373_1002090_pt1 | contig 23398 bp, 26 predicted proteins | sample RifOxyC2_FD_184036 | JGI IMG/M metagenome (GOLD analysis project Ga0208373, IMG submission 184036) | Soil microbial communities from Rifle, Colorado - Rifle Oxygen_injection C2 (SPAdes) | ecosystem: Environmental > Terrestrial > Deep subsurface > Rock core/Sediment | place: Rifle, Colorado... | reverse complement strand
GCAAGACCATCGAGCCCGAGCTGGGCGAGTGGAGTATTTTTGACGGCATGAAGTGCCTGGGGATGATCAAGCAGATTCCGCTTCGCCTTGCGTGGGCGATCACGGTCCACAAGAGCCAAGGCATGTCGCTCGATACCGCGATCATGGATCTTTCACAAGCGTTTGAATACGGACAGGGGTATGTCGCGTTATCACGCGTGCGTACGCTCGCGGGGTTGTATTTGTTGGGCTACAACGAACGGGCACTCGAAGTGCATCCCGATGTGTTTGCGAAGGATATCCAGTTCCGCGCCGCGTCCGAAAAGGCCCGGTATGACTTCGCCGCACTGGGCGAAGAGCAGATTGCCGATCTGCAACTGCAATTCATCGACACTATCGGCGGAGCCGTGGGCATGGGCATGCAGGCGCCTGCGCCGAAAGTTTCGACATACGACGCAACGGCCGAGCTGGTCGCGCAGAAATTGTCGGTTGCCGACATAGCAGAAAAGCGTGGCGTAACCGAAACCACGATCATCACGCATTTAGAAAAATTGGTTGCCAGTGGGACGCTCGACCCCGAGACGGATATGGAATACCTAAAGCCCGAACGCCGCAGGTTCGTGACCATGCAGGCCGCACTGGAAAAGACCTATAAAAAGAAGGGGAGTATGTTATTAACCCCCGCCCAGTCCCTCCTCGGCCCCGGCTTTACGTTTGAGGAGTTAAGGGTGGCGAGGTTGTTTTTGAGCAATCTAGACGCACCGTCATCCTGAACTTGTTTCAGGATCTCGTCGCATTGTCATCCTGAACTTGATCCGGAATCTCGTTGAGTAAGAATCCCACCTTCGCATTGTCATTCCGGCCTCCGAGCCGGAATCCAGTATTTGTGTCATTCCCGTGAAAACGGGAATCCAGTATCCCCGTATTGTCATCCCGTGCTCCGACACGGGATCCAGCCCCTGTGTCATTCCCGTGAAAACGGGAATCCATTTCAAATAAGAAAGATTTTTCATTTATAATTTCGTATAATTAAATAATCATATGGAAAAAGAAATTGTCACAAAGCTGCATAAAAACTTTGAGGAAGTTGCTCATGAAAAAGAAGGGGTTGATTTTTGGTATGCACGGGAATTGCAGGAGTTGCTTGGATATGAGGAGTGGAGAAATTTTGAAAAAGTTATTGAGAAGGCGAAAATAGCCTGTGAAAATGCGGGACAATTGGTGAACAATCATTTTGTTGACGTCAACAAAACGATACCTATGCCGAAGGGTGCAAAGAAAGAAATCGACGATGTGATGCTAACCCGCTATGCCTGTTATTTGATCGCTCAAAATGGTGATCCGCGGAAAGATGAGATTGCATTTGCGATGACCTATTTTGCGGTGCAAACCCGCAAGCAGGAGATTGTCGAGCAACGGTTGCAGGATCTGGACCGATTGCATGCCCGTGAAAAGTTGACGCTTTCAGAAAAGGAACTTTCTGGTGTGATATTTGAGCGTGGTGTAGACGGCAAAGGGTTTGCGCAAATTCGTAGCAAGGGAGACGCTGCGCTTTTTGGTGGTTATACGACAAATGAAATGAAGGGTAAGCTTGGTATACCCGCCAGCCGTCCGCTGGCTGATTTCTTGCCAGGCGTGACCATTAAAGCAAAAGATCTTGCAAATGAGATTACCAATTTTAATATCAAAAAAGACCGCGCAATACAAGGAGAGCATTCCATTACCCGAGAGCATGCGAAGAATAATAAAGATGTTCGTGAGCTATTAGCAAAGAGCGGTATTCGTCCGGAATCTTTGCCGGCGGAAGAAGATATCAAGAAGGTTGGGCGACGCGTTGCATCCGAGGGTAAAAAATTGTCGAAGACGGCAAAAAAAATGAAGAAATAATATCAATGCATAATCCATTTCCAATAATTGATGAGGATGATTTTATCGAAAGCGTAAATAGCGCGATTGAGCGAGGTGATTATGTCGACTATCTTCGGCGTGTTTTGGAAAATTACGCATGGTATAAAAGCGAATTTGCAAGGGTGTTTGCAGATGGCGACCCTGATGCCATTTATCGACTTCGTGCGGTCTATAATCTGAAGAAAGGCGTATGGCGCGAGATTGAGATGCGTGGCAAGCAAACATTCGAAGAACTTGCTATGGCTATCGTTTCTGCAATGGGGTGGGATTATGATCATATGCACGGATTTACAATTCCGGGCGTAGTAAAAGAACCAGCCGAAGGCATGAGGTTCGAAGGCGCAACAAGGATTGAATTTTTTGAATCACACTGGGAAGACGATCCATTCCCGACTTACAAATCTAATCAAATAATGATCCACCAGATTGATTATAAAAAGTATCCGACGATTGACTTCATATTCGATTTTGGGGATGGGCATGAATTTAAAATTAAATATCAAGGAATAAGAGACCGAAATGGAGAGGATAAAATATCAACTTTTCCTAAAATTGTTGACCAGCGGGGAACCGCTCCAAAACAATATTAATAACCCTGTGATTCTAATCCCTTGACAGTTTATCTATGTGTACGTTATTATGTACATATAAAAAAGTTTCGTATTGTCATTCCCGCGGGTGAGGGCCTGTCCTCGACCTGATCGGGGACGGGAATCCATTACCAATTTTAATCACATGGACAGCAAGACAACAATTTCAATTTCCGAAGCACGGAAGAAAATATTCGATATTGCTACCGAAGTGCAGGCTCCCGGTAAGCACTATACATTGACTGAAAACGGCCGACCTAAGGTGGTTATTATGTCTGTAGAAGAATTCGAGTCGTGGATGGAAACCATGGAAATCATGCGTGAGTTTCCTGACATTAAGAAAGATATTGCCCGTGCCGAGCGGGAATATAAGAGTGGTAATTATATAACCCTTGAAGATCTCTTGGAAAAAGAGGGGTATGTGTTAGCGGATAAGACATCTAAAAACTATGCAGTATCGGATCATTCTGCCAAAAAGCGTACAAAAGGACCTCGAAAAGCTTGATAAGAAGATCAGAATGCGGGTGATCATAACCTTGCAGGAATTAAGCAAAGATCCTTTTGCCGGAAAAAAGTTGCAAGGAGAACACGCAGGCCAGTGGTCGGTACGCGCTTGGCCATATCGGGTCATCTACAGAATAAACAAAGGCGAGCTCGTCGTACTTGTTATCCGCATCGCTCATCGGCAAGGAGCGTATTAAAGGTACCTGACCATATTAATGCGTGGTATACTTTAATATATGGATTATTTGCAATTTCAATCTAAAACTCCACGCGAAGAGCTTGAGCTGATTCTTTCTGGCAGGGGTGATTTCCCGATAATTCAGCAGTATCTTGAGCCACTCATTAAGAATGCGCTTCAAAAAAAGAAGTTTGGGTTTGATGATATAACCAGAGATCGTCTTTATGCGGAAATAATAGGCGATATTCCTGTTGCTGTGGAAAAGTTTCTTTCGAATAAAAATCCAGTCGATAAAAATATAAGCTTTTCGACCTATTTTACTTGGTATATTGGTCAGCGTATTAATGCTGAGCTAAAAAAGCATAGCGTATGGGAAAAAATAAGAGCCGCATTGCGCGGCTCTTGGGACTGACGGGAGCATGTTAATCTTTGCTCCCAAAAACGGATTTGAATATGGAGTAGAGGAGCGACCCACCCTCCGAATCGCTCACCTTTCGCTCGTTGCGCTCTTCCAGTTCGCCACCCGAAGCTGCGTCGTCTCTGGCGCTATGCCATGCCCGAGAAACTTCTTTGTTCGAAGAACCGGTATCTTTTGCGGCATCTTTTTCCGTGTAGCTCATTAGTCGTCACCTCCTATGTTGGTCGTTGCTACATGTTCTGGTGGTATTGTTGCAATGTCCCGTGCAACTGTCAACTTATGGAGCTGGTACATGGCCCCATTTACGGCCGAGCTGGAGGAAGTGTATAAAAAGAAGGGGAGTATGCTATTAACCCCCGCCCAGTCCCTCCTTGGGCCCGGCTTTACGTTTGAGGAGCTACGGGTGGCAAGGTTGTTTTTGAACGATAGATTGTCATCCTGAACTTGTTTCAGGATCTTATCGAGCTGTCATTCCCGTGAAAACGGGAATCCAGAGCTTCCTTGACCTGTACGCAAGCGGGGAAGGCAAATCAAAGGTACCTGACCCCTTTAGGCCCGGTTTATAAATGTGGTGGAATTTGGTAGGATTGAGTATGTTTAACCCACGAACGGATAAGCTTATAAAATTAGGAAAAATATTCCCACAGACTATTATTGAGCTGGAGGAAATTTTTGATGGTAACTCTAATATTTATATTGACTATGCTAATGTCATTCATTGGCAGGATCGTCTTGGTTGGCATATTGATTTAAAAAGATTAAAACAATTTCTCGATTCATTCGACCAGGTAAAAGAAACAAAAATATATTACGGAACATTAAATGGAGATCAAAGATCCGAGGAGTGGATACGAGCTGCAAGCGAATTGCGTTATGGTTTAAAAACGAAGCCGGTAAAGATAATGAACATTTCCATCGATGCTACGAGTATCCAATCAAATTCGCCAGCGCTATTAGAACATTTCATTAAGAAGGCTTTATTATTAAAGCTTTCTGTCGAGACTATAGAATTCCTTAATCGAAAATTATTAGATCTTAATAAACAAGGGATTTTTTATATTGAGGATAAAAAGTGTAATTTCGATGTTGAGATAGGCAGGGATATGCTTTTTGATTTTGGTAATAACCATACGAAGAGCTTTATTTTATGGAGCGGTGATAGTGATTTTGCCGATCCAGTCATCCAGCTACTTAATGACGGTAAAAAAGTATTTTTATTTGCAACTGCTCGGAGGGTTTCGGTTGAGCTCGCCAATTCGGGAGTCCCTATTTTTGATATTAAAAAGATTCGAGAATTTATCTGTTGGCCAAGAGAGATCCCCCAAGGCATTCAGGATAAAATTAAATAAGCCTTTATTAAAAGACCACATCTAACAGACGTGGTCTTTTAAGCCAAGGGGACTCCTTGCGGAGCCCCCAAGCTACAGAGTTCTTGACCTTTCGATCAATTTAAGTATAGAGCTTAAGCGTAAATAATGTCAAGAGAAGGCTCTTCAAGTGCTGGTATGTTGCCTATAGGCAACATACCAGCACTTGAAGAGTTTGTCAAGATCGTAAAAATGCCTGTCAGTTGTATAAACAGGAATATTTTTGCAGATATTGAAGTGAATGATTTGTTGGAAAACATACGCCTTTTAATGTATTATATCAGGAGGCGGAATAAAAAGAAATATATGCCACACGCTTCAGTAAAAACAATACGAGATTTGATCTATTGGGAGTATGCGAAATTAATCGCAGGGAGTGCGGTTGGGGATCGGAAAAATTATGGGTTTGTGATGCATACTTATAAGAAATTAAAGGATGAGCATATTAAGCCATCCCAAATTTTGCGTGAAAATAAGATGTTTGTGGAATCTGATAATGTATGCGCATATTGCGATAGTTTAGAAAATCTTGAATGGGAGCATATTATTCCTAAAAAGAAGATAGATTTAGATACTATCGATAATATGGTAAAGGCTTGCAAGAAATGTAATTTGGAAAAGTCAGGGAGGGATCCTTTTGAATGGTATAAGAAAGAGAAACAATACGAGGTTCCGCGTATAGTTTTGGGTAAATATTTAAAATTGATATATGGATTGCATGAGAAACGAGGAACGCTTGATAGTACCGATTTAAATAATGACGGGAAGCTGGATATTTATGATTTGGGCGTTATCGGTGATATATAGATTAAATGTGCCGGGAAAATCCATTATCCCCGCGTGATTTTTTGTTGGTTTATAAATGGGGTGGGATTTGGTAAGATATTAAGATATATAAATTGAGAGGCGAATTGAGGGAAGTTCTATTCTATGGCTAAGCAAAAAATACAAGAAATTAAACTTGATGATCTGCATCTTTGGTCAGAGAATCCACGGGATCCAATTAATGTAGATAGCACAGATCATGAGATTATTAAGAGGGCAATAGCAGGGAATCCTACAAAGTGGAATTTGCAAAATCTTATATCTGAGATGGGTAGTTATTATGATTTTAGTGAACTTCCAACTGTAGTAAATGTAGACGGAAGATTTGTTGTTTACGATGGGAATCGTAGAATTGCAGTACTAAAGTACCTACAGAGTGAAGATTTGTATGCATCTCTTGGAGGGGGGTTATTTTTTAAACTTGAACCAAACGAGTTAAGGGTACTAACTAAAATTCCTTGTAATATTTGTGATGTAAATACGGCCCTGACTAATATCGAACGAAAGCATAGTAGTAACGGCTCTTGGGGAGTTTTGGAAAGAGAGTATTTTCTCAATGTTCACAGGGGATATGCGAAAAGTGTATTCTTAAGGATCGACGAGCAGACCAGGCTTATCACAGACAATCCTTTACTTAATAAAAGATTTGTAAAGGATGAAGTTTTAACGAAAAGAAATCTTAATCAGATAGGTTTCGATGTGGATCAAGAAAAGGGTATCGTTTCTAACTACTCTGAGCAAGACGCAAAAGAAATTCTTGGGAAAGTCCCAGCACTTATAAAAGATAAAGCCGTAACAACGCGTGATAACCGCGGAGAATTGAAGAAAATTCTTTTAGAGAAATATCCTGAATTAGAAGGGAGGGTGGTTCAATTTGATGCGGCAAGAAAGAATATGGTTTTGGATATTCAAGGCGATCTTCAAGAGAAAAGGATTCGGAAAACGCCAGTAACAAAAATGTCCAATGAGTTATTTGGTCGGGCGCTTATGCTGAAACCAGGTAAGGTTAATGATTTATACCGCGCATTGGTGGATATTGATACGAGAACCAAAGAGGATGACGCCGTTCTTCCGTTTATCGGGATGGCACTTCGCTTATTGATTGAAGTTGCTGCAAGGATGTATTATCAAGGCGCGGTGGAGGATGATCAGGTTGCGTCAAAATTTTTAAAAGAAGCTAAAAATAATTTAAATCAGACCGATAAAAATAGCTTATCACTAACAAATGATTGGCTTTCAGACAGGATGAATTTAAATGCTATTTTGCAAAAATATGCTCATGGAAATATTGAATATACAAGGGAGGGTATTTTGGCCACATCTAAAATAGTTGCGGATATTTTAGATCATTATTTTAAAAAATAATCATGGCCTTCTATTCCCCTTTAAGATATCCTGGTGGTAAAAACAAATTGGCAAAATTTGTTACTTTAGTTTGTGAAACCAACAATATTAGTGGGCATTATGTTGAACCATATGCGGGAGGGGCGGGTGTGGCTTTGTTTTTGTTATTAGAGGGGCATGTTTCAAAAATTACGATTAATGATTTTGATCTCTCTATTTACGCGTTTTGGTATGCAATATTAGAGCATACGGATGAATTTTGCGATCTGATTGAGAAAACTGAAGTTAGTGTTAAAAATTGGAAGAAGCTCAAGCAGGTTCAAAGGAATAAAAAAGATGCTTCGCTTTTGGATCTTGGATTCTCAACCTTTTTTCTTAATCGGACAAATCGATCTGGCATTCTTGATGGGGGGATAATTGGAGGTCTATATCAAAAAGGATATTATAAAATGGATTGTCGATTTAATAAGACAAGCCTTATTGAGCGAATTCGAAAGATCGCAGCACATAAGGAGAAAATAAATCTCCGCCATCTCGATGCGCTTGAGTTAATCAAAGAAATTCAGAAAGTATCTAAAAATTCTTCAACTATTTTTTATTTTGATCCCCCATATTACTTAAAAGGGGAATCTTTGTATATGAATGCTTATGAGTATGGTGACCATGAGGCTGTTAGTAATGCGATTAAGAAAATAAAAAATATTAATTGGATAGTTTCCTATGATAATGTTTCAGAAATAAATAATTTATACAGCGGTTGTAAGAAAATTGAATATTCATTTTTTCATACAGCTCGCGAGGCAAAAATAGGGAAGGAGGTATTATTTTTTAGTAGGGGGTTAAAGGTTCCAAATATTCTTGAGCCGACAAAGGTTCAGTTATAAACCCCCGCATTTCTGTGGGATTTTTTGTTTGTTTCAAAATGGGGTGGGATTTGGTAAGCTTAAGAAAGATGTTGCAATTAGAGAGGGGTAATAATTAATAAAATATTTTTATGTATGGATATTCACAATAATTTTTTAAAAGCAATTGCGGAATTAAAATTTGTGAAGCTACGGTTCAATTCACAAGAAAAGGGGATTATTGAAAGAGAATGTATTCCTTTTGATTTTGGGCCATCAAGAAGAAACCTATCAATAAATCCTGACAGATATCATTTCTATGACCTTGATAGCCCCGAGGGAACTCATAATTTATCTATTTTACCAGATCAGATAATTTCCCTTGAAGTTCTTGAGCAAAAATTTGAACCTGCTGATTATATTACATGGGACCCTCCTTATGATTGGTTTATTCCACGCGATTGGGGTAAATTTTCCTGAATAAATATGTATCAGGCTACTCAAATTTGTTTTCTAAATAGTAAGTAATTGTTAGAGTACTCAAAGTGCTAATTAATGGAAACCAACCAGACCCCCCCGCATCCCTGCGGGATTTTTGGTTGGTTTCTTAATGGGGTGGAATTTGGTAAGATTATAAAACTTAAGTTGAGAATGCGGGGTTAATTAACAAATTTCATGATAGGAAAAATTAATAAAAATGAAGGTTTAATTTCTCTAATGGGACTGGTTGTGGCAATTGTTTCTTATTTTTTCTCGGATTCGAAAATATTAGCAATTATTATTATTGGATTGACCTTGCTTATAGCATGGGTTCTTTCTCAGTATGAGAATAAAATGCCAAAAGATTTTCATGATGTGCAAAAAATTGCTAAAATCCTTTTTATCGATGATAAAGATTGTCAGATTGTAACAAATTTGCGTCGGAATAATTTTGAAGTTCGAAAAATCGATGATGTATTATCTCTTCAAAAGAATGATGATGTGCAGTGGGCTAATATAATTTTTGTTGACTATAAAGATATTGGTAAAAAGCTTTTTGGCAAAAAGGAGGGGCTTGGCCTTATTAATGAGTTAAAGCGCGTTTATAAAAATAAAAAACGCTATATTATTTACTCATCTGTGCAGGATTTCGATGGATTAGTCGGGTTTCCTTATATAGAAAAAATGGGTCATATGATGAATTTATCTCATTGATTTCTAAGGAAGTTGCTAAATTGTGATTTATCTAAGGATTACAAATAAAAATAATGATATTTTAGTAAATACATTCCCTGCTGATTTTATTACCCCTGATCAGGAAAATGAAAATAGAAATAAGACTCGTTACAATCGTAGAAATGTTGAATTTGGAACTTTAGAAGTTTTGATAGCGGATGAGGAGAGGATTACAAACAGTAATAAAGTTTTTAATACTTTCATTTCTGTCATCGAAATAGTATTGAAGGATTTTGTAGCGCAAACATCGCATAAAGTTAAAGAAATGACGGATGATTACTTGCATAATATAATTAAGATTCATGGAAATCAAAAAAGCATCGTAGAAAGATGTATTTTAGGAGCTGAAGGACGCGAGAATTACGGTGAATTTATTCAGTCGGTAAAGAAAAATATACAAGAGAACCCTGATGATTTTGCGGAAGATATTTGCGCACTTTCAAAAGAGATTCGTTTAGTAGATTATCATATCGGTGGATATAATTTACTTCGCGATACTACCTCAATACTTGCTATTACAGATAATCATAATCTCAGGAATTTTTTACTTGGTCTCTCTCATTTGTTTTTTGATTTACTAAAGAAAAAAGGCGTAACATTTAGCTTATATAATGTGGGTGAAAATTTCCAATGTTCTTTTGAGTATGAAACATTTAATATCGCGATGCATAGCTTTCTCGAGAATATAGTTAAGTATTCAAAACCATATTCTAAGGTTGCGGTATATACGAGAAATGAAACCGGTGAATTGATTTTTGAAATGGAAAGCATACGTATTGAAAAGGACGAAGTTAATAAAATTTTTGATAGGGGGTTTTCTGGCCGCTGCGTCCCTGAAGATTTGCGCGGGAGTGGTATAGGTATGTATCAGTTAAAAAAAGCATTAGATAGGAGTGGGATTTCAGCTCAGGTTTTCCCTGATCTTTCGCAAAATTCTGAAGCAGATGGAATCAAATATGCGAAAAATACTTTTACCTTTCATTTTCCGAAGTATTCAATTGGAATGTATCGCACAAAGTTAGTGTAGATAACCATTATATTCAGGAAGTGAATGTATTAAATTAAATATCTATAAAATATGGGATTTTTGGTTGGTTTATAAATAAGGTGGAATTTGGTAAGCTATAGTAAGCTTTTATTTTTTGCAAAATATGCCCTTATCCTGGAATGAAATAAAATCGCGAGCGGTCGAGTTTTCTAAAGAATGGGAAAATGAAAAATCGGAAGACGCAGAAGCTAAGTCTTTTTGGGACGGCTTTTTTAATGTGTTTGGTCTAACGCGGAGGCGTTTGGCTAATTTTGAGTTTGAAGTAAAGAAATATGGTGGAAATAGCGGATTTATTGATCTTTTTTGGCCGGGTATGTTGATAGTTGAGCATAAGTCGCGTGGTCGTAGCTTAGAAAAGGCTTACGCGCAAGCAATGGATTATTTCCCGGGTATTTCTGAAAGGGATCTGCCAAAATATATCCTCGTTTCTGATTTTGAAAAATTTAAACTATACGATATTGAGGAGGGTACAGAAACGGAGTTTTCTCTAAAAGAGCTTTCTAAAAAAGTTGGCCTACTCGGATTTTTAGCCGGATATAAGAAGCAAGAATATAAAGAGGGAGATGAGGTGAATATCAAAGCCGCGGAGTTAATGGGTCGCCTATATGATGCGATCGCAGAAGCGGGTTATGTTGGGCATGAGCTTAATGTTCTGCTTGTGAGGATATTGTTTTGTTTATTTGCAGAAGACGCCGCTATTTTTAACGGGCATCAATTTCGTAGATATATTGAAACAAGAACCGGTACCGATGGGAGTGATTTAGGAATGCATTTAGGAATGTTGTTTCAGGTCTTTAATACGCCAAGAGAAAAACGCTCCACAACATTAGATGAAGAGTTGGCACAATTTGAATATGTAAATGGAGGATTGTTTGAAGAAAATATTACTATTCCTTCGTTTAATTCCAGCATGCGTAATAGATTGCTCGAGGCATGTGCTTTTAATTGGTCCGCAATTTCCCCGGCAATTTTCGGGTCCTTATTTCAGGCTGTTATAGACAAAGAAGCGCGTCGACATCTTGGTGCGCACTATACCTCCGAGAAGAATATTTTAAAACTAATAAAGCCACTTTTCCTCGATGAATTACAGGATGAGCTGGATGCATGCGGTAAAAACGATAAAAATCTGGCTTTATTTCAGGAGAAATTATCAAAGCTTAAATTTCTTGATCCTGCTTGTGGTTGCGGGAACTTTTTGATTATTGCTTATCGTGAGTTGAGGCTTTTGGAGCTTGAGGTATTAAAGCGGCGTCTTAAATCCGCAAATCAGATGTCTTTAGATCTGAAGTCATATATAAAAGTAAAGCCCGAGCAATTTTATGGGATTGAAATTGATGATTTTCCTGCCCGCATAGCGCAAACGGCCATGTGGTTGATGGACCATCAGATGAATGAATTAGTCGGACAGAAGTTCGGTGTAAATATCCCTGATTTACCTCTGGTTAAAGGCGCTCATATTTATACGGGTAATGCTTTGGAAAAGAATTGGGAAGAGGTTGTTTCGAAAAATGAGTTGGCATATATTCTTGGAAATCCTCCTTTTGTTGGCTCAAAAATGATGAGCGTAGATCAACGCCATGATTTAGAATTAGCCTTTGGCAAAGTAAAGGGAATTGGCGTCTTAGATTATGTAACTGCTTGGTATGCTAAAGCGGCCGCATACATTAGCGGCTCAAAAATAAGGTGCGCTTTTGTTTCCACTAATTCTATTACTCAAGGCGAGCAAGTTGGAATTTTATGGGGAGAGTTATTGAAACGCGGGATTAAAATTCATTTCGCACATAAAACCTTTAGATGGAGTAACGAGGCGCGGGGCAAGGCTGCTGTCTACTGTGTAATCATCGGTTTTGGTGATTTTAATATAGAAAAGAAAAAGCTTTACGAGTATGAGAGCGTGAAAGGGGAGGCGCATGAGATTAGCGTAAAAAATATTAATCCGTATTTAGTTCCAGGCGACGATGTTGTAATAGGATCGCGGCAAAAGCCACTTAATAAAGTTCCTGAAATGAGTTTTGGTAGCATGCCAAATGATGGTGGCAATCTGATTCTAAATGAAGAAGAGCGGGATGATTTAATTAGGCAAGAATCTTTGGTAAAGAAATTCATTAGGCCATTGATTGGTGCTCAAGGATTTTTGAATGGAGGAAAACGGTATTGCCTTTGGCTTGCTGGTTCTGATCCCAAGGAATTAAAAAGCATGCCAGAAGTGATGCGGCGTATTCAAGCCGTGAGAGATTTTCGTTTAAAAAGCAAAAGGCCAGCCACGATTAAATTAGCTGACAAGCCCGCATTATTTGGCGAGAATCATCAGCCGAGCTCAAATTATGTTTTAATCCCACGTGTTTCTTCAGAAAATCGTAAGTATATTCCGATGGGATTTTTTGGTAAAGAAAGTATTGTTGGCGATACATGTATGAGTATACCAAATGCAACCCTTTATCATTTTGGGGTGCTTGAGAGTGAAATGCATATGACATGGGTTGGCTATGTTTGCGGACGCTTGAAGAGCGATTATCGGTATTCTAAGGATATTGTATACAATAATTTCCCTTGGCCAGAAAGCCCAAGTAGTGAGAAAATAAAAGCTGTTGAAAAATCAGCACAAGATGTTTTGGATGTGCGTGCAAAATACCTAAATAATTCGTTGGCTGATTTATACGATTCCCTCACAATGCCTGCCGATTTAGTAAAGGCGCATAAAAATTTAGATAAGGCAGTGGACTTAGCCTATGGCAAACGTGCTCTTGGTTCTTCTGCTGAGCGAATGAATTTCTTGTTTGAATTGTATGGTAAATATGTAAATAAATAGAATTAAATGGTTCGATACCTTTAATTCCATCCTATAATCACCCCATGCTCCTCAAACCCCTCATACAATTGATTATTGCAATTGCAATAGCCGAACTCGCGGGGATCATTGGGTCGTTTTTTACTGTGGGTGCTATAGATACTTGGTATACGGGGATCGTTAAACCTGCGTGGAACCCGCCCTCTTGGTTGTTTGGGCCGGTGTGGGTGACACTGTATGCGATGATGGGGGTTGCGGTTTGGTTGGTGTGGAGGCGACGAGATTCCGGCTCAAAGGCCGGAATGACATGGCGATTGGCGTTGGCGATGTTTGGGATACAGTTGGTTTTGAATGCCTTGTGGTCAATCATCTTCTTTGGCTTGCACAGCCCGGGATGGGCTTTTGTAGAGATCGTTTTGTTGTGGGCCGCCATCGTTGGTACGATCGGCGTGTTTTGGCGTATCTCGAAGCCTGCGGCGTTGCTGTTGGTCCCTTACATTTTATGGGTCAGCTTTGCGGGGTATTTGAACTACACCATCTGGGACCTGAACAAGATCGGCGAGCGAATGGTATTTTGCACTGCCGACGCCATGCAATGCCCAGACGGAACATTCGTAGCCCGCACCGGCCCAAACTGCGAGTTCCAATGCCCTTAAATTTTTTTCCCATTTTTCTCACCTAACCCATCTAATCTAATTCATCCAACCCACCCAACCAACCCATTCAACCTTACCCCACAAAAACGCTTAATAATATTGCTATAGCAATATTATTAAGCGTTTTCTATAATGAATATAATACACATGCGCATGAAGTATGAAATATGAAAAAAAGGGTTGATGGCAAACAAAGGCGAATCAGTGGGGCTTCGAGAAGAGATAAGGCCAAGGATCTGACGGGGAAGATTCTTCGTTTTTTGCTGATTAGTGGAGGCATCGCTATCGCGATGACCTCGCCGTATTTTGTTACCAAAGTCGTCTACCCTGCGCTTGGGAAGTTGTTGTCCGGGGATGATTCGCTTAGCGATCCTGAGAAGAAGGCTCAGCTGCGCAATACATTTTATTATCTGCAAAGTAAGGGGTTTATTGAATTTGAGGATAGGAACGGGCAGGTGTTCATTGCATTGACCGGGGAGGGTAAGCGGATGGCCGGTAAGTATCAGATCAACGACCTGAAGATCAGGAAAGATAAGAAGTGGGATAAAAAGTGGCGCATATTGATCTTTGATATCGCCGAAAAGCATAAGATCAAGCGGGAGGCGTTGCGGGGCAAATTAAGAGAGTTGGGATTTTATCAGTTGCAGAAAAGCGTGTGGGTGTATCCGTATGATTTCGAGCGAGAGGCCGTGCTTCTGCGGGAGTTTTTTGGGCTTGCTGTGAAAGAAATGACGATCATCGCGGAGGCGAAGATTGAGGAGGATGACAACCTTCGGAAATTTTTTGATGTTGCATAATATTTATAGCGTATGAAAGGAAGGAATTAAAAACGCTTAATAATATTGCTATAGCAATATTATTAAGCGTTTTTAGAACTTCTCACATGCCTCGCTGAGGGGGCGTGAGACCGAGGGATGGAGTTGTCTTTGTAGTCTGCTTGCCCGTGCAGGAATGTATGGAATATAGGTGGTTGAATTGCCGTGTATATCGTTGCGAACATTCTGGCTGTTATTTTGATTAAAGTTGCGGTGCGATTTGTGTGGTGTATGTGATATACTTGATGCAGTTGGCCGTGGGATGCTGGTTGGCAGATGGGGTAGGGGTTATGGTTTGGGAATTTTAAAATAACAGATTCGTTATGGTGTTATTTGGGCAAGAAATGATCAATGTTCCTTTAGTTGGTTCCGCTCCGTGCGGGGCGCCGCTTTTTGCGGAAGAGAATGTTGAGAAAATGATACCCGTGGCAAAGGAGAAGTTGCAGGGAGGTTTGCAGTATTTCATATTGCGCGCAACCGGGGATTCCATGAATGCGGCGGGGATCAACGATGGTGATCTTATTTTGTGCAAGCAAAAGCTGACGGCGCGGGAGAACGATCTGGTCGTCGCGCTGATCGATGACGAAGCGACGGTCAAAGAGTTCCATCGGGAGGGAAATAAAATTGTGCTTAAACCGCGCTCGACAAATCCGGAGCATCAGCCGCGCTATCTTACCGAGGGAGTGCAGATACAGGGGATCGTGCAGGAGGTTGTTCGTCCACTTGAGAACTAATGGATGGTGTGAAGTATAAGGTATGGGGTATAGGAGGGGAGAAGAGGTATAAGGTATACGGGTATACAGTATAGGGTATGGGGAGGGGGAAAAGAGAAAAGAGATAAGAGGAGGGGAGAGCTGTCATCCTGAACTTGATTCAGGATCTTGTGATAAAACAATAAGATTCCGAAACAAGTTCGGAATGGCAGATAGTCGAGGCCGAGTCCTTACTCGCGGGAATGACCCTCCTTCACTAAAGCTACGGGCGGGCGAAGCAATGTGCGGAGGGGGATATAAAGTATACAGTATAAAGTATACAGTATAGGGTATGGGGTATAGGAGGGGAATTTCTAATTATTAATTTCTAATCTCTAATTAAAATGCTGGATTCCCGCCTGCGCGGGAATGACAATGCGCGTGGGGCAGAATGCTGGATTCCCGCCCACGTAAAGAAAGTTGCTACTTTCCACGTGGCATGCTTCGCGGGAATGACAGAATGGGAAGCGGGAATGACAATACTGCGGGGGTATTGGTGTATTGACATTGTATATACATTGTATATACTACTGATATGACTACTTTAACCGTGCGGATCGATGAAAAAATAAAGGCAAAGGCGAATAAGGCGTTTGAAAAGCTTGGGCTTGATATGTCTGGCGCGATAAAGATCTTCCTCAATCAGGTTATTAAGGAAGATGGTTTTCCGTTTACGCCTACCAATAACGATGCCGTTATTAAGGCCCGTTGGGATAAGTTGGATAAGGAAGTCGCTTACGCGCTAAAGCATGGCAAGCGATATAAGACCGCAAAGGAATTACTCGATGATATAAAATAATTTTATATGTATAGCATCAAGCGAACTAAAGGTTTTGAAAAATCTTTTTCGCCTGCTGGTGGAATATGGAATCCAGAGTACAATGCAGCGGGTACTGGATACCGGCCTCCGCCGGTATGACAATGCGGGGAGGAGGCGGGATAGTGGCAATTTGCCTTCATCTGTTAGTTGACGAACAAACGGTAATAACAGCGTATAGACTATGCTAAAGACATATATAATAGAAAAGGGCGAGCTTGTGTTGGTTTTGATCGATATCGGCAGCCATTCGCAATTGTTTGGGTAAGCGCAAAAATCCCATTTTTATGGGATTTTTGATATACTAAAGAAATACAAAATTTATTTTATGAACAAGCTTATTTTTCTTGATACGGAGACGACGGGGAATGATGTGACCAAAGATCGGTTGTGTCAGGTGTGCTACAAAACGACTGATGGTATGCATACTGAGTTTTTCAAGCCGCCGATTCCGATTTCCGTGGAGTCGATGAGCATTACGCACATCACCAATAAAATGGTTGCAGACAAGGCGTCGTTTGCGGGAAGCGCGATGTCGGGCGAGTTGGGGGTGTTGTTGAGCGAAGGCATTTTGGTGGCGCATAATGCGGTGTTTGACAAGGCAATACTCGAAGCGGAGGGGCTCGCCGTACCAAAATACATTTGCACATTGCGTGTTGCGCGCGCGCTTGATCCGGAAGGGGTTTTGCCGCAGTACAAACTGCAGTTTTTGCGGTACTATCTCGACCTTGATGTCGATGCGCATGCGCACGATGCGGAGGGCGATGTGAAGGTTTTAGTGGCGGTGTTTGATCGGCAACTCGCAAAAATGAAGCAGGAAGGGTTGAGCGACGATGAAGCCATCGAAAAGATGTTACACATTTCGACCGCGCCGATGCTGTTCAAGAAGTTTACCTTCGGGAAACATATCGGCAAAGATATTGCTGAAGTGGCAAAAATAGACAAGGGATATTTACAGTGGTTCTTGGCGCAAAAAATGGCCGAGGCCATTCCGGATGAAGATTGGGTGTATACGCTGAATACGTATTTGAAATAGTAGGGGAAGTGGATTCCTCCGCCAGACGGCGGACGGGAATGACAATACAGGAACTCAGATCCTGAATCCGCCAGCTGGCGGATCAGGATGACAATTTATCCGCGGGATTTTTATTTCGGCTATTTGTTTGATGATGTTGCCATGGGCGGGATGGTGCGCAGGTCTTCCGGTGGGCGCTCTTCAATTTTCCATAGGAGTAGAACGATGACGATCACGATTAATCCAATAATTATGTGCGCCGACCATTTGAAATAGTGTTTCATGCGGGTATATGCGTTAGCGAGTTTTCCCTATAATGATACACCCGACAGGGGGGTGCAGTACAGGTCGCGCAACCTGCTGTGGTTTTTGACAAAAAAATACCGTGTGGTACATTTTATCTTAGTTGCCATACGACATGGCGATATAGAACCTTTACTTTGGGAGGGAAATAGCGATGGATAGCACGATAAAGACAGGGGTAGGCATCGAGGAGTTGTTGGCGGGTATGACATTGCTGACATTTTTTCAGGAGTTGGCGGCGATCAAGGACGAAGAGCTCGTGGACCAGTTGGTCCCGATCAAAGAGGGCGAGGTCGTCCTTGGCGAGATGACGCCGTTTGAGAAGCGGCTTAACCGTTGGTTTGATCAAAGAGCGGGCGAGATCGTGGCGTGGGGCAAAGAGATGCAAAAATCGACCTGTGTCACATGCAAAGTGTGCGGCACTGCCGATGCGGAAACTGCCCCCTGCGCCGATATGTTCAAACTGGGTGATTATGTCAGTGAGCGGTTTCATTCGTTTATGGGCGAATCGGTCAGCGAGCGATTCCCTTGTGCCAGGGGAGGCATAGCCTTACGCCAAGGATTCAAGATCGTGACGAATGTCCGTGAAAAACCTTCGGATTCCAGCGTTTGTGCGGGTAATATTCCGGACCTTGTCGTTATGTTTGGGCCGCTTGCCGATTATATGACCGTCAAAAAGCCGCATTGATCTTTTCCTTTGTTTATTATAAAGCCCGTCCGCCAGTTAGCGGACGGGCTTTTTTGTTTGTCGGAACGGATGGGGTATACTTTTTATACAAATCATGCCGAGGCAGAAAAAAACAATCCTTTTATGTGATCAATCGATTGCATATGATCTAAAAAAGAGCAGTCGCGCAAAGCGGATGCGGATTTCCGTTTCTGCGGGCGGGGTGCTTTCCGTTACCGTGCCATATCGGTTCCCCGACATGTTCGTGGAGCGGTTTTTATGCGAAAAGGCGGAATGGATCCTGCGGCAGATGGACCGCATGCGCCAACGGGGTGGGCTGCTTGCGCGCTATGGCCGTGCGCATTATTTTGAACACAAGGAAGCCGCGCGGGCATTGGTGCATGCCCGGCTCGCACACTTTAATCAATTTTATGATTTTGATTATGGTGCCATCAGTATTCGCGATCAAAAGACGCGCTGGGGGAGTTGTTCCCGCTCGGGCAATCTGAACTTCAATTACAAGCTGGCCGTGGTGCCCGAACATGTTGCCGATTACGTTATTGTGCACGAGCTGTGCCATTGCAAGGAATTTAACCATTCCAAGGCGTTTTGGACCTTGGTGGCACGCACCATTCCCGATCATCGGGATATCAGAAAGCAGTTGAATCGCCTATAAATTGCCCGGTCGGTTTATTGCGATATACCCTCTTGAATTATGGCTTGAATCGCAACACGCACGGCATGTATAGTTGCATTGTCAGCCTGTCCGCCAACCGGAGGAAGCCGGGGCTCACTTCCATCTCTGCGTGGCACGCGCATGTATAATCATTTTATTGTGTGTTTCGCACAAAGATTGAAATGGATTCCCGCCTGCGCGGGAATGACATACTGTTGCGATTCAAAGTTGAATTCAAGCCTGTAAATTGCTATAATAACCGCACTATGTCAGACAAACTTTCCGGCATCAAATCGGCTTTTGAGACCGATATTCGAACGGTCGTAGACCTCGACCAGTGGGAGGCGTTGCGGGTGGCCTATCTCGGCCGCAAGAGCGCGCTGAGCGAAGTTATGGCCGTCATGAAGGACCTTTCCGCGGAACAGAAGCGTACGTTTGGCAAAAAAGCGAACGAGGTTCGGGCCTTTTTGGAAACGGCGCTGGCGCAAAAGCGCATCGAGCTTGAAGCAAAGGGAACACATGCAAATTTGATCGATGTGACTCGACCGGGCGTCAAGCGACACGCGGGGCATTTGCATCCGCTGACGCGCGTCGAAGAAGAGATCAAGCAGATATTTTTGGCCATGAACTTTTCGGTCGTGGAAGGACCTGAAATCGAAACCGAGCATTATAACTTTGACGCATTGAACATTCCGGCAAGTCATCCGGCGCGCGAGATGTGGGATACGTTTTGGATAAAACCGATAACCGATAACCGACAACCGACAACAAAAAACAAAATGCAGAATCGGTATTTGTTGCGCACGCATACCAGCCCGATGCAGATCCGCTACATGGAAAACCACCGGCCGCCGTTTCAGATCATCGTACCGGGGCGCGTGTTTCGCTATGAAGCGACCGATGCTTCGCATGAGATAAACTTTTACCAAATGGAGGGGTTGATGGTCGGCACGAATGTTTCTTTGGCGAATTTCAAATATGTCATCGAAGAATTTTTCAAAAAGTTCTTTAACGACCCCGACATGCAGTTCCGTTTTCGGCCGAGCTACTTTCCGTTCGTGGAGCCGGGCGTGGAGGTGGACATCAAGCGCAAGGGGGATTCGAAATGGCTTGAGGTCATGGGTGCCGGCATGGTGCACCGCAATGTGCTCAAAGCGACCGGGTATAATCCTGACGAAGTGCAGGGGTTTGCATTTGGCATGGGCACCGATCGGCTTGCTATGCTGAAGTATAAAATACCGGATATACGATTCTTCTATAATGGGGATCTGCGGTTTATAAAACAATTCAAGAAGTAAATCGTTTGTCATTCCCGCGGAGGCGGGAATCCACTTCAAAGCATGGATCCCCGCCTCCGCGGGGATGACAGAAGAATATTGAGGATGACAGAAGAGTGGGATGAATGACAGAAAAAGATTAGAGGCGATAGAAAAAGATTAGGGATTACAGAAAAAGATTAGAGGCGATGGAAAAAGATTAGGGATGGTAGAAACATATGAAATTTTCCTATACATTATTAAAAAAATTGGTTCCTGAAATAAAAAATGCCAAGGCGCTTGAGCGGCATCTTTCGCTGTATGCGTTTGAAGTAGACGGCGTGGAAGGCAAGACATTCGACATCAAGCTGCCGGCAAACCGGTACGGTGACGCTGCGTCGCATTGGGGCGTTGCCCAAGAAATCGCCGCTACCATGGGGGTGAAGTTTGGCGAACAGCGCGCAATCGCAACACTCCTCGGAAAACAGGTGGCAACCACGGGCAAGCAACCGCTTAAAGTTACCGTGGAAGATAAAGAGCTATGTCCGCGTTACATCGGCGCTTATTGTGAGAATGTTAAGGTAGGGGAATCTCCGAAGTGGATCAAAGACGTGCTGGGCGAGTGCGGCATGCGCCCCATTAACAACGTTGTCGACATCATGAATTACGTCATGCTCGAAACGGGGCAGCCGTTGCATGCGTTTGACTACGATAAATTACAGGGAGGATCGCTTGTGGTCCGATGCGCAAAAGACGGAGAGAAGATCACGACACTTGATGATCAACATGTTTCCTTGACGCCCGATATGCTGGTAATAGCCGATGCAAAACATCCGCTTGCCATTGCCGGCATCAAGGGTGGCAAATTGGCCGAGGTAGACAAGCACACCAAGCGCATCGTTATCGAGGCGGCGAACTTTGATGCGGTAAGCATTTATAAGACATCCCGCGCCGTAAACATTTTGACTGATGCATCGGCCCGTTTTTCGCGTACGTTGAGTCCCGAGCTTGCGACGCTCGGCGCCATCCGCGCGAAAATGCTTTTGCAAGAAATCATGGGCATGACGCAAAAAGGTGCTGTGGATATTTATCCGAAAAAGCAGGCAAAGCGCATGGTGAAGTTTGAACTTGCAAAATGTAATGCATTTTTGGGTACGCAGTTCGACGCAAAGACCGTGCGGACGTATTTTGAATTGCTTGGTTTTGTGATTGCGCCTATCGATAAAAAAATGCCGGTTTCGATGGGCATGTTTTTGGTGACCGTTCCGCCGTTGCGTACCGATATTGAACATCCGCATGACCTCTATGAAGAAGTGGTCCGGTTGCACGGTTTTGGGAATCTGCGTTCTTCCGCGCCGCACATCCATCTTGTTCCGTCTGGCTTCGAAGACGAGATCATATTGAAAGACAAGATCCGCAAGGAGCTTGTCTCGCTTGGCGTGGACGAAGTATATAATCATTCGTTTGTAGGCGAACACTTCGGCGCGCACGATGCGGATATTCGCAAGGAATTGGTGGAACTGGAAAATCCGATCAGTAAAGAATATGTATTTATGCGGCCGACGCTTGCCGCGGGGTTGCACGAAAATGTTGCGTCGAACAGCCGTTATTTCGACGCGGTCGCCGCGTTTGAGATCGGGCGGGTATTTGCGAAATACAATAAGGATGTCAAAGAGAACAACATGTTCGGCGTCGTATTGGCCGGCAAGGGCAAGGAGCAATTTTTTGAACTGAAGGGGTTGCTACGGGAATTGTTCGAGCGTATCGGTTTGCACGATGTTGCGTTCGTGGAAGACAAAGAACGGGAACCGCGATTCGCCGGCCCGTATGTCAATGAGCGTGAAATGCTTTGCATCGAATCCGCCGGCGAGCATGTGGGGTATATGGCGAAGATGAAGAACGCACCTGCGAAATGGCATGGCAGTATTGCAGAGCTCGACATGGCGGCCTTGACCAAGTTGATCGTTGCCGAGCATGAATACCTGCCGCTGTCCAAATATCCGTCCATCGTGCGAGACCTTTCTATTTTAGTGAGCGTCGATGCGCGGGTTGGCGATATCATGCAAGATATCCAACATGTGGACATGAATCTTATTGAAGATGTCGATCTGATCGACGAATACGAAAATGAGAAATTGGATCGCAAGCGCAGTCTTACATTTCGTATTATTTTTCAATCTGCCGATCGTACATTGACCGATGCGGAGGTAAACGAGGATATGGAACGCATTGCGAAGGTTTTGCATAAAAAGTTTTCCGCCGAGGTCCGGTAACATAAAAAAGCGCCCCCGATATGGGGGCGTTTTGTGTAGGCGATTCCTCGCCTATTTTTGGGAGTTAATAGTGAAATAGTGTTGGTTAATATCGCAAAATATCCGCATCAAATGCGGATATTTTTGTATTTTCGCCTACAATTAAGACGTATGGCTCTTAATCATCCCAAAAAAACGATGTTCGCATTGCAATTCACGCATGTGGAAGCACGGCAAAACACCACAAGGAAAGGTTCGTTGGTATTGTAAAAATTGCAAAACAACCGGTATTCGAAAACGTGGCGACGTGCGAAGTCGTCGCGCAACTCGATTGGTTTACGAATGGGTTCTTGAAGGGAAGAAATTGAAACATCTTGCGAAACAAGAGCACCTCACAATATGGCATGTGCAGAAATTAATTCATGATGCGCTGCCGCGCATCATCCTTCCAAAACGCATACGGACGCTTGACCCCGAGCGTCCGTTAATTCTTGATGCCGTGTGGATCGTGAAACGTTCCATCGCCACCCTTATCGCCCATGATGGAGTACATGTAATTGATTGGATGTTTGTCTCGAGAGAGAATACCGAGACGTGGCTCGGGATACTTAGAGGTCTCAAAGGAACTCCTCTTGGAGCCGTCTCTGACGCTCAAAAAGGCCTATTATCGGCTGTTTCTTTGCGCTTCGGTGTCATCCCTCATCAACGTTGTATTATCCATGTTGCGCGCCAAGCGCGCACATGGCTTACACAACATCCAAAGTATGCTGCCGGCGTTGAACTTCTCCATCTCGTATCAGAGTTGGGCCACGTCAAAACAACTGAGGATGCTGTGTCATGGAACGCAGAACTTGATCTATTATTTGAATCGCATCACGACTTCCTAAAAGAACGATCACATTCTCCCGAGGGGAAATGGTGGTACACACATCGCAAATTACGAGGAGTACGATCGTTGCTTTTGAATGCGCGATCCAATTTATTCACATATCTTTCAACGCCACTTCCTCGCACATCGAATCATCTCGAAGGAGGCATCAATGGACCGCTCAAAGCATTTCTCAAAGAGCATCGAGGCCTCCGTCCGGAACAAAAAATGCGCGTGACGGATATATTTTTATCCGCACGCGCACGACGAAAAAACCAACACTAAATCACTATTAACTCATTTTTGGAAATCTCG
>Ga0208373_1002088_pt1 | contig 23438 bp, 23 predicted proteins | sample RifOxyC2_FD_184036 | JGI IMG/M metagenome (GOLD analysis project Ga0208373, IMG submission 184036) | Soil microbial communities from Rifle, Colorado - Rifle Oxygen_injection C2 (SPAdes) | ecosystem: Environmental > Terrestrial > Deep subsurface > Rock core/Sediment | place: Rifle, Colorado... | reverse complement strand
GGTCGGTTTGACGGATATCGATAAACAGTATCTGGAAATTTTGGGGAAAAAATTTAATAATATTCCGGTTGGCGTCGGGACAATCGCCTCAGCCATCTCCGAAGACGTCCGGACCGTGGAAGAATTCATCGAACCGTATTTACTAAGATTGGGTTTTCTAAAAAAAACATCAAGGGGAAGGCAATTAACTCAGAAAGCTCTAACTCACTTAAAAATAAATAAACAGGAACCGAATAAATTATTCTAAATTATTGCTATCGTTCTCCCAATTTTTTGGATTATCACGGATATATTAACGAATATAATACAGAGAATATTTGTTTCTTATGACTTGATCATAAAATGATTTTTGCCAACAAAATGAATTTAATCCATAATTATGAATTCTTCTTGATGAAAATGTTTTAAATCCACGAATAATTTCGGATAATGAATATTTTGTTGTAGGGAACGGTTTCAAACCGTTCCCGACGAAACAAATTTAAATTAAATATTAATAAATGTCCACCGCTTATAACCTACAAAAACCTATTTATAGATTGTTGTAGCAATAAATTAATCGCTAATGATATACCATTTATTACATGTATAATGTATATCATAATATGTTCATCGACGAGGCTAAAATAATGGCTAAAGGTGGGCACGGAGGCGCAGGCCGGGTGGCGTTTTTCCGTAATAAAAAAGGCCCATCGGGCGGGTCTGGCGGCCCTGGAGGCGACGTTTACGTTGAAGCCAGTAGTAATTTAACCCAACTACAAACTTTTATATCCAAAATAAAATACATCGGAGAAAATGGCGGCCAAGGCGGTCCTAACCAAAGAACGGGTAAATACGGTGAGGATTTAATAATAAAAGTTCCGTTTGGCACGACCTTGATTGATATTGTCTCCAAAGGCGAAATAACGGTCTCCAAAAATAATCCGAAATATCTACTTTGTCGTGGCGGTCTAGGAGGTATGGGTAACAGCGCTTTTAAGTCTCCAACTAACAGGGTTCCCCAACACGCCGAACAAGGTACTGAAGGTGAAGAAAGAAACTTTAAATTGATATTGAGATTAATTGCTAATTTTGGTTTGATTGGCCTTCCAAATGCCGGTAAAAGCAGTCTATTAAACAAATTGACTTCTGCTAACGTCAAGACTGCCAACTATCCGTTTACGACTCTTGAACCAAATCTTGGAGTTTATAACGGCAAAGTGATTGCTGACGTCCCGGGATTGATCGAAGGCGCCTCAACCGGAAAGGGCTTGGGAATTAAATTTTTAAAACATATTGAGAAGGTTGATTTAATATTTCATTGTATCTCTGTTGAATCGACCGATGTTACGACGGAATATAACACCGTTATTAATGAATTAAAAACGTATAACCCTCTCCTCCCTCAAAAGAAATCGATTATCTTACTAACAAAAATAGATTTAGTAAACAAAATAGAGGTTGAAAAAAAAGTTAAAGAACTGAAAAAATTTAACAAAGACGTTTTACCGGTATCGATTTATGAGGAAAGTTCACTGAATAAGTTAAAGAACTTTTTGATTTGATTGTTTGTCATTCCCGATCTAATCGGGAATCTATAATATAAAACACTGGATGCCCGTTTTCACGGGGATGACGCATGTTTTTTTGAAATTATATATTTGTAATTTGTTATTCAATTGTTTTTTGTGTTTTGTTATTTGTTATTTATGAATAGAACTCCTTTTACAAAAAAAGGCTACGAAGATCTGGTTAACGAACAAAAAGAATTAAAAAGAAGCCGCATAGAGGCAGTTGCCAACCTAAAAACTGCCCGTGAGATGGGTGATCTTAGCGAGAACGCTGCCTACAAGGTTGCCAGGTCGAAGCTTTCATCGGTCGACCGTCGTCTGAGTTTTCTGACAAAAATTTTGGACAACGCCTATGTTATCGAAACTAAATTTAACGGAACAGTCGACGTCGGTTGTGTTGTGACGGTCGAAACAAAGTTTGGAGAATCTAGTTATCAGATTGTTAATTCTCACGAATCAGATCTAGGCCAAGGAAAAATCTCATACTACTCCCCCGTCGGTCGTGCTTTAATTGGGAAGAAAGTTAATGACGTTGTTGAGATCGCAACTCCAAATGGGAAAATCGTTTATAAGATTATGGAAATAAAAATTGGGTGAGGCCAGACAGAATCGAACTGTCATCTAAAACTTAGAAGGTTTTTATTCTATCCGTTGAACTATGGCCTCAATAATTTTCAGAGCCTGGACGCAGATTTGAACTGCGGACCTGCTGTTTACAAAACAGCTGCTCTACCGCTGAGCTATCCAGGCAATAAAATGTTCAACAGCTTGCCCTGAGCGAGCGAAGCGAGTCGACGGGTGCCGCGGGAGGGAGTCGGACCCTCACGACTGTAAAGTCACAGGATTTTAAGTCCTGCGTGTATGCCATTCCACCACCACGGCTATTTCGACTATTATATTATAGACTATCTAAAGAAGTTTTTTTAATTAAATTTATCTCGTCAGCTGCATCGCCGCCCAGATCATGACTGCAGTTGAGGTAAAGCGGATCGCATAAATTTTTAAAGTATGTTTCTCAAGAAGACGTGGTGCAAAAACGGAAAATAAAAAGGCGAAAATCATTGAAAAAGGTAAGTTCATTATTAATGAACTTATACCGAGATTTATGCTGTAGGCGGTATTTGAAACAAAAGACGTAACTGTTGAAAGAATACCCATAGCTCCAACCGGCATAATATGAGCAAAGTCGAGTATTTTTAATTCTTTTTTAAACAAAGCAATCGTTGGAATCATCATTATAAAATTTATGATTGCTATCCAAAGATTAGTTGTCCAAAGAGAGTCACCCACCATAACCTGTTTTGTGAAAGCATTATAAGTGGCTAAAAAAAACGTAGATAAAATACCAATAAATATCGTATTTTTAAAAAATGATTTTATATTAAATTTCTCATCCAGGCTTGAAAATATTCCACCGATTATTATCAAAAAAATATAAATTAAATTACTTGTAATTATTTTTTCTCCAAAAAAAAGCATTCCTATTAGTACGGCAAATATTCCTCTAAAATTAAAAAGGGGCATATAAACCGAAACGTCAAGACTTTTATTAGAAAATATGTAAAAGATATTAAATAAAGTTGAAAAAACGGCGGCTAAAGTAATAATCACCCAATTTGAAGGTATTGTTGCATGATAATAGATTGCAGGAGGAATAGTAAAAATTAGTGTAACTGTAGTTAACAAAAAGTTAAATAACCAAGGATTATTTATAGAATGTTTACTTGTAAGTTTTGCAACAATCACAAACAAACCCGAAGACATTGATCCTATTAGTGCATAAACGTAAAATGGCATAAGCGTATATTATATCAGTCTAAATATTTTTTAATATTCTGCAAATGTTCTTCGTAGGTCACGCTGCAGTGGATCTGCTTGAAGTGATCGTGGAGATAAAATAGACAGTCAGTTTCCTCGGGATTTAAAGCCGCTTCGATATAATCGATATTTGGACTGCAGATCGAAGTCGGAGGTAAACCTTTATGCAAATATGAATTGTACAGCGATTCGTTCTGTTTTTCATTGATGACAACAGATCCCCACCATTTTCCCTCACTATTTTTGCCTAAGGTATACTGCATGGTCGCGTCAATCTGAAGAGCCATTCCTTTATCTAACCTGTTCCAAATTATTCCTGATATCAAGTTCATGTCTGATTTTCCTGCCGCTTCCCGGGCAATCAGAGAGGCGATTTTAAGCCCAGTCACCCATCTTATATTGGCTTCAATAAATTTATCAGCTAATGGTGTAAACTTTTCATTGAAGCGATTGATCAATCGTTGAGCTATCTGTTCTCCTTTTTCTTCAACCGGAATCAGATAAGTGTCGGGATAATAAACGCCTTCGAAATATTCGGATTTTAAATCGGTATAAACGGTGTTCCACGTTTCCAATTCTTGCTTGTCCCAACCTAACGCTTCGGCCAAAATTTCCCCCACCTGCTCTTTACGGAGACAGCTTGACCAGGAGATCCAAACCAAATCAGGCTTCCCGTTTAATTTCTTAAAAATATCAAGCGCCCACATATTTTTGCTAATCTTATATCCTCCAGATTTTACGTCGGCGAAAAAAACAAAGGTGTTTAAATAATATTCAAGAATTTTATTCTTTTTAATAAATTTTCCCTCTTCTAATTTTTGGACTAGATTAAACCCGTCCTGATTTTTTGGAATGATAAAAATTTCTGTTGCCTTGTTATCCCCCACCGGCCCAAAGAAGTTCCAATAAAATGGTAGTAATGTTAAAACAAAAACAAATATTAAAATAAGTATTTTTTTCACAGACTTAATTATATCTTTTGCGTCAGGATGTTGCACTTCGTTTTAGTACTCAATTTTATCATCTGAAAACTTAATTAAGCCCTATAATTTAAAAATTTAATTGTTTATGCTAAGATGTTATTCAAGCAAAAAACTTATGGTAACTGAAATTGCACCTAATTATCCTAAAAGGATTGTAATTGAACCAACAAATCTTTGTAACTTACGATGCCGAATGTGCGGTCAAAGTTGGCGCAAATTCAGGGGATCATATCTTGATTTTGAAACTGTTAAAAAAATTGAGCCAGCTCTCCCACTCATTAAAGAGGCGGTTCTATTTGGTTGGGGGGAACCTCTAATTTATCCCAAATTTAGACAATTATTTGAACTTGTTAGTAGTTACCCTATTGGAACATATTTTACAACTAATGGAACACGTCTGAGTGATGAAACTGCGGCAATGTTAGTTGAAAGAGAGTTAGATTACCTTGGGATTAGTTTTGATGGAGCTTCAGAAGAAACTTATAATGGAATAAGAAGGTACTCTGACTTCAATAAAGTATTAGCTGGAGTTAAAAGAGTTATTGAATATAAAAATAAGTTGGATAAACATAAACCATATACTCGTTTTACTATGGTTCTAATGAAAAAAAATCTTTTAGAATTACCTTCTTTAATAAAACTTGCATCAGAAATTGGATTAGATGAAGTAAGGGCTTTGTATTTGGTTGCATATAGCAAAGAAATGATAGAACAATCGCTTTTTTTTGACAAGGAAATGATTCCAAGTGTTTTTGAGGAAGCTGCTGAAACTGCTGAAAAGCTAGGAATTAAATTACGATTGCCTCCTATAATTGGACAACCTATATCATTTAATGGTAGATCCGCCGGTTATAAAAATTGTCCAAGGCCATTTGATGATATGTTCGTCCAAGCTGATAGTAAGGTTCGGCCTTGTGTGATTTCTTCTGACATAATGGGTGATTTTAAAAATCAAACATTTGAAGAAATTTGGAATGGAAGCAAATATGTAGCCTTTCGAAAAAAAATTAAAAGCAATAATCCACCTGCTTCCTGTAAAGCATGTCATCAATGTAATTTTTTAAATATAAATGATATTCGTGCCCATGTAGCAATTGATTATACTATCTCCGAGACCAATTAACCTTCCCTAATTTTCTTAATAAAACTCTCTGCGATGGAAGATAAGAATTTATAAAAGTTAGATTTTTCTTCTTTTTCGGATAAAAAGATAGATAAGAAGAGCCGGAACCCAAATTATTCCGAATACGGCAATCCATATAATCAATGTTCCTAATCCGAGTATTAATACAGTCACTGCACGAGCCGCCTGTTTAAATATTACACCGGGCCTCCACGCCCCAGACGGTGCATATGGAAGAGCCAGCTCATCAGTTGAAAGATATATGGTTATTTTCGCCATTTCCGCCGTTTTCGTCAGATAATTCTGTTGACCTTTTATTGAATCAATCGAAGCTTGAATATTAATTATTTCCCGCTGTATCTGGAGAATATCTTGAACCAAGGTTGCCTGGTTAAATATCTCTTCAAACTTTGTCAATGTTTTTTCATAAATCTTAAGCTGTGTATCAAGATCCGCGTACTGATCCGTCACATCCTGTCCCTGCAGATTTTCCGAAACGACCTTCATTGATAGTGAACGGTAATATTCCAAAGCAACGTCAAATTTTTGTGCTGGAATTCGTACAATTACTGTAGCCGAAGTTACATCACTCGGGTTTGTCACTAGAGTGCTGACCATATATCCGCCGAACTCTTCTGCCTTTTTGATTATTTTTTTCTGAATATCCACTACTTTTAAAACTTGAAGTGAAAGATATGAATCTTTAATAACCAAACGCTCATTTATATTTGCGACTGGCGCCGATTCATTTGGTACTACCATATTCTCACCTCGCGATGCAGAAGATTTTGCTGAAAAGAGCATTTGTGAATCCTGACTTAAGCGCGGTACGGAAGATGAACTGGTTAAAGGTGTTGAGTTTTTGGTAAGCAGGAACAAAATGACTCCAACCAGAACACAAAGGAGTTTATGATTCTTTATCCAACCCACAATCCCGCTCATATGGTTATGATACGTATTCCCAAATCCATTGTCAACCCACATTGAGGTGCAATATTTAGTTGTATAATGTAAATATGAAAATTGTGAAAAAATCAATATCACTTTCTGAATTAAAAGAAATGTCAAATCGCATGTTTGGAGGAATGGTAAAAGCTGTCGTTGACGTAAAAAAAAATATTATGGTCGTTGATGCAGAAATGCATGCTGATGAAGAAAAAATACTTCTTGAACAAGGTTCAAAACAAGATGATCTCTGGGGTATCAATCTTTATCCGGAAATTGCTGGAAACGATTTTATTGAATTTGATTCAATGATCAATGTCCGTCCTCGCTTAAATAATTTTTCCCGAAGTATAGAAAATAAAGATCTTCAAAAAAAAATCAGTAATATTGTAAATAAATTTGTAAAAAAATGAATACTTTTCACAAAGGTTTAAACAAAGTTTGGAAGTCTTATTCGATTTTTGAACAAATGGCTAATATCGGCGCAGAGGTCGGTCGGAGCATTAATTGGAAGAAAAAAAATAATACCCAAATGAGCACTAATGCCTTTTACCGTGCTTTAGAACTGATTGATTTTACCGTTGCCGATTCAAAAAATTTAAACCGACTGTCAGAGATACTTAAAATGAGAGAAATTCTTGTTGATTATTTTATGGGAGATAATATTTATCATTCAACTGAAGACCAATGGAACAAATACTTTTATCAATTCAACCTCGCCGCCCGAACTTTTGTGAAGCGTAAGGGATTCGAACCCTTGATATTCACCCTGAAAAGGTGATGTCCTAGGCCACTAGACGAACGCTCCTGCCCTAATTTTACCACACAAAACGCTCTAATTCTATTTTACGACGATATTCCCAACCCTGCTAAACAATCTTTTGTCTAATAGGGTTTTCTCTAATCCCTAACAGTCTAACCGTCTAATCCCTATTTCAATTTATTTCTTAATTCTTCCAATACTTCTTTGGCTGCGTCTTTACCGCCGAGCCCAAAGGCTAATCCTCCGGCGATTGCCAACATGGCCACAATTCCGGTAAAAAGAATTCTTACCAAATCCTGGGCGACACCCAATTGATTAAGAACTACTAAAACCGTGAAAAACATTATCGTACCACGGGTAAAAACAGCTAAGCCATTGCTTGCTGTCGATCCCATTGTCTTTACGCTGTGACGTACCAAATCAGCCGTTAAATTTGAGGCCAATATTCCAACAAAGGCAATCACGACTGCAACAACCACGTTCGGCAAATAGAAAAGAATCTCGTTGACGACGGTCGTGGCTCTTGACAAACCCCATACCTCGAGTGCCGGTACCAAGAAAACGATAATCAGCATCCACTTTAATATCTCCGAAAGCACTTCTGTCCAAATATTTACTTCTTCTTTTTTGATCAGTTTTGTTTTGTGAAATAAAAGATCAACTTTGGAAAAAGTAACCACCGTCACAATCAGGTGTTTGACAATGCCACCAATCAGAAGTCCGACGATAAGAATCAATAATCCACCGAATAAATTCGGCATAAAGTTGCCTAAATTCCTAAAAAAATCATACAAAATTACGTTGATTAATTCAATCATTTATATTTTCACCTCCAAATCATATTAACTTATAATTTGATTGTTTGTCATCCCCGTGAAAACGGGGATCCATGAAGGTCTGGATTCCCGCCTCCGCGGGAATGACAACTCAGTCTATATTATCCCAAAACTTAATATCTACTTTCCCATCTTCAAGCAATATCGAAAAAACTCCTACTTTCAGTTTATAGTCATTGTAATTGTTTTTCAACAAATAATATTGAGCCGCTTTCTTTATATGATGAATCTTTCTTTTGTTAACTGCCTCATATGGCGCGCCGTGATTTAGATTAGATCTCGTTTTAACCTCAATAAAATATAGGCAGTGTTTTTTTTCGGCTATGATATCGATTTCTCCGAATTTTGAAGTGAAATTATTTTCAATGATAGAATAACGGTGAGATTTTAAATAGTCGAGAGCAAGATCTTCTCCGGTTTTACCGAGATTTTTCTGATAAAGGCTCATTGACCTTTTTATGTTTTTTAACAACGGCTTTCTTTTTGACTTGATAAAGTTTTGTTCTGACTTCCTGTTCAGTTAAATTCTTAACAAAATACAGTTTGGCTTTTTGATAAGAAGATTTTTTGACTAATTCCATTTTGGCAATATATGGGGACATTAAGGGAATAACTTTTTCTACTCCAACACCAATTTTAGATATTTTTCTGATTGTAAACATCCTGTTTGCTTCACTGTCACCCTTGACTTTAGTTATAATTCCCTTAAAAATTTGAATTCTCTCCTTATCACCTTCTTTTAATTTGTAGTCAATTGAAATTGTATCACCGACTTTAAATCTTGTTTCTTTGTATAAAAATGAATTAGCCATAAATATTTTGCTTAGTTAATATAATCTTTATAATATTTATAAAAATTATAAACATTATAACTCCTGAGGGCTCTTTTTACAAGCCTTTAAAAACGCCACGAAAATTGGGTGCGGTCGGAGCGGTCTGCTCTTATACTCCGGGTGTCCCTGTGTACCTAAATAAAACGGATGGGCTGATTCAGACAGTTCAATAATCTCTGTTAAATTTTCCATTTTTGATCTCGCGCTAATAATTAAGCCGTTCTTTTCAAAATCTTTGACAAATTCGTCGTTAAACTCATATCGATGACGGTGGCGTTCACTTGTATCTTCCGTTCCGTAAATATCAAACGCTTTTGTACCTTTCTTTACTTTTGCCTCCCACGTCCCAAGTCTCATCGTTCCGCCATAAGCCCGCTTTTCCATAAATTTCTCCTGAGCCGGCATCAGATGAATTACGGGATGTTTGGTGGTCGAATTATTTTCATGAGTATTGGCGTCTTTCCACCCTAAGACATCACGGGCAAATGCAATGACTGCCAACTGCATGCCATAACACAAACCCAAATAAGGTATTTTATTTTTTCTTGCGTATGAAGCGGCAGTGATCATTCCCTCAGCTCCCCTCTCTCCCCAACCGATCGGAACAATTATTCCGTCAGGCTTCCCAATTATTTTTTCAATGGATTTTTCCTTGTCCGCCGTAGCCATGGCGAAGGCGGACTCTACTTTTTCCGCATCTATCCAGTGCGTCTTTACCTCTATACCAATCTCAAAAGCTCCATGATTCAAAGCATCAAATAAAGCCGCATATGAGTCTCTAAGCTGATAATCACCTGTACCAAAATATTTTCCCACAATTGCAATATTTATTACTTTTTCTTTCTTTGCATAAATTTTCTCAACTAATTTTTTCCAGTCTGTAAGGTCCGGTTTTACTGCTTCCATTTTAAATATATTTAAAATTTTTTCAGCTAAATTTTGTTGGTTTAAAATTAAAGGAACTTCATAAGGGTGACCGGCATCAGGATTGGAGATAATATTTTCCGGTTGAACATTACAAAATAAAGCGAACCTCTCCATTCTTCTTTTATCAAGCATTTTTTCCGATCTGGCTACAATAAAATCCGGCTGGATTCCCATCGAGTTTAGGGTGCGAACAGAAAGTTGAGTTGGTTTTGTTTTTGGTTCACCCAGATGATTTGGAGTTGGGACGTATGAGACATGGACGTGAATGACGTCACCGGGATTTTTTAAAGTCATTATTCTCGACGCTTCATAATAAAAAATGTTTTGATATTCTCCGGCTGTGCCTCCAAGTTCGATAATAACAATATCAGCTTTCTTTTTTCTTCCCAAAGAATTAATCCTGTCAATTATTTCATTAGTAATATGAGGGATTGCTTCGACGTCCTCGCCTTTATATTCAAATCTCCGTTCTCTATCAATGACGGTCTTATAAATTTCTCCAATGGTGACAAAATTGTCCTTACCCATGTCCTCATTTAAAAACTTTTCGTAAGTCCCGATGTCCATGTCCGCCTCAGTTCCATCCTCACATAAAAATACATCTCCGTGTTCAATCGGATTTATCGTTCCGGCATCAATATTAAGATAGTTTTCAAATTTAAGAGGCGCGACTCTGTATCCAGCTTGTTTAAGTAGAAGGGAAATGGAAGCGGCAGTAATCCCCTTGCCAATTCCTGAAATAACACCTCCGGAAATGAAAATGTACTTCATAAAATAGTTTGTAAAGTTTTTAAAGTTTGTAAAGTTTGTAAAGTTTATAAAGAGTTCTCATACTTTATGAACTTTATGAACTTTCTAACTTTATGAACTCTTATCTTTAGGTTGCTCTATTGCCAGGCTCCACACGCTCCACTTACACTTCGGATAATTTCCACATCCGTAAAATCTTTTTTTAGACTTAGTAAATTTTACCACAACCTCTCCCCCGCAGGTTGGACATTTTCTGTTTTTAACTACTTTTACAATTGATTTAGTGTATTTACACTTCGGATAATTGGCACAGGCAATAAATTTTCCAAACCGGGAAAAACGGGAGATAAGATTCCCGTCGTCTTGAGGACAGATCCCCTTGATATCATCCTCGACTTTTAGCATTGAATCGCTCCCTTTTTGAATTTCCAATTCTTTCTTAAAAGGTGTATAAAAATCACTGAGTAGCTTGATATAGTCTTCTTCTTTATTGGCTATCCGATCGAGACCGTCTTCAAGGTTGGCTGTATATGAAAGATCAAAGATCGTCGGAAAACTACTTGAAAGATAGTCGCAGATTGATGTCCCTATTCCGGTTGGAATAAAGTAGCGGCCTTCTTTTTCCGTATAGTTTTTCATCTGAATAAGTGAAATTATCATTGCATAAGTTGATGGCCTGCCTATCCCCTTTTCTTCTAATGTTTTAATGAGAGATGCTTCGTTATAACGGGGAGGCGCTTTACTTAACAAAGCTTTTTCTTCAAGGGATTTAATTTCTATATCCATTCCTTTTTCAAGTTTGATAACTGTTTGATGGTTTGTTACATAATTTGGATCAAAGACTTTCAAAAATCCGTCAAAGATTACCTGCTGTTGTTCGCTTTCAAATAAATATTTTTTTTCAGAAATCATGGTCGTCTTAACTGTCTTTATCGACGCTTCTTTCATCTGCGTTGCAATCGCGCGGTTGAATATAAGTATGTATAGTTTCTGGTGGTTAGTAGTTAGTTTGATTTCTTTTTTGCCTTTGAACGCAGCCTTAACGTCTAATAATTTTGTTGGTCGAATTGCCTCATGCGCTTCCTGAGCTGATCTTGATTTAGTTCTAAATCCTCGAGGTTTTTCAAGTGCGTATTCTTTTCCAAATTTTTTTTCAATATATTCTTTAGCTGGAAATACAAATCGAGCGGATAAATTAAATGAGTCGGTACGGTGATAGGTAATCAAACCCCGTTCATATAAATCCTGGGCCAATCTCATGGTTTGTTTTGACGAAAAACCGTGTTTGTAGTAAGCGTCCTGCTGCAAAAGTGAAGTCGTGTAAGGAGGCATCGGATAACGCGGGACGATTAATTCTTCAACATCTAAGACCTTATATTTGTCAGATAAACAATCCTGTTTAATGCTTTCAATATTTTCTTTATTAATACTTGTTTTAACATAAACATAATCTCCGGCGAATAATTTTATCGTGGTTTTCTGTTCATAAGCAACGCTATCTTTTGAAATCAATTTTGCTTTTATATCACTCTCAAACGACCCAAATATTTGAAAATAGTTCTCCGTTTTGAAGACTTTGATTTCTTTTTCCCGCTCAACTATCAGTCTTAATGCAACTGTTTGAACTCTACCCGCGGATAGCCAATTTTTGCCCGTTTTTTTCCAAAGTAAAGGTGAAAGTTCATATCCAACAACACGGTCCAAGATTCGTCTGGCCATCTGGGATTTGACCAGATCAAGACGCAATGTTTCCGGATTTGCTAATGCTTCAGATAAAGCTTTTGAAGTAATTTCGTGGAAGACGATTCTTTTTAGGGTCAGACCTTTTTTAAAGCCTATTGACGGCCAGTTCTCATCAATATATCCCAGAATATAAGCGATGTGATAAGAGATTGCTTCTCCTTCTCGATCCTGATCAGTGGCGAGAATAATTTCCTGATTCTCGCCCGCAAGCTTTTTCAACTGAGAAATTATTTTTTCTTTATTCAAAATCGGCTCTAAGTCAGGTTTAAAATCATGTTCATAATCGATCGCGATTTTGCTTTTTGGCAAATCTCTAATATGTCCCATCGAAGCAAAAACAAAGTAATTGTTCTTCTCATTCGCCTTGCTCGATTTTAAAATGTAGTTAAAAGTTCTTGCTTTTGTAGGGGACTCAACAATAATTAGCGCCATAATATTCTTAAAATATCAGAGAATCCTCAATTATTCAACAGCTAAGCGCGACTTTGCCATTTTAATTCTTAAATCTGGTGAAATATTCCAGTGCAAAAAAATTCTAATTAAGCTTTTTTCCGAATTAAATAAACTGATGTTATAATATTTTCTTAATTTTGCCTGGGCTGTAACAACGCCTTGAGGATTAGTAACTCTCTTTATTGAAAATTTGTCAGCTTGGTACTCAATTACATATCTGATAATTTGAACTGTCAAAATACTAAAAAATGCCGATAATATTCCCGACCAAAAAACGTTTAGTAGGAGTAAATATATTAATTTAATTCCTAAAAACATCGTTATTCCTTCAATAATAATCGCTTCTAAATTGTGCCAAAGCAAATGATGTCCGGCTTCGTGAAGTAACACCCATTCCATTTCGTTATGATTAAACGATTTATACATCTCTTCAGAAATAATTAATATTGGAAAAGGATAAATTCCTCCCATCATTCCATAAGGCCGCTTGTCATGAAAAATAGTTATATTTTTCAGTGCTAAGCCCGTTTTTTCTTTAATAGTTTTAATAATCCATTCATCAACGATTGTACTTGTTTTGATTTTTGATCCAATAATTAGTGAAGCAAAAGTAACCAATTGAAAGTAATTAACTAAAGTTAAAAAAAACAGAACAAATATAATTATTGATAATGTCATTAATCAAACCCTTATAAATATTAATTAACAGTAAATATAAAAAATAAAATCAACTTCCAGCTTCTAATACTTCATTATAATATTATAATGAAGTAAAGTCATATACCAAAAGTTTTTTTCTTTTCGAGGTTGATTTTATTTTCCCAAGCTATTTTCCAATTTATACCTACTTTACCGGGAGCAAAAATATTATTAAATATTTCTTCTAAAAAGATTTTAACTTTATCGATTTTTACAATTTTTTTAAAGGTTGGAACAATCCCTTCGCTCTTCTCCATAAGTAAAGAATATTTTGCAACAGTACCCTGAGAAACTTTTAAGCGATCGCAAATATTATAGTATTCAATTTTTTTTAACAACAGATAAATAATCGCCACTCTTTTGGCCAGCATTATTCTTTCAGCGGGAGTTAACAGGTCAACAAATATTTTTTTAAATTCTTCCTTAGATGATTTATTACCAACGACTTCAAAAAATAAGTCAAATAATTTTTCCAAAAGTTGACCTGAAAGTACATATCGAGAATTTCTTACCATACTGTATTCTATTATTATGAGGTAGTAGCTTGTCAACCGCTTATAACCTACAAAATGGGCAGTTTAGATTATTATGAAGATAAATAAATCATGATAGATACCTGACTTTAACAAACTTTGTTTTGAATTTTTCCGTTAAGAAAACCAATAACATTATTAAAAGCAATTTCAGCTCTTCTTACCAACGCTTCTTTAGTTGCAAAAGCAACGTGAGGTGACATAACTGAATTGGGTGTTTTTAATAACGGATTACTTAAAAAAACTGGTGGTTCTTGAACGAACACGTCAATACCTCCACCAGCAATTTTTTTTGTACTTAATGCATCGGCAAATGCTTCTTCATTGATAGTTCCGCCACGAGATGTTTGAATTACCAATGCTGTAGGTTTCATTAATTTGAATTCTTCCCAACTTAACAAGTCTTTTGTTTTATCATTTAATGGCGAATGAATAGTAATAATGTCACTTTCCTTTAATAATGTATTTAAATCAACATATTTTAATCTTAATTTTTTTGCTTCATTTCTTTCACTATGGCTATATCCAAATAATCTGCATCCAAATACATTTCCGATTTCTGCTACTCTTAATCCAATTGTCCCCGTCCCAATGATTCCCAAAGTTTTTCCAGAAAGATCATTCCCAACCAAACCTTGTCTTGTTCCTCCAATTCTTACAACTTCATTACATTTTGGGATATTTCTTAATAAAGCAATTATCAAACCAAAAGTTAATTCAGCAACAGAATTAGTTGCATAACCTGCCGCATTACAAACAGTAATTCCTCTTTTTTTGCATTCTCCTGTATCAACGTGATCAAATCCTGTAAAAGTGACAGATATCATTTTAAGATTTGGACATGACGCAATTTCTTCTTTTCCAAATGGATAATTGACTAACATTAATATTTCTGCATTTTTTGCTCTTTCAATTGCTTCAACTTTATCTTTGGGTAATGAATCGTACGAAGTTACTTCGTGTCCATTTTTAGTTAATGATTTAATAAAACTATCTAAATAAGATTTATCAATAGCTAAAGGTTGAAGAATTACTATTTTCATATTTTTTTGTGACAATAAATATTAATAACAAATTTTAAAATAAATTTATTTATCTTTTATCTTATTTTGTTCACCATAAGAAAAATAATTTTTATCAGTGACGATTTTTTTTCCCGTTTTTTGTTCAAGTTCCAATCTGGCATTCTTGGCAATTCGTCCGCCTTTTTTGGCAGGAATCTTATTTTCCTCAAGTCCTTTTGATTCTATATTTTCCGCTATTTGACGGGTGGAAAGCTCTGCCAAAGCAGTAAACACTAACTCTGCATCTGTCATATGGTCACGCAGGTTTTGTGTTTTTAGATTTTTTAGATTTTTGTGTTCTTTTACTGTCAAATCGCTCCATTCTTGATGAATGATATTGGTCAGGATAGCATATTCGTCTTTTTCTTTAACCTCATTATCTTTCCAATAATCTGTTAACTTATTTCTTATTTCCTGCACCATCATCCTTTGCTGAATCCATTTTTGACTACGTCCCATTCTTTGCCAGTTCATTCTCCCACGATTGATTGATTTTTCTGGGTCAGTTGTTTCCTGAATTCTTTCATAGCCAACTCGAGATAACCATATCTTAAATGGCTCTGCTTTTGAAGAAGGAATTGATTGAACAATGCGTAGAATTTGTTCAACATTACCAGCCAATAGTTTTCTTTTTTTTCCATTATTATCTATCATTTCTACCTGGGGACAATTTGTCCCTATGTATGATCCAAAAATCTTATCTCTTTTCCTCATCTTTTTAAGATAGTCTGTTGGATTTTTACTATCTGTTAATATTTCTATAACGTCTACTAAAGAGAAATGCCATTTTTCCTGTTTCTCATCCCACTGCCTTCGAATTTTTCTCCCCTCAAAAAGTGCTATTTTTGGTACTTCTGCCATATTATTAGTATATATGTTAACAATCGAACAATGAAACAATTGAACAATTTCTTAGTTCTGATTTAATTTCTCCAAAATCTGTTTTAATATTTTTGTTGATTTTTCCAGGCTTCCTTTTATCTCTAAAACAATTTTTCCCTTTATCCTTGTTTGAATAATTTTCAACTCAACTTCGGGTAATTTTTCTTTAATTTTTTGAGTTAGTTTTTCGATACCATCTTTATTTATATATTTACCGATACTCTTTACTTGATAAAGGTATTCCCGAACAGCATTTTCCGTTTGCTTAACAGTATAGTTTTCCCCCAATATTTTTTCATAAAGTTCGATCATCTGTTTTTTTTCGTTTAGGCGGGAAAGAATAAAAAGATGACTCGAGCTAATCGATTTAGAGTAATAACCATCAATGATTACGTCAGGAACTTTTTTTAAACGAAGCAAGTGGCAGATATATGAAGGTTTGAATCCAATTTTTTTAGCTAAGTCAATAATCCGAAGGCTTCTTTCCTTTATAACATAATCAATCAATCTTGATTTTTGAAATATGTCCTTATCTTGTTTGATTTGATTTAAAAGTAGAGAAATATCCTGAATCATGAAGTAATTATACTACCCTGATATATGACTTTCCCAGTTTCTTATAAAACTCAACCTTTCCTTTAATTTTGGCAGATATTGTGAAATCTCGGCCACAAATGGTTCCAATCCCTGGATGTACTTTTGTACCCCTCTGGCGGACAATAATATTTCCGGGATTTATTTCCTGATTTCCAAACATCTTTACTCCCAGTCTTTTGGATCTGGAATCTCGATTTCCTTTTACTGTCTTTTGTGCTTTTGTATGAGCCATATCTCAAAATAAATTTCTAATTTCTAATTTCTAATTTCTAATTCGTCATTTGACATTTTATTAGATATTAGTAATTAGTTATTTGAAATTAATCAAATCTTGATTATCTTTAGTTTGGTAAGTTTTGCTCTAAATCCTCTCACTTTTCTTTCTCTCGATTTTGCTTTAAATCTGGCAATTCTTATTTTTTCTCCAAGAACATGATCGACTACTTCAGCCGTAACTTTATCTTTTAACAAAGGTGTCCCAAGATCAAAAGTCTTTCCTTCATCGTCAAATTTTAACAACGATTCAAGCTCGACTTTTTTTGATTTTTCTGCGTCCATCAAATCAACCGTTATCTCCATTCCTTCGTGGACGAGGTACTGTTTTCCGCCTGTTTTTACAACTGCATACTTAACCATAGATACAAATTATACATTAAAATATTTATGGAACAAGGGCAAAACCTATCAATAATGCCATCACAGATGAACCTCCGTAGGAAATAAAAGGTAAGGTAATTCCGGCCACCGGCATAATGCCCATATTCATACCCAAATTAATTATCGTTTGAGTGACGAAATAAGTTAGCATCCCGAGACAATAAAGAAATTTTTTCTGATCCTCATGTGATTTTTGATAATAAAAATAAATAGTTTTTTTGACCAAATAAAAGATGATCGTCGTAAAAAATATTAAAACAAAAAATCCACCTACAAATCCAAACTGTTCGATTAGAGAAGCAAAAGCAAAATCAGTCGTATTTTCCGGTAAAAAAAACAGTCTCGATTGAGTCCCTAATCCTAACCCCCGACCGAAAAACATCCCGGATCCAATTGTAATTACAGATTGGATCATATTATATGCAGCCCCTTGGACATCTAAGTCCGGCCGGATAAAACTGAGAATCCTGTCCCTTTGATAGTCTTTAATAATAAACCAACCAACCGGTGCTAATAAAACAATTATTCCTATCAGATAGCCAAGATATTTTTTGGAAAAATTTGAAAAAATCAAAAGAGCAAAAAAAATAAAGAAATATACCATCGCATTTCCTAAATCCGGCTGTTTAAAAACGATGATAAAAGGAATCAGAAAATATAAACAAATTTTTATAAAATTAAGAAAAGTATTGCTTAATAAATTTTTGACCGTTAAAATATCCGCTAAGAATAAAATGAAAAAAACTTTAAAAAATTCCGAACCCTGAAAATTAAAAAAGTAAAAATTTAACCAGCGCTTTGAACCTTTAACTTCAAGTCCAATGATAAACGTCGTTATTAAGACAATTACAAAAAACCAGTAAAAAAATTTACTGTTAATCCTAAAAAAGTTAGAGCCGATTGATTTGATAATAAAATAAATTACAAATCCGAAAATTAAAAAAATAAGCTGACGGATAAAAAGGTCGTGGCTTAATCCGAACAAATTAAATAAGCCAAAAACCGAAAGAAAGATAAGCGAGAAAATTTTCATTGTTAATTTCTTTATGTCATCCCCTTGAAAAAGGGGATCTATAAAGTTCTGGATTCCCGCCTGCGCGGGAATGACAATAACGCAAATTATTGAATTTCTATTTTATTTCCAAACGAAATTGAACTTGCCAAAACTCTTTTGGCAATAAAATCTTTATCATCTTTAAACTCTTCGGGAACGGTCAAACTAATTTTATCGTTAGTCTTTAAGCCTTTTAGTTTTCGTTGAGATTGGATTTCTCTGATAAGCTCTCTTAGCTTACCTTCTTTCTCCAACTGTTCTTTGGTTACTTTTACTTCTTTTTCTGGATAGTGAAATTTATTATTGACGGTAATATTTTTTATATTTAATTCTTTTAATACAACCTCCCAAACCTCCTTTGATATTGCTTTAAAACTAACCGTCAAATCTGTCTTAACATTCAAATTGGCCAACGGAATTCTCACTTTTATTCCGGCCAATTTCCTCTCCGCCTGCCCTGCCTCAACGATCTTTCTCGCTATTTCCATTTCTAATTCTAAATTTTGAATTCTAAATTCTGAATTCACTATGGGCCAGTTCTCAAGATTAACCGACTCTCCTCCGGTCAAGTTCGTGTAAATTTCTTCTGCAACAAATGGAATGAAGGGAGAAATTATGATCGAAAGATTTACTAAAATATAATAAAGAGTTTCATAAAAACTATTTTTATCGTCTGCGTTTTCAGAATTTACCCAAACTCGATCACGACTTCGGCGGATAAACCAAGTTGAAAGATCTGAGACAAACTTTTCAATTCCAAGTGCCGCATCTTTTGCACTATATTCTCTAAGATTTTTTTCAACTGATTCAACAGTTGAGGTAAATCTCGACAAAATCCATTTATCAAGAACGTTTGTTGATTTTTGTAGAGACGAGGCATGCCTCGTCTTTACATCAAATTTATCTAAATTTGCGTATTCAACAAAAAATTTATACGTATTCCACAACATCAAATAAAACTGTCTTCTAACTTCATCGGCACGCTTATAACCAAACAGCATATTATCTGCCGGATTATGCCGGGCAAACATCCACCTCATCACGTCGACTCCAATCTTGTCCGCCCCTTCATTAAACTCAATCGCATTTCCCCAACTTTTATGCATTGGTCGACCATCTTCACCAAGCTGAGTAGCAAAACCTAAGACCTGCTTAAACGGGGGTTCATTTTCGAGTACTGTAGACTCGGCAATCATCGCGTAAAACCAGTTTTTAAACTGGCCCGGAAATGATTCGGTGATAAAGTTTACCGGAAACCATTTTCTCCATTCTTTTTTATCGGTATTGTAAAGCGGTTCACCTTGGTTATTTTCGGTGATTGTTGAGTAAGGAACGATTCCGGCGTCAAGCCATGGATTACCGACGTCTGGAGTACGCGAAACTGTTTTTCCGCATTTCTGACACTTGATCTTAACTTCATCGATAAAAGGCTTGTGCGGAGTATGACCTTCAAACTCTTTCCAACCGGAGACGGCTCTTTTTTTTAGCTCTTCTTTCGATCCAATCACCTCAAACTCACCGCAATCGCATTCATAAATTGGCAAAGCAAGTCCCCAATAGCGATTTTTTTTTGAGATCAACCAATCATGCATATTCTTAAGCCAATCAAGTTCCCTCTCCAGCCCAAACTCCGGCATCCACTTTATTTTTTTTGTCACCTCAATCATACGTTGACGCAAGGTTGTAGTTTGTAGTTTGTAGTTTGTAGTTTTTTCTTTTTGATATTTGATATTTGATATTTGATATTTTGACGGCTTATCCATTGCTATATACCATTCGTCTTCCACCTTCCAAACCAATTCCGTCTTACATCTCCAACAAGCCGGATAGCGGTGTTTATAAGCAACTATGTCAAACGCCCAACTCTGGTGATTTTGATTTTTTTCGTTTTTTAAATAGTCTATAATTATTTCAGGATGTTTTTTTGCATTTTTTCCTGCTAAAAAACCCATGTCTTGCATATAATCAGCATTATCTTCAATGACGGGAATCATCGGTAAACCTAATTTTTTTCCCATTTTAAAATCTTCTACTCCTGCCGAAACTGCTGTATGAACCATTCCTGTTCCTTCAGTAGTCGTAATTGGTAAAATCATTTTATCTGTGGCAAAAACAATGTGAAATTTATCAGGATTCGTGTTGGCGACTTCTTTAACTTTTGGTATATCATCAAATGGGCCATGATATTTTAAACCGACTAAATCACTTCCTTTAACTGTTTTCAAAATTTTATATTTTTCTTTAAAAACAGATTTAACCAATTCTTTTGCCAACCAAAACTTCTGCTTGCCCGCCATAGCTTTAGCGGAGGCGGGTCCCTCAATCTCAACTAACGAATAATCAAAAGTTGCATCAACTGCAACGGCTATGTTTGCTGGAATGGTCCATGGGGTCGTTGTCCAAACCAGTAGATTTTCGTTTTTTCGTCCAATTATAGGAAGATCAAAATAAACTGATTGATGTACTAATTCTTTATAATCTTCTGTCAACATTTCATGCTGTGAAATGGCTGTCTCACAACGAGGGCACCAAGGGACCGACTCATGACCTTTATAAATCCAACCGTAGTCATAGCATTTTTTTAAAAATTTCCAGATCATGTAGTTATTTTCGTCGGACATCGTGAAATAAGAATGATCCCAATCGGCAAAATATCCAAGTCGTTTTGATTGCTCAGTTTGAATTCCAGAATATTTTATTACTCTGTCTTTACAAAGTTGAACAAACTTAGCGATCGATTCTTTTTTATTTCCGGGAACTAAGTTCTCAATATCTTTTTTTGTATGAAGACCTAATTCTTTTTCGACCTCAACTTCAACCCACAGTCCTTGGCAGTCGAAACCATTCTGGAATCTTTGACGGTAACCAAGTAAGTTATAAAATCGTGGCCAAAGATCTTTATAGGTTCTTCCCCAAGCATGATGAACGCCCATCGGATTATTGGCAGTGATCGGCCCGTCTTGAAAGGAAAAATATTTCGATTTATTTCTATTTTTTTCAATATATTTCTTGACTATCCCCTTTTCATACCAATGCTTCAACCACTTTTTCTCCATTTCAGGAAAATTTTCACTTTGATTTACGGGCTTAAACATAGGCATTATTATAATATAAAATTTATAATATTTATAATTATTATAAAGATTATGGATATTATTTCTTCCTCAAAAACGCAGGGATATCAAACTCTGAAGAATCGTCGTCGATATAATCCTCTTCCTCATTTAAGCTCTCTTTCTCAACTTTATCTTCAGTTTTTCTTTCGATGTCACTTATTTTTTGCGGAGTAGTTTCAGTCTGTTCTGATTTTTTAAATCGAAATAATTTTAATCGGTTATCATCAAATTTTGTGGCAATAATCGTTACTTTGATTGTATCCATCATCTTTTCATCAATTACGGCACCGAAAATAATATCGGCATCAGGATCTACAGATTTCGCGATGATTGAAGCCGCCTCGTCAACTTCAGCCATGGTCAGATCCGGTCCGCCGACGACGTTAAATAGCACCCCTTTAGCCCCTTCAATTGAAATATCTAGTAAAGGTGAAGAAATCGCCTGTTTGATGGCGGCGATTGCCCTTTTGTCTCCGCTACCAACTCCCACCCCCATCAGCGCAGTTCCCGACCCTTGCATAATTGTCCGGATATCAGTAAAATCAACGTTAATTAGCCCCGGTGTTGTGATTAATTCGGCAATTCCCTTAACACCTTGATGAAGAACGGCATCTATTCTTTTGAATGCATCTAAAATCGGAGTTTTTTTGTCAATGATATTTAAAACCCGTTGGTTTGGAACAACAATCAGAGTATCAACTTTTTCTTTTAACTTCATGATTCCTTCATCAGCCGAAAATTTTCGCTTGCTTCCTTCAAATTCAAAAGGCTTTGTGACCACGGCAATTGTCAGAGCCCCGCTTTCTTTGGCAATTTCGGCAATTACCGGTGTTGCCCCCGTCCCGGTTCCTCCTCCTTCTCCGCAGGCAAGAAAAATCATGTCTGCGCCACCCAAATCTTCCTTTAATCTTTCTTTAGACTCTTCCGCAGCCTGTCGCCCGACTTCCGGATCGCCTCCCGAACCTAAACCTTTGGTAAGATTTTCTCCGATTTGAATCTTGACGGTCGCTTTATTATTAAGAAGGGCCTGAGCATCGGTATTAACAGCAATAAATTCAACCCCGTTAATTCCCCCTTCATCCACCATAAAAGACAGGGCGTTTCCACCGCCTCCACCAATTCCAACTACTTTTATTCTCGCCGCCTGTCCCGCCCGGGGTTTGATTAACATAAATATAATACGAATTTGCGAATTTATGCAAATGCTGCGAATTATGCGAATATTCGTATAATTCGTATCATTCGAATTTCTTTATTCGTGGCATTCGTATTATATTATGGTATAAACTGTTTAAAAAAATTCTTAAAATTAGTTACCGAATTACCCAATTTAAAATCCTTTAATATTTTACCAAAATTTTTAAAGTTATCTTTGTCTATTAAAGTATTATTCCGGCCGTACAAAAGCAATCCGACCGTTGTTGAATATTGAGGGTCTAATATTTCGTCGACTAAACCCGAGATTTTTTCCGGAAAACCGATCCTGATTGGAAGTCCGACGACCCTTTTACCCGTTTCCAACATTCCAATAGTCAGTGCTCCTCCTCCGGTGATTACAAGCCCCGAAGGAATCTGTTGACCAAAACCACTTTTTTCAATTTCATCAAAAATCAATTTAAAAATTTCTTCAAGCCGGGGAGCAACAATCCCGTCAACTAATGTTTTTAAAGAAACCTCGGTCAGATCTTCCGGTAGATCAAGCTCCTTTAAATTTATCTGCGGGGCCTTTTTCTTTTCGATAGAAATTGTGCTATTTTTTTCCAAATTTTTGCTTAAAAATATTTTTATTTTTTCTGCTGAATCAAGTGAGACCCTAAGCCCGACGGCAATATCGTTTGAAATGTGACGGGCACCGATTGGAATTGATGATGAATAAGATAAAGCACCGTCAACATAGATTGAAAGGTCTATTTTTCCGCCTCCAATATCGACCAAGACTACTCCTAACTCTTTATCGGTATTTGTCAGGACCGCTTCGGCTGATGCCAACCCAGAAAAAACAAACCCTTCGTTTTCAATACCTAAGTCAGCCAAAATTCTTTCCTGGTTTTTTAAATTTGTACTTGAAGCAGTGATGATATGGGTTTCAACCTCAAGTCTCACCCCGCTCAT
>Ga0208373_1002084_pt1 | contig 23473 bp, 21 predicted proteins | sample RifOxyC2_FD_184036 | JGI IMG/M metagenome (GOLD analysis project Ga0208373, IMG submission 184036) | Soil microbial communities from Rifle, Colorado - Rifle Oxygen_injection C2 (SPAdes) | ecosystem: Environmental > Terrestrial > Deep subsurface > Rock core/Sediment | place: Rifle, Colorado... | reverse complement strand
GCCTAAAGGCGAGGGATTTCAACCATCCCCGAAAGGGACATTAAAGGGAATGAACAACCGTCAGTATATGGACGAAGAAAATTCCGCGAAGGTTTTGCTTGATTACAAGGAAGTATATCGAACAGGTATCCCGGTAAAAAATTTGGATGTGGAGTTCGTAAGGAAAGATGCGGATAGGGTGTATGTGGGAATATCCATTTCCCTCATGAGGGATCCTATGCAGCAAGCCATCGGCTTTCGCGGGATTATCCACGATATCACCGAACGTAAGCGGATGGAGGAGGAGATAAAAGGCCTTTCGATTACCGATTACCTCACAGGTCTTTACAATAGAAGGGGATTCATGACCCTGGCCGATCGCGAGTTAAAGACACAGGAAAGAACAAAGGGTGGATTACTGCTGCTGTTTGCCGATGTGGATAACATGAAATGGATCAATGATACCCTTGGCCATGAGAAGGGTGATCAGGCTCTCGTAGAAATTTCGACGATATTCAAACAGGTTTTCCGAAAATCTGACATTATTGCCCGTGTTGGGGGTGACGAGTTTGCGGTCCTCGGAATTGGCGCCTCGTCGAAAGACTTTGATACATTTCACAGTCAGCTGCGGCACCATCTTGACATATACAACGCCAATGAGAACAGGGAGTACAAACTCTCGTTGAGTGTGGGGATGGCTTACAAAGATCATGAAAACACCTGTTCCCTCGATGACCTGATATCCAAAGCCGATGGATTAATGTACGAACAAAAGCGGAGCAAGCGGTGTAGAGATAATTAGGGACAGAGCCCCTATTTTACCACGGGAAAATAGGGGCTCTGTCCCTAATTAAATTTCTTCATCTCCGACAGCTTCATGAAATGCTTTTTCTCCTCGAGGATGATCCTATCGATCGCCTCCCTCCGGTCTGCCGGCAGCAGTTCGCGGATCTCCCGGTAGTAGAGAAGGGAGTCGAGCTCGCGCCGAATAGCAAAATCGATGGCGGACTCTTCATCCTTGATCGCCCCCAGCTCGCCCGCAAGCACATCCGTCTTGAAGACGAGGCGGTTGTCTACGTAATTGTGGAGATAGGCGGCATACTCCCCGTCGTAACCCTCCGGGGGGGTGGACTGGTCCATCCCCGCCAGGATCTCCGAAAAGGTTTTCTGATGTTTCACCTCCTCGTCGGCCAGTTGCCGAAACAGAGACTTCGTCTCTTCCTTGCCGGCAATCTGCATGGCGTATCGGTAAAAATTCGCTCCGTTTTCCTCGATCCGTATCGCCGCCTCGACAATGTCACCCGCTTCAAAAACAGCCATGTTCAACCTCCTTTAATCACTCAACAGAAAATTCAATCTTGAGAGAAAGACCGATGCCTTCTACAGCCACCTTCTTCGTCTGAAGTAAATCAGCATGAAGATGGCAATGACTATCATCACACCCCAGAGGGCGAAGTACCCCCAAGGCCACTCCAGCTCCGGCATGTGTTTGAAGTTCATCCCGTAGACCCCGGCGAGGAAGGTCAGCGGCATGAAGATGGTCGCGATGATGGTGAGGACCTTCATGATCTCGTTCATCCGGTTGCTGATGGAGGAGAGATAGATGTCGAGCATCCCGGAGAGCATGTCCCGGTAGGTCTCTATCGTGTCGATCACCTGGACGGCGTGGTCGTAGACGTCGCGGAAATAGATGACCGACTGTTCACGGATGAGCGGCGAGTCGGACCTCCCGAGGCCGCCGAGCATCTCCCGGAGGGGCCAGACCGATTTCCGAAGGAGGATGATCTCCCGCTTAAAGGCCTGGATGGCCCGGAGGGTCTCGGGCGAGGGGCGGCCGACCAACGCATCTTCCAGGTTTTCTATCTTCTCTCCGAACTTGTCCAGAACGACAAAGTAGCTGTCCACGATCGCGTCGAGGAGGGCATGGGCCAGGTAGTCGGCTCCGGCCTTCCTTAGGCGGCCCTTCTCGTTGCGGAGCCTCTCCCGGATGGGGTCGAAAAGGGTCCCCTTTTTCTCCTGAAGCGATATCATCCAGTTGGGTCCGAGGACAATGCTGATCTGCTCGGGGATCAAACCGCCGCCCGCATCCTCATGAAAAAGCCTCAGAACGATATAGAGATAATCGCCATGATCCTCGCTCTTCGGGCGCTGCTCGGTGTTCAGGATGTCTTCGAGGATCAGTGGGTGGAGGCCAAAGACGCTTCCCATCTGATCGAGAAGCGGGATTTCCTGGAGACCGTCGATGTGAATCCAGGCAACGGCAGTCCCGTCGGGGGGAGGCAGGACCCCTTCCAGGGAATGGATTTCCCTTTCCTGGGAACGGGATTCGTCATATTCGCAGATCAGGATATTTGCCTTCTCCGCATGCCTCTGCCCGATATGAATCAGGGATCCGGGAGGAAGGCCTGTCTTGACGGATCGTTTTCTTGCGGTTCCGGGCATGCTCCTTGCCTCCGGTCATTGTCTACGTTTCAGAAAGGCGTATGGTCTGCTAAGGACATGGCGGTATTTTAGCCTATCGTCCTCGGAAATACAATGAAAAGCTCGACGCGTTCGGCCGCCGGCAACCGTTTTTTCTCTTGACAAGCACGACGGAATCACGGACATCATTCTCGTGTCCTGCGGAAGGAAGATTTTCTGACATCTGTCCGGAGGTTCCATGAAGTATATTCTTGCAGCGACCGAAGACCGGGCTCGCACGGAGATCGTCCGCACCGCCTTTCGCCGGTCATTTCACGTGGATGAGACCTCTACGGTTCGGGACAGTTTCGACATCTTTCGAAAGCGGCGGTATGAATTCATCTTCATCGATCTCGATCTGATCGGCGAGCGGCAGCGAGGGGACGGCGACCCTCTGTGGAAACTCAGAGCGGCGGTCCCCTCTGCGGAGGTCATCGTCATGACCCCGCCGGAACGTATCCGGGAGGCGGTCGAAGCGGTAAAGGCAGGCGCCGCCAATTACATCACCACCCCCCTGAACGCCGACGAAGTTCGATATGTCGTCGAGAGTATCCATGAAGGCATCCGGGCGCAGTCGGAACTGGACTACCTGCGGGACCGCTTCTGGCAATCCGATTCCCTCGACGTTGTCCAGACCCGGAATCCCGCCATGCGCGCCGTCTTTGAGCAGGTTCGTCTTGTCGCACCGACCAAAAGTACCGTCCTTTTGTCCGGGGAGACGGGGACCGGCAAAGGGGTTCTGGCAAAGCTCATCCACCGCCACAGCAACCGGCGGGAGGTTCAGTTCATCGGCATCCACTGCGGCGCAATCCCCGACACCCTCCTCGAAAGCGAACTCTTCGGGCACGAGAAGGGGGCCTTCACCGGGGCCGCCCGACGAAAGCTGGGCAAGTTCGAACTGGCCCACGGCGGGACCATCTTCCTCGACGAAATCGGTACAATTACCCCAGCCGCCCAGATCAAACTCCTGCAGGTCCTCCAGGACCGGACATTCCAACGGGTGGGCGGAGAGGCCCTCATCGAGGCCGATGTGCGGATCATCGCCGCCTCCAACGAGGACCTCGCCCGGATGGTGGAGAAGGGACTCTTCAGGAGCGACCTCTATTACCGGCTGAACGTCTTTCCCATTACGATCCCGCCGCTTCGTGAACGCCGCGAGGACATCCCCCAACTGACGGAAATTTTTCTCAAGCAGGCGAACCGCTTCAGCCATCGAGGGATACATTATGTCCATCCCCTTGTCATGGACGCTTTTCAGCGCTATCCCTGGCCGGGCAACATCCGCGAGTTGCAGAACCTCATCGAGCGGGCCTGTATCCTGGAGACCTCCTCCACTCTGACAATGGCGAGTTTCCCGGCCGAGCTCTCCGCCAACGAGCCTGCAACGACGCCGATACCCATAGAAACACGATTTACGCTGGCAAAAGTCCGCGCTCTGGCTGTCGAAGAGGTGGAAAAACGATACCTCCGGGAGCTCCTTACCCGGAACAGCGGGAGGATCAACCGGACGGCGGAAGCCGCCGGCATCACGGTCCGCCAGATCAATAAATTAATGAACAGATACGGGATGAAAAAGGAGGAATTCCGTTAGCATTCAGCGTCGTGAAGGGGGGGGCGCCGTCCGCGTCTTAACGACGACCCGTATCACCGGCGCTTTTCCTCCCGCAAACTGGATATCCTGCGGATACCTGAGCGCAGGCGTGAAAACCTTCTGGACGTCGAGCAGCGAAAGGTCGAGCGGCTCGGTCAGGATACGGATCCGTTTGCCGCGCAGCCTGCGGGGAATGAGAACCTTCGCTTCGGCGGGGGTGACCGTGATGTTTTGGACGGCAAGCCCCTGCGGCGGGGAGCCCTCCGTCAGTACCTCGATCGGCACGGTCAGAGGAAAAAGCCGGGACGCGATGACCTTGATCCGTTCCGGATTGATATCGGCGATCGAAAGGTTGGAAGGGACCTTCACCATTTCGCGTTTCAATGTGATCTCATGTGCGCCGGGTCGAAGCTGTTTCAGGTCGATGGAAATCTTGAGACTGTCCGGATGCAGAAGTTGAAAAGCCTGGCCGGGGCCGATCAGCGTGACCTTCGCCTCGATGATTTTGGGTTCCTCCAGGACCCATTCGACCGGGGGGTTCAGGTATTGGATAGGGACGACAAACTCACGACGGATCGTCTCGCGCTGATAGCCGAAGACGATCCAGAGAATACAGGCCAGGACGATGGCGATCACTTTTTCCCGGGGATTTTCCTTCAGCCAGCGAAGGATCGGCCGCGGTCTGGCGAGGGGCGCCCGCTTCTCAAAGAAAGCCTCCAGTTCGATGCGGAGCGCCGAGGCGTTGGCCATCTCATGAATCCTCTCCCCCTTCGCAAGCGAGATACTGCCCCGTTCCTCGGAGACGACGATACATAGGGCGTCCGAACGCTCCGAGAGGCCGAGGGCAGCCGTATGACGGAGGCCAAGGTTCCCATGCTGGGCCGCGTTTGCCGACAACGGCAAGTGACTTCCGAAACGTATCACTCGGTTGCCTTCGATGAGAACAGCGCCGTCGTGTCCGATCGAGTGGGGGTCGAAAATGCTCTCCAACAGGGACTGGCTAAGGAGGCCGTCCAGATTGTTTCCTCCGGTCAGGTGTCGGTCGAGAGGATCCTTCCCCTGGATGACGATCAGGGCGCCAACCCTTTTATGGGCGAGGTCGGCGGCGGTCTGAGCGATGATTTCCGCGCTTTCATGGAAAGCGGCGACCGCGAAGACCCTCTTCCTGAACCGCCCTAACATGGCCAACCGCTCGAAGAAGCGGCGAAGGTCCTCCTGGAAGATGACGACCAGGACGAACAGCAGGATCGTGAAAAATCCCTGCAGAACCAGCGTTGTCAGGTAGAGCTGAAAGAAGCGGGCAAGGAGATAGACGGCCCCCATCAGGGTGATGCCGAGGAAGACGAATCGGGAGGCCCGGTCCTTGAACCAGATCAGCAGCGCCGATATCATGATCGAAATGATCGCGATGTCGAGGATGTCCTGGAACCGGAAATTTTGGAGCATCGTCAGGGCGTTCTGGATCATATGACATTCTCGTCTTTTGGCCCATCGGAAGCGGGCAGGCCGGTCTGAGGGTTAGAAATGACTGCGAAGCGCGCGTGTGTGATGACTATAAACAAAAGGGTTATTGCATGTCAAGAAGATATCGATTTTTTCTATCTGATTTTCGCTTTGTCTTTTCAACGGAGTTTGGCTATAGTGAGGCGCGATGATCGAGGGCATAACGAAAGAAAAGATCGGCCGCGTTGCTGCAATGATCAGGGAGGCGAAACACGTCGTCGTATTTACGGGCGCCGGTGTCAGCACGGAATCCGGCATCCCCGATTTCCGCAGTCCCGGAGGCCTTTGGACGAAGTTTGATCCGGAAGATTTCACCATCGACAAGTTCCTGTCAAATCCGGAAACGCGCCGGAAGCAGTGGCGCTTTCTCCTATCCAGCGATCTGCTCAAGGACGCCGACCCCAATGCCGCCCATAAGGCCATAGCCGAACTGGAGGCGCTGGGCCGCCTGGACTGTGTCATCACTCAGAATATCGACAACCTCCACCGGAAGGCGGGAAATCATTCCAACAAGGTCTACGAACTGCACGGCAACATGCACTGGATACGTTGTCTGAAATGCAGCAACCGCTATCCCCTGGAGGAGATCCTCCGTGAAAGCGGGGTGTCGAGCGAAGCCCCTTCATGCGGGCACTGCGGGGGTATTCTGAAGCCGGATGTGATCTTCTTCGGCGAGTCGCTTCCGGAGGAGACTCTCCAGGATGCGACCCGGCATGCGAACCGCTGCGACCTCATGATCGTCGTCGGCTCGTCGCTCGCCGTCTATCCGGCGGCCTATCTGCCGTTTTATGCAAAGCAGTCGGGGGCGAGGCTCGTCATCATCAACCTGACCCCGACACCTGCGGACCGGACCGCAGACGTCGTCATCCACGCCGCGGCAGGGGAAGTCATGGGGCAGATCCTTGCCGAGGTGAAAGCGAGGCTGTCGGAATGTGTCTGATCCTCTTCGCCTGGAAAATGCATGAGAACTTTCCCCTTATCCTCGCAGCCAACCGGGACGAGTTCTACGAGCGGCCCACTGCACCGGCCGCTTTCTGGGAGGACGCACCGGGCCTTCTCGCCGGCAGAGACCTGCGGGAAGGAGGAACCTGGCTTGGGATCACACGGAAAGGAAGACTGGCGGCGCTCACCAATTACAGAGATCCGGCGACTCTGAAAGACGGCGCCCCGTCGCGGGGAAAGCTTGTCGCTGACTTTCTCCGGGGACGGCGGACACCGGAAGCCTATCTCCGCTGGCTGTCGCCAAAGGCGGCGCAATATAACGGCTTCGGTCTGCTCGTCGGAAACCCATCCGAGCTCTACTACTTCTCGAACCGGGGGACTCAGATCCTTCTGTTGCCGGGTGTCCACGGAATCAGCAATCATCTCCTCGACACGCCATGGCCGAAAGTGGAACGGGGGAAACAGGCCTTCAGAGATCTCCTCGAGAGGGAAAAGGCCCCCTCGCCGGATACGATGTTCGCTCTTCTTGCCGACCGGTCAAGGCCGCCCGATGAACAGCTTCCCGATACGGGGGTGGGGCTGGAAAGGGAACGGGTTTTCTCTCCACTTTTTATTGAAAGCCCTCTCTACGGAACACGCTCCTCGACCGTTCTGATGATCGACCGCAGCGGGCGCGTGACTTTTGTCGAGCGGGTGTTCAACGGCGACTCCGGTCCCTGGATGACGTCCCGTTTCGATTTTCAGATTTCGTAAAAGGAGTGTTGCTTTATGGCGGGTCGTGAATATCCGGATAGTCCGAGGGTTGGGGTGGGGGCTGTTGTTCTAAGGGAGGGCCGCGTCCTTCTCGTCCGCAGAGGGGTGGCGCCCGCCAGCGGTCTGTGGGCTATTCCAGGCGGCGGGCTCGAGCTGGGAGAGACCTTGCGGGAAGCGGCTGAGCGGGAGATCATGGAAGAGACCGGGATAACCATCCGCGCCGGGGAGCCGGTCTTTACCTGCGATGTCTGCCATCGGGACGATGACGGCCGTGTCCGCTTCCACTATGTGATCGTCGATTTGGCGGCGGACTACGTGAGCGGCGAAGTGCTGGCGGCCGATGACGCCCTCGAGGCACGCTGGGTGGCGCCCGAGGAGATAGAAAATCTCCCCGCCACAAAAACCACGATCAGATTGCTTAACCAGATCGGTTTTCTCCCCCCTCTCCCCGAATAGAGCTTCCCGTACATCATTGATCGGTCTTTTTTTACGATTTCGTAAGAAAATCATAAAAAACCCCTTGACAACTTCCGGATGGTTTGATAGGTTCGAACCGTCGGGACGGTTGCTACTCCGTTTCATATCATTTCAAGGAGGGGGGAAGGCATGATTATTTTCAATGGCCAGACCTACTTCACCATTATCGATGCGGCGGCGGAGTTTGGCGTATCAGCGAAGACGATCCGCCAGTACATCGCAAAGGAGATCATTCCGGAGCCTCCCGTCATTCAGTTCGGGATTCGCCAAGTCAAGCATTTCCCAAAAGCATACATGGATATAGCTAAAGAGCGGCTGAAACATTATCGGACTGCCAGGAATGGCAGTCACGTAAAAAGTCAGAACTCGCTGCTTTTGGACTTATAATCGCTTGATTCGGATCTACAGGAGTTGTTAAATGGCGCGACCGAGTGAAATTACATCGACACAAAAGCTCCTCAGGGTCATCCGTAAAAAAAGGGACAAGGGACCCGTCGCATCGGATCCCGCCGAAACTCCGTTCAAAAGAAGCAGTCGTTTCAAACTTCCTTCGCCGGCCTTTATTGCACTTCAGAAATCATCCACGGTCGGTATCGATATCGGCCGTGACTATCTTCGTCTGGTGCGGGTCACCGATAGGGGGCGCGGAACCCGGCAGATACTCGACCGGAGACGACTGGCCGTGCCGCCAGATACTTCCGTCGATACGCCGGAATTTGCTGCATTCCTGAAATCCGCACTGGGATCGGTATGCGGGTCTCCAAAGCACTCGCACCTTTGGGGCCTCATGTCCTCGGCCAACGTCGAAGTGCACCATATCAGCATCCCCAAGGTTGCCAATAAGCTGATCGGCAATATGGTCTACTGGACGGTCAAGAAGGAGTCGCCCTTCAACGAAAAAGAGACGATCCTTGATTTTGAGGTCCAAGGGGAGGTGGTCGAGCAGGGAGTCCCCAAACTGGCCGTAATGGCATACACTGCCCCCCGCCAGGAGATCGAGGACCTCAAGAACCTTTTTTCCAGGATCGGCTGGCCCCTCACCGGCATCACGATCGCCCCTTTTTCGGTGCAGAATCTCTTTAGGACCCAGTGGATTCCGGTTTTTGACCTCACCGTCGCCGGCCTCTATATCGACATAGATTTCTCCCGTATCGATATCTATGCCGGTGGGAACCTTGTCATGACCCGTGGTATCAAGGCCGGACTGAACAGCATGATCGATGCCTTGATAGAGCAGGCCGGCGAAATGAAAGCGCGTCCGGATGCACAGCCTCTCACCCCGGAGCAGGGACGTGAGATCATCCGGCGCCTGGGTGATGCCCCCCCCCCGCGAGAAAGCGATGTCGGGTTCGGTCTCCGGAAAGAAGCGATCTTCAAGATGATCGAGCCCGCCTTGGAAAGGCTGGTCCGCCAGGTGGAGAGGACCTTCGAACACTTCAATACGACGAGGCCCGGAAACCGGATCGACAGGATTTTCATTTCCGACGCTATAAACATCTCCCCGTCGGTCGTCGACTACATAGGAGCCCAATTGGGGACGGCGAGCGCCATCCTGGACCCCCTTATCGACGAAGAATCAACCACCTGTCCGGATGTAGACGATCTGCACCATGTTTCGGAGCGAATCGCCTTCGTACAGGCCCTTGGCCTCGCCCTCTCGGACAACGAACGAACGCCGAACCAGATGCTCACCTACAAGGACAAGGAACGGGAAGTGAGCATCAAGCGGATCAATAGGGCCGTCTTCGCAATCTTTATCGCCTCTGTCCTGACCTGCACGGCCATCTTCGCATACCAGACCTATGCTATCAGCAAAAAGAGGGAGGCGATCGCAGGACTCCAAGCGCAGCTAGCCCAGTTAGGCCCCACGGTCGACCGCAACCAGATTTTGGCACTGGTTGCCAAATTGAAACAGAGGAACGAGCTCTCCAGGGTTTACGCCGACCGGTATCTGGGGTTGGTGCTGATCAGCGAGCTCGCAGCCCAGACGCCGGCGCACATCCGTTTTACCGACATGAAGATCTCCCTCGGACCGGCGACCGGAGTAGATGCCGGGAAAAAGGAGGCCCCGAAAGCACAGGTGGAAGAGATCACCTTGGAGGGTCTGATCCTGGGTGAAAAGCAGATATTCGAAACTTCCCTGGCGGCGTTCACGATGGCTCTCGAGGCGTCGCCGCTCTTCAAGCAGGTCGCCGTCCAGAAGAATAGCGTGGAACCCTATCTCAAAGGCGAGACGCTTCATTTTATCCTGAACATGAAAGTGGCGGAGCAAATCCATGGCTGAGCTGAAAATGACCGACTATATACCGCGGCAGAGCATCATCTATTTCGGGTTCTGCCTGGCCGGCGTCATTATCTTCATCCTGGCGGGGATATTGCCGAACATCTGGACGATGGAGGAACTGGGAAGGCAAGCCACGGATACCCGGTTCCGGCTCGAGGAAAAGCGAGCGCTCAGCCCTCTCAAGAAGTCTCTCCATGATAGGAGCATGAAGAAGGAATCGGATGTCCTTCCCCTGCCGGTGAAAGGAAAACTGGCGAGGACCGAGCTCAATACGCTTCCACTCACTTTCGGCGCCTTGGCCAAGAAGAGCGGGATGTCCATGACGTCGGCGATCCCGAATATCAGCGCGCTGACCGGCGACGCCTCGTCGCTGTCGGTCAACGTCGTCCTGAAGGGAGATTTCATCAACTTTCGGAAATTTCTTATCCAGCTCGGGGGCACTCCCTCTGTGCAGCATATCGAAGAGATCACGCTTCAGCAGAAACCGGACAGCAAGGAGTTCAGGCTGAAGATTTGGGTAGCCATCGGATGAACAGGCGGGCTTGACATGGATAAATTCGGTAAGCGAGAAAAGATCATCCTGGGAATGATGGCAATCGTGATCCTATACGCCGCCTTCGATTTTCTGACGTCGGGCAAAAAGGACCAAGGGGTGGATATGGGTCAGAAGACCGCCGAACTGAACACCTTCGTGACCGACATCACCACGAACATGGCAAAGGACACATCAAAAGATCCAGGTGCGCTTGTCTTCAGCCGGGCGGAAAAGGAATGGACGCAGGACCCTTTTCTGGGCAACAAGGCCTATAAATTGTGGACCGAGGCCAAGGCGCCTCCCAGAGATACCGCCCCGAAAATCGAACTCGCCTATACCGGTTATCTCGAGGTCGGCCGGAAACGGATGGCCATCATCAACGGCGTGGAATATCGGGAAGGCGAATCCCTGGAACTCCAGGGATTCGTGCTGAAGACCATCTCCCCGACGAGGGTCGCCATCGAAAACCGTGCGACCAAGAAGTTGCTGACTTTTTCGCTGCAGGAGTAATGGAGGCATTAATGGATCATATCAATAAAACATGTCGACGAGCTCTGGCGGGCGTCATGATATCTGCTCTTTTGATATTCGGTTGTGCGGCCGAACAGGCCGTAAAGAAGGATCCTTTCTTTGACAAATGGACGACGATGGCGAATACGGCAACAGGCCATTCGCCGGCCCCGCGCGAGAAAAGCTCGGCCGTTATCCAGGAGCTGCTCAAAGGCGGCGCAGAGACGGGGAGAGAAGAAGCGACCGCACCGGTCAGAAAGCTCCCGACTCAGATGGTCAGCCTCAAGATGCGCCAGGCCGACATCAAGACCGTCCTGCGCGCCCTCGCCCGGATCGTCGATCATAATATCCTCGTAAAAAGCGAGATTCAGGGTGACGTGACCATCGATTTCCGGGATGTCCCCTGGGACCAGGCCTTCAAAAGTCTGCTGGGCACCAAGGGCCTGACCTACGCCTGGGAGGGCGACATCCTCAGGGTTTTGACCTTCGAAGATCAGGAACTTGATCTGAAACGGAAGACCCAGGAGCTGGGCGTCAAGTGGGTTGAACCGCTCCTGACCGTCATCGTCCCGATCGATTACGCAAAACCGAAGGACCTGAAAGAGAACCTCGAAACCTTCCTCACACGGAGCAAGGAGGACAAGCCGCGCGGGGCGGTCCGCGTGGATGAACACAGCAACTCGCTCATCATCTCGGCGATCAAGGATGACCTGGTCCGGATGATGCCGATCATCGAGAAAATCGACAAACCGACTCCCCAAGTCCAGATCAAGGCCAATATCGTCGAGACGTCAAAGGACACGGCCCGGAACCTGGGGATCCAGTGGGGCGGCATGTATGCCCGCCAGGCCGGGAACAGCAACCTCTTTATTACCCCGGGCGGCTCGGCAGGCTCGACCACGCCTCCGGGGAGCGCCCTGTCGGGGGGCTATACGCCCACCACCGGCGCCACGGGGATCAGCGGCCAGGGCTTCGGCGTCAACTTCCCCGTCGCCTCGAGCGTCATGTCCGGAGGGGCAGCTTCTCTGGGTTTGCTGTTCGGCAGCATCGGGGGCAATCTCCTGGATCTCCAGTTAACCGCCCTCCAGAACGAGAACAAATTGAACATCCTCTCCAGCCCCTCTATTACAACACTCGACAATCAGAAGGCCTTCACGGAAAACGGGCAACGGGTCCCCTATTCGACGCTCGACACCAGCGTCAATCCGCCCGTAAGGACGGTAAAATTTGAGGATGTCGTGCTCCGCCTGGAGATCACGCCGCACGTCATCGACGGTGAAAACCTGTTAATGAAAATCCTCGTGAAAAAAGACGAGGTGCACCCGACAAAAAACGTCGACGGAAATCCTTTCATCATTAAAAAGCAGACGGAGACCACCTTCATCATCCGGGACGGCGAGACCATCGTTATCTCCGGCCTGACGAAGCAATCGGGAACGGACGCGGTCAGCGGCGTCCCCGGCCTGAAGGATATCCCCGCCCTGGGCTGGCTTTTCAAGGGTGAAGGAAAGAACGAGACGATGGAGGAGGTTCTCATCTTCATCACACCGAAGATCCTTCCCGCCCTGTCCAGGGCGGAAACGCCGACCCGCGGGACCGGGGCGACCAAGTCGGCGCCGTGACCGTCTCGCTGCCGGAAAAATGGAATATAATTCGGTAACGTGATATGGTTCGAATAGCATGGACTACTTCAAGATACTCAGCCTGAACCGGGAGCCGTTCTCCAACTCGCCGGAGCCGGACTTGTTTTTCCTATCCACGGAACATCTGGCCTGCCTGCAGCAATTGGAGCTGGCCATACGTCTGCGCCGAGGTCTCAACGTGGTCATGGGCGACGTGGGTATGGGCAAGACCACCCTCTGCCGACAGCTTATCCTCAGGTTTACGGAACCGGAAACCGATTCCAATGAGGTGCAGACCCACCTCCTGCTCGATCCCTCCTTCAGCAACACCCGTGAATTTCTTTCCACTGTCGCAACGACCTTCGGCCTGCCCGGAGCGGAAACAGCGGAAAGCGATTGGCATCTGAAGGAATCCATTAAAAATTATCTCTTCCAGAAGGGTGTGGACGAAAAAAAAACGATCGCCCTGATCATCGACGAGGGGCAGAAACTTCCCGGCTTCTGCCGGGAGGTCCTCCGCGAGTTTCTGAACTATGAAACGAACGAAAACAAACTCCTCCAGATCGTCATTTTCGCCCAGAACGAATTCAGGCGGATACTGAAACGTCATGCCAATTTCGCCGACCGCGTGAACCAGTACTATTTTCTCAAACCTCTCAATTTCAGGGAAACGAAGGCGTTGATCCGCTTCCGGCTTTCCCGGTCCGGCCGTCCGGCGGAAATGCCGGCCCTCTTCACACTCCCCGGCCTGTGGGCGGTATACCTCGCCACTGGAGGGTACCCGCGCAGGATCATCACCCTGTGTCACCGGATACTGCTCACGCTGATCATTCAGAACAAGACCGGCGCCGGCTGGACCGTCGTCCGCTCGACCACCCGACGGATGCTGCCCCGCACGACCCGGAAGAGTCGGTGGGTCACGGCCGGCGTTCTCACAAGCCTGGCGCTGGCGCTGACCGCATTCTCCTTCCTTTTACCCGATCCGCCGGATACGGTCAGGCCGACAGCGACCGCTGTGCAGCCGATCGAGACCTCGACAAAATCGAAAGCGTACGTCGGGTCAGCCGCAGGGGTCCAGAATGACGCCGCCTCGGAGCAACCGCACCTCCGGCCGGTCGCAGACCGGACCGCGAGCCTCCCAGCGACCGCCAAGACGACGCAGGAGAAAACGGCGCCGACGAAATCGCCGGGCGCATCCGAACGGTATCGGACACCCCCCGCTCTGCTTGGGAGCCTGAAGATCCGCGAACACGATGAGGTTCTCCGGTTTCTGCTGGAGATTTACGGCAACACCGAAAGCTACCGTTTCCAGGCGGTTATAAGTGCCAATCCCCATATCGTCGATATGAACATCATCCAGCCGGGAGAGACGATCGTCTTCCCAGCCATCGCGGCACAGGCGCAGGTGTTGGCGACGGCGGGATACTGGATACGGATTGCGAAGAAAGGCAGCCTCGAAGAAGCGTACCGGATCTTCAAAACCTACCCGCAGGAGCAACTGCCGATCCGACTGATCCCCTCATGGACCCAAAAAGACGGTTTGGCATTTACGATTGTCCTGAAGAAGGGTTTCTCCAGCGAGGCAGCGGCGCAGAACGCCATTCCGACTCTGCCGTCGATGTTTGCTGCGAGCGCGGAAATCATGAAGACACCGGAAAGGGATACCGTCTATTTCGCCTATTGAGAAGGTGTGAACCTATGATCGTCAAGAAAAGACTGGGGGAAATGCTCGTCGAGAGCAAGCTCCTCACGGAAGAGCAGCTCGGGCAGGCCCTCGTCGAACAAAAGAAGGCCGGCCTCAGGTTGGGGCAGTATATCAGCCGTCAGGGGATTGTCAGCGAGGGCGTTATCGTGGATGTCCTGAGCAAGCAGCTCAAGATCGAGAAATACCGCCCCGACCTCTATCCCCTCGATATGACCCTCTCCCACCTGATCCCGTTCGAGACAGCCCAGAAATTCATGATTGCACCGCTCCGAAAGAAGGGGCGCCTCCTCACGATCGCCATGACCGACCCCCTGGACATCAACGCCCTGGACACCATCGAGGTCATGACCAACTCCGAGGTAGAGCCGGTCGTCTGTACGGAGCGCGAGTTCAACCAACTGACCAGCGGCATCTACGGGATGCAAACCGGCATGAGCGGCGTTCTCGAAAAGATGGACATCGAGGCCGAACCCGAAGCGGTAACGGCTCAGGAGGCGGCCGCGGAAGAGATTCAGGTCGCATCCCTGCAGGACATGGCCGGCGAAGTCCCGGTGATCCGCCTGGCCAATTCCATCTTCGCCTCGGCGATCCGCGACGGGGCGAGCGACGTCCACATCAGCCCCCAAAAAACCAGCATCCAATTGCGCTTCCGGATCGACGGAAAGCTCCACGAAGTCCCTTCGCCTCCGAAATCACTCGGTCTGCCGCTCGTCGCCCGGATGAAGATCCTGGCCGACATGGACATCACGATTTCCAGAATACCCCAGGACGGCCGGTTTACGCTCAAGATGGAAAAGAAGGAGATCAACGTACGCGTCTCTTCCCTGCCCACGATCTACGGCGAGAATGTCGTCCTGCGACTTCTGGACATGAGTTCGGGGGTCTATTCGCTCGACCGCCTGGGAATGATAAAATCGGACCGCGACAAGATCCAGACAATGATGCGCAAAGCCTACGGCATGATCCTGAGCACCGGCCCTACCGGAAGCGGCAAGAGCACCAGCCTCTACTCGATACTGAACGAACTCAATCAACCGGATACGAACATCATCACGCTCGAAGACCCTGTCGAATACCGGATCGACAACATCCGACAAGTCCAGCTCAACCGGAAGGCGGGAATGACTTTCGCGGGCGGCTTGCGTTCGATCCTCAGACAGGACCCGGACATCATCATGGTCGGCGAGATCCGGGATTCCGAAACCGCGTCGATCGCCATCCAGGCGGCACAGACGGGCCATCGCCTTTTGAGCACCCTCCATACGAACGATGCGGCGGGCGCCATCACCCGGTTCATCGATATGGGAGTGGAGCCGTTTCTCGTCGCGTCGGCGCTTCTGGTCTCCTTCGCCCAACGGCTGGTTCGGACGGTCTGCCCCTACTGCAAGGAATCTTACAAACCGTCGGAGGCCGCCCTTGCCGCCTGGGGCCTCGATCGTGTCGAAAATGCCAATTTCCAGCACGGCAAGGGCTGCTATCAATGCAAGAGCAGCGGCTACAAAGGGCGGACCGGGATCTTCGAGGTGCTCGTCAATGATGAGGAGCTCCAGGAGATGATCCTGACGAGAAAAACGGCGCAAGAGATGACGCGGACAGCCGTGGAGTCGGGAAAACTCCGGACCCTGAAGGAGGATGCAACCAGTAAGGTCCTCCAGGGAATTACAACACTCGAAGAGGCCGCCTCGTCGGTGATGGTTTAGGCGCCGATGGCATAGCGTATGGCGAATTACTCCTATCTGGCAATCAACGAAAGAGGCGGGAACATCACCGGGACGGTCGAGGCCGATTCCCCGGAGATGGCGGAAAGCATCCTTCTTTCACGAGGACTTATCCCGTCAAAAGTAACAGCGGCCCGCGCGACGGGCGACGGCGGATCGTTCTTCGCGAAATTGCAAGCGGGCATGAACAAGGTCAAAATCGGGGATCTGGTCCTCTTCACGAAGCAATTCCGGTCGATGATGCAGGCAGGGGTGCCGATCCTGAGGCTCTTCCAGGTTTTGGAAAATCAGTGTCAGAACCAGGTATTGAAAGAAGCCGTTGTGGCGATCTGCCGCGATATCAAGGCCGGCTCATCTCTCCACGAGGCGATGAAGCGGCATCCCGCACTCTTTTCACCGCTCTACCTCAGCATGATCAATGCCGGCGAGGTCAGCGGCACCGTCCCCTCCATCCTCGAGCGCCTGATCAAGATTATCGAGCACGAGGCCAAGATCAAATCGGATATCAAGTCCGCCCTGCAGTACCCGATAATGGTCCTGGTCGCCCTGGCGGTTGCTTTTTTTGTCCTGCTGACCTTCGTCATTCCGAAATTTGCCGCCATTTTCTCCAAGTCGGGTATAGAAATGCCTATACCCACAAAGATCGCCATGGCTCTCTATCAGGGGCTGGCCGATTACTGGTACATCCTGATCGGCGGCGCAATCGTCCTGATCTTCGGCCTGCGAAGCTACATCAAGACCGAGAAAGGCCGCTACGTGCTGGACGCTTTTTTTCTGAAATTCCCCCTTTTCGGACCTCTCTTCCAGAAGGCGGCGATGTCCAGATTTGCCAGCATTTTCGCGATCCTCCAGGCGAGCGGCGTTCCCGTGATGCAGGCGCTGACGATACTCACCGACACGATCGGGAATAAGGCGATCTCCACCGAAATACAAAAGGTTCGCGAACGGGTCCAAGAGGGGCAAGGGATCTCCGGACCCTTGCGCGCGGCCAAATACTTTACGCCGATGCTGGTGGACATGGTGGCGATCGGCGAGGAATCCGGAAACATCGACGAGATGCTGGGCCAGATTTCCATCCACTACGACGACGAAGTGGAATACGCTGTCAAGTCTCTCTCGGATATGATCGGTCCCATTCTGATGGTAGGCTTGGCGGCTGTCGTCGGGTTTTTCGCCCTGGCGATCTTCCTCCCCATGTGGGACATGACGAAAATGGTCAAATAGCAATAGGTGCGAAAGAGATGGGTGACCGCATGCAAAAACATCAGCAAGGTTTTACACTGATCGAAGTCATCGCCGTTCTCGCCATCCTCGGCCTCCTGGCGGCGATCGCTGTGCCGAAGTATTTTGAAATGCAGACCAAGTCGCAGCAGAGCGCCGTCTCGGCCGCTATCGCCGGTCTGTTATCGACGGCAACCCAGGAATATGCCAAGGCGCTGTTGACGACGCCCTCGGTCACCACGTATGCCCCGACATCTCCCTTCGTCGTCGGAGATTTTTCGGGGACGATTGCAAACGCAGCCGGCGTCGTCACAGTGAGGGTGACGGCCGGGCCTGCATGGTGGTCTTCGACCATCACCGGCAACTCGAAGAGTTTCGCTTTATATTAATTTAAACTCCTCGGGAAGAAATACAAGAAGGGAGGTGAGAGTGTTCGCTTTTTATAATCAGGCATGTTATGATTATGATGTTCATAGAGGAACAACCCAAATAAACCAGTAACCAAGAAAGGAGCTACAATATGTTACGAAGTCAAAAAGGTTTTACGCTGATCGAAATCATTGCCGTCCTCGTCATCCTCGGCATCCTGGCGGCGGTGGCCGTGCCGAAGTATTTTGACATGCAAACCAAGTCTCAACAAAGCGCCGTCTCGGGCGCCGTGGCCGCCCTGCAATCGACTGCGACCCAGCAATATGCCCAGGCGCTTCTGAACACACCATCGGTCACCACGTATGCCCCGACATCCCCCATTGTCGTCGGTGATTTTTCGGGCACGATTACCAACGCAGCGGGCGTCGTCACGGTAAGGGTGACGGCAGGACCCTCCTGGTGGGCCTCCACCATCGTCGGCAATTCGAAGAGCTTCACCCTGTATTAATTTTGTATGGTTTAAGTGAACTTCATATTATCTGCTGGAAAGACGATAAGAAAAGAACCGTCAACGGGGATATGCAAAGGGGATAGCTGACCACTAAATGGTCAGCTATCTTTTATTTCATATGTTCACGTATGCAAAAGTAAATTTCAACCTGCCTTTCCTTTTCACCAGGGCCGTCATTCTATGCGCGATCATCGGCTTGACCCTTTTTGTCTACTGGGATGTCCAAAATCACCAGTTCCTCAATTTTGATGACAACATGTATGTTTCATCAAACATTCATGTGAAAAACGGGTTCAGCCTGGAGAACGTTCGGTGGGCCTTTACCTTCACCGATGTTTCCTACTGGCAGCCATTGCCCCTACTTTCCCACATGCTGGACAGCCAGCTCTTCGGCCTCAAACCGGGGCCTCATCTGCTGGTCAACCTGGCCATGCACATATTCAATTCCCTCCTCCTGTTTTTGATTATAGCGAAAATGACCGGCGCCCCGATCAAGGCGGCCCTCGTTGCATTGCTGTTCGCGATTCATCCGTTGAATGTCGAATCCGTCGCCTGGCTTGCGGAAAGAAAGACCGTCTTGAGCACCCTGTTCTTCCTGGCCGCGGTATTTATCTACATCCATTATACCAAACAGAAAAGAAAGTGGATGTACGCCTCGATCCTGTGCCTCTATACATTAGGCCTGATGACAAAACCCCCGATCCTTACCTTCCCCGTTCTTCTCCTGCTGCTGGACTACTGGCCCCTGAAAAGATTCGGGAAGTCGGCTGCCGACCCTTCCGATCGCACGGACGCTTCCGCGACACCCGCGAATCGATTTATTTCCTTTTGTAAATCGGACACCGGCAGGATCATTCTCGAAAAGGCGCCCTTTTTCGTTCTGTCGGCGCTCTCGCTTTTCATAACGATGGTCTCCGTCGTGCACCAGCACATGGTGGTCAATCAAGCGATTGTGCCGGTCTATCTGCGGATCTACAATTTGATTGTCTCCATCATTCACTACCTGCGCATGATGGCCTGGCCCGTCGAACTATCCATCTTCTACCCTTTTCCCAGAACGATTGTCCTCACGGATCTTGCACTGGCCCTGTCATTGGTCGCCTTCATCACCGTCGCGGCTTTCATGACGAGGAGGAAAAGACCTTGGCTTATCACCGGCTGGTGCTGGTTTCTGATCGCCCTGTCGCCGGCCAGCGGCCTGATACAGGCGGGGCTCTGGCCGGGTATCGCCAATCGTTTCATGTATATGCCCATGATCGGCCTCTTTATCATGGGGATCTGGGAATGCGACGAGCGGCTGCGGGGCCGTTACTCCCGCTTCCTGAAATCCGTTTTGTGCATAGCGATGCTGGTCTATTTCGCTTCCCTCACCAGGGTCCAGAATAACTATTTTTCCAACAGTTTCGCTTTATTCAGCAGATGCCTCGAGGTAGTGGGAGACAACGAGCTCGCCTTGAATAACCTTGGGGTAGCGCTGTCGTCTCTGGGTAGACAGGATGAAGCCCTCGCCTATTTTGCCCGGAGCATCCAGCGTAATCCGACACAGGCGAACGCATACCATAACTATGGGGTGTGTCTGGTTGCGAAAGGAGACTCAGCCGACGCCATCGCGTATTTTGAAAAGGCGATCGGATTAGACCCAAAGCTTGTCAATCCGCTTGTCCATCTCGGCCTTATTCAGAGCGACAGAGGCAACGTCGACGGGGCGATGGAATTCCTGGAAAAGGCCATGAAAATCGATCCAAACAACCTGGATGTTCGCAACAATTACGGCACGATCCTCTCGGCCCAGAGGAAATTTGACGAAGCGATACCCCATTTTTTATTTGTGCTAAAAAAGGATCCTGCCCATGTGCAGGCAAGGATTAATTTATCTCAGGCATACGAGGAAGCCGGTCTCTATAGCGAAGCCATGACCGAGTATCGGACGCTCGACAAAACAATAACGCACAACAAGGGATATATTTATTACCGTATGGCAAGGGTCCGGTCACAGCAGGAAAAGTTCGCAGAATGCACAGACTATCTTGAAATGGCCCTGAAAGACGGATTTGATGTGCTGAAACTGATTGAATCCGACAACGGGTTTATCCATTTTAGAAAGACAATGGAATATCGCCGCTTTTTGGAACATCAGCATCTTTCCGGCATCGAATGATCAGCGAGCCGGCGATCTCTCGGACGAGGGGTGTTTTCTCGACCCGTCTGGTCAATCGCTCCGCCAGATTTAGCAGCCGTGCCGGTGTTTGGGGATGCAAGAAATCAAACGGCTCCACCGAGACATCGACAAATCCGAAGCGGCGGAGTTTTTCCGCAATATCCCACCGGGAAAAAGCCGTCTCATCGGGAGAATCTCCGGCTCTGCGCTTGATGAAAGGCACATTCTTGGTCAGCGCTACCTGAGGGTTCATCATATTGGGTTCGGTGAACATCATGCCGCCACCGGGCTTCAATATCCTGATAAATTCCTTCAGCGCGGACTTGACTTCAAGATGATGGAGCGATGAACTGCCCACGATGAAATCAAGGCTCCCGGAGGCGAACTCCGTCTCGCAGGCGTTTCCCACGATGAAAGCGACGTTGGCGGAGGAGACCCTCTCCTTCGCTTTCATGATCAATGCCTCCGAAATATCGATGGCCAAAATGGTATTATCGGTGCGGGCCAGTTCTTCCGTGAAAAGCCCGGTGCCGCAGCCGATCTCGAGTACGCGGCTATGAGTATTTCCTATAAATTCCTTGAATAATCGACACCTTCTGGCCCATCTCCTTCTGCCGGCGGGGGAAGACCAGTTCCAGATTTCCTCACCATGCTCGCTGATGAATTCACCATGCTTTTTTTCGTTCGATAGTCTGTCGTCAGCGGACATGGCGGATTCCCTGCAAACCTCAAACGGGTCTTCGTGCGATGAAATCACAATAAAAGCTTCTATCTTCCGCGTGCGATGAAAAATCCTTGGGGTTGTCTTTCGAGAGGATTTCGACAATGAAACCCAACCTGCGCAGTTCAGACAAATATTCATTGGCGGATGAACCCGCTTGCCGGAGTCCGTAAGGCCACAATTCACCGATGATGATCGTGTTGTCCGATCGGGAGAACGTCTCCTTCATACCTTTGACCACGAAGCAATCATAGCCCTGCACATCGATCTTCGCAAAACCGATGCCGCCGCACTCACTTTTCAGGTAATCGTCCACGGAGACCATCCGAACGTCAATTTTTTCCCGCGATTCATCATTCTTGTATAGATGATGGTCGACATACAGATCCTCGGATTTATACAGAGCGGCGACACCGCTTTTTTCTCCGCAGGCGGCCTTCACACGTTTTATATTCGTGAGTTTTTTTGTCAACCGCTTCAGGTGATAGAAATTCGCCTCCTCCGGTTCAAAGGCGTAGACGGTTCCGTTTTTCCCAACGCATCTCGATAGGAGTGTCGTATAGAAACCGATGTTTGCGCCTATATCCAACACGGTCATCCCCGGCTTTACATGGCCGGTGATGAGGCCGATCTTATCGCGATCTGAAACACGCTTGTATGAAAAATAGAGTACTCTATAAAGAGGAAAGCACCAACGGTAAAGTCCGTTGAATAGTGAGAAAATGCATTCTCTGTTCATCCCGATCCGTTTTTCCTTTCATCGCAAGTGATTGGGTGACCCCCGATACCCCCGGTATGCTGCTATGTAAACTTGATCCTCCTTGCGGCGAAAATCACCATGCGCAGGAGCAGCCACCCGTGCCTCCAGCGCCGGATATTCGTCGAGCCGTAAGTGCGCGCTCGATAACGGATCGGCAGATCCACAATCTTCAATCCCAGCTTGGCCGCACCAAAGATCAAATCATAATCGCCGAATGGATCGAAATCCCCAAAGGTCGTCCGGTTGGCCGCGATCAATTCATAGTCGCGCCTCCAGAGCACCTTGGTGCCGCAGAGTGTGTCTTTGATCGGTTGACCCAGCACCCAGGAAAACGCCTGGCTGAAAAATTTGTTCCCCAGGAAGTTGAAGAAGCGCATCGCCTCGTCTTCCATCGGATAAACGAGACGCACCCCGTTGATAAACTCCCCACGCCCTTCGTAAAGGGCATCATAAAAGCGCTGCAGATCTTCCGGCGGCACGGTCATGTCGGCATCGAGGATCATCACGATATCGCCACTGGCGTGGGCGATCCCCAGACGTACCGCGTCGCCCTTTCCCACACCCGTCTGGCGAAGCAACCGGCTTCTGATCTCGGGGTGCGAGGCGATTTCCTTCTCGATGACCGCATAGGTACCATCCTGAGAATGTCCCTCCACGAAGACCAGCTCCGTGCCTGCGCCCATTTCCGGCGTGCGGGAAAATATCTGAGCGATATTCCCCTCCTCATTGCGCGCAGCCACAATCACCGAGACCAGCGGTCTTTTCGGCGTTATTTCCTGACAAGGTCGCACCAGGAAAAAGTTGGTCATGGCAAAGAATTTGAAAGGCCAGGTCTTCACAAGGATCCTGTTGAATAAACCGGCGATGACAGGTGTGCCGAGCGGCCAGAGAATCTCCTGCCAGGTGCGGATGACCTCGAAACCGGCGAGGTTCAGAAGATGAAAGACGTCATCGACCGTCAGCCAGTTCTGGGTCAGCCTGGGTTTCGCCACTCCCAGCTTCGCTGCGATCACCAGCGGCAGTTCCCACACCCGACTGTACGAGTTGATGATCAGTCTTGTTCGAACATGACAGAGTCCTCTGAGTTGCCTAAAGACCTGTTGCACATCCCAGAGGTCATCGATAAGATCGGAAAGGATGATCACGTCAAACGGACCCTCCAGCATACCGAGGTCATGCCCGTCCGCTTCGATGAATTCAAGTTCCGGATGCAGCATCCTGGCGCGCCGCACCATCTCCGGGGAACCATCCACTCCGACGCCAAACGACGGTTCAAGGGATGCCAGCAGATCCCCGTGTCCGCAGCCGACTTCCAGAATCCGTTGCCGAGGCGCCACCCAAAAGCGATATATCTGCATCAAGCGCGCGTGATACGCACTGCCCCATCCTGTCCAGGAATCCATTTTGCGGGCGACGGAATCCCAATGGTTCCTCCGCGACTGCCGGTATGAAGCGAATTTGACGTCAAGCGATCTTCCCATACCTGTCTATCTACCAGCAATGTATTGACTTATCCAGCTAATAATTATAACGTGGCCCCATGAGGATTCTTGGTGTCGATATCGGAACCACCTCCATGAAAATGGGGGTCTTTGATGAAAGCGCGGATTCCGTCGCCCTCGTCAAGCAGTCTTCGCAGGATTATCTCATCAAC
>Ga0208373_1002082_pt1 | contig 23481 bp, 25 predicted proteins | sample RifOxyC2_FD_184036 | JGI IMG/M metagenome (GOLD analysis project Ga0208373, IMG submission 184036) | Soil microbial communities from Rifle, Colorado - Rifle Oxygen_injection C2 (SPAdes) | ecosystem: Environmental > Terrestrial > Deep subsurface > Rock core/Sediment | place: Rifle, Colorado... | reverse complement strand
TTGCTCATGTCGAGTAACAATAAAGTTGATTGAAGAATTTTTTATCGCTTGAAGTAATAGTAAATTTTCCTCTCCCGGAACGCCAAAAATATACTTAACCCCTTCGCTTTCCAAACATTTAACAAATAATTCCGCACTATTCATTGGATAACAATCTTAATATCTTTTTTTAGCAATTACAACCGAAAAATTAAGAGGAAATTATTATTGATCTGCTTCTTGGTCCGTCCAATTCAACCAACACAATCCTCTGCCAAATTCCTAAAACCAAAAGTCTTTTTTTTATCGTTAAAACTAATGATGATCCAATGATCGACGACAAAATATGATCTGGAGCGTGAGTTGGATTATGAGGATGACGAAATTTTATTTTAGGAATAACTTTTTCCAAAAAATCCAAAAAGTCCAAGTCTGTTCCTGGGTCCAAATCAGCCGTCGTTAATGCGGCCGTTGTGTGAGTAATGAACAAAAAACAATGACCGTTCTCTATATTATTTTTATTGATAAAGCTTTTGATTTCATCGGTAATGTCAATAATTTGCTTTCTCTTTTTAGTCTCGATAATTAATTCTTTGCTTATCATAATTTAATTTTACATTATTAATGTTTTAAAATTTACATTTTGAAATATTTTTGCACCGGTTACTTGTCCCGAGCGAAGTCGAAGAATAACTTACAAAAATATGTTTTTAAATTGTTGGAATGGGTTTTTTATAATATACATTATGTTATCACAAGCGTTTGATATACTCTATTTATGTTTAAAAAATGGGACAATATAAGTAAAGTCGCTCTTATTTATTTTTTTTCAAGCCTCTACTTTTATCTTCCGGTTATCACTATTTATTATCAACAAAAAGGACTTTCCTTTTTACAAATGGGTTCGCTTTGGGGTATCACTACTATCGCTATTTTTTTATCAGAAATACCAACTGGAATTTTAGCTGATAAATTAGGAAGAAAAACTTCAATTATTTTTGCAATGTTATTTCAACTTGTTGGTGAAGTTTTATTTCTTTTTGCAGGCAATTACTTACATTTCATTTTTATCAGTGTAATTGCCGGTATAGGATTTGCTTTTCAATCAGGATGTATACAGGCATTAGTATACGATTTCTTGAAAGATGAGAAGAGAGAAAAAGACATGAAAAAAATATGGGGAGTCATAACAGCTTTAGGACAAGCTGGTTTTATTTTTGGAGCATTAGTCAGTAGTCTAGTAATAAAATCTACAAAGATACCACAAATCACTACTACCATAATTATGACCATAATCAGTGTTTGTTTTGCATTAGTAATTTCACTTCTTTTGAAAGAACCAAAAGAAAAATATAAACATAGCGAACGGTCTCCATTCGTTTTATTAAAAACTTCAATAGAATTGATTTCTTCAAATGTTTCTCTTCGTAACATTATATTGTTTGGAATATTTACTACTCCCTTTTTAGCATTCTTAAACAGTTTTCAACCACCTTATTTTAATTTATCCTACGTTCCATTATATTGGCTTGGAATCTCCCGTGCAGTTGCAGGAATAATTGCCTTATTTTGTCTTAGATATGCGTATAAACTTGACGAAATGTTTAAGGTAAACGGCGTTCTTATTGCGACTATTATCCCGGCAATTTTATATTTTTTGATGTCAGTAATCTTCCACCCTGTTTTTGCAACAATGCTTTTCGTCTTAAACTATAGCACGATGAGATTACAAGAACCTCTTCTTGCTGACTATTACAACATACATATAAAAAGTGAAGTAAGGGCTACAACTTTGTCAGCTATAAACATGTTCTCCAGTATTTATTTTGCCATAATGGGATTAATAATCGGTAGAATTGCAGACATATCTATACCAATGACATTTCTCTTTATGGGAGTGATTATATTTGGAGGGTCAATTTTGTTTAGAATAAAAAAAAGCTCAATCCAGATTGAAAATTAATTTTATCTAAATTCAACCACTAATTTTTTTCCAAAAACAGAAGCTAATTTATTTAAGAAAGTCATCGTTGGATTAATCATTCCTCTTTCAAGTCTTGAGATGGCTGATTGTTTAGTATTTAATTTATTCGCTAATTCTTCTTGAGTTAAATTACTTTTTATTCTAAGTGAGATAATTTTATCTAACACCTCGTGCTCTGGCCTTAACCGTTCATATTCTTTTTTTATATTTTTATTTTTCAGCAATCTTTTTTTAAAGTCTTTATAGGTACTCATATTTTTGTATTATAACGTATATGTTATAATAATGTCAAACGATTTAAAGCAATTTTAATTTCTTTATTTAATATTTTCATTCTCTTTTTCTTAAACCCATGTAAAATCCATATTATTTTGTTTTTTACAGTAAAAAGAAATCTTACCGACTCTTGCTTTCGTATCCTTAATTCAAATAAATTTTTAGTAATTCTTTTAACATATGGCATCCCAATTTCCGGACCATATTTCTCAATCAAATCAAACATCCAAAATATTTTAGAAATAGTTTTATCTGTTAGAGATTCTATGAAATCATTAACTACTTTTCTTTCTCCAATTTGATAAAGTTCAATTTTGTAAGACATACAAATACCTTATGTATTTTTCTTTTTGTTGTTCACCGCTTATAACCTACAAATGTGGAAAATTAGATTGTTGAGATGGGATTTTTTTGATGAAATATGTCATTCACGTAAAAGCGAGTATGACATTTTGTATAATGAAATTATGACTTCTATCAACGATCTTGAAAAAGAAATCTTGTTAATAAAAGCCAGAAATAAAAAGGTTGAGACAGACAAAGCCTGGGAAACAAGTTGGGCTAGAAAATTACTACTAGTAACGTTTACTTATTTGGGAATTGGTTTTTATTTACAGGCAATTAATATTGATAAACCTTGGTTAAACGCGATCGTACCTTCCGTTGGTTTTCTCTTATCTACTCTTACCCTTTCGGTTTTTAAAGAAATTTGGGAAAGATATTTCCGCAACTAAAATCCATTTGACATGGTAAAAACCGTTTCTTATGATATACTTATTAGAGTTAATTCAGTATGGTAGAAAAACTGCTGTTGGAAAACAATTCAGTTTGTAAACTTCTGGATAACATTCATATTTAATCAAAAGGAGGTGAAAATCATAAATGGATACTAAAAAATTGTACGTAGGAAATCTTCCTTGGACAATGACTAACGATACTTTAAAAGAATTATTTACTCAATTTGGCGAAGTTACTGAAGCCGTCATCATCACTGACCGAATGTCAGGACGATCAAAAGGTTTTGGTTTCGTCACATTCGCAACTGAAGAGGCAGCTGCTGCAGCCACTCAACAAATGCATGAAAAAGAAGTTGAAGGTAGAAAAATCGTCGTTAACGTTGCGCGCCCCAGAGAAGAGAGGCGACCAGGTGGAGGCGGTTTTAATAGAGGTGGTGGAGGTGGCGGATTTCGAGATGATCGAAGAAGCTATTAATTCACAAAAAAACAAACACTATCTGTAAGTGATAAATGAAAATTTATTATGAAGGATAGTGTTTTTTTAGGCCTGTAAACTTTCCTGTCGACGACCTTCAACTCTTCTTTTAGATTGAGTAAGATGAGTTTTTCTAATTCTAATATTTAGAGGTGTCACTTCCAACATTTCATCATCATTGATAAAATCAAGCGCCTGTTCGAGTGACATTGGTGAAGCTGGAATCAACGCCTCGGAAACTCCTTCGCCGGCCGAACGATTATTGGTTAGTTGTTTTTCTTTGGTTATATTGACTTCAATATCCATATCACGGGCTGCAAGTCCAACTACCATCCCTTCATAAACCTGTACTCCAATTCCGATAAAAAGAGTGCCTCTACTTTGACTTTTAACCAATCCATACGTTACTGTTTCACCAGCTTGGGTCGCAATTAAAGCTCCATTTCTTGACGATTCCATTTTCGGACCTTTTGGTAAATAACCTAAAAAATAAGAGCTTAAAATAGCCGTTCCCCGAGTTTTTGTTAGTAATGAACTTCTTACACCAAGTAAATTGTAATCTGAAATCTTATAGATCAATCTGGTCGTATTTCCGGTTGTGACCATGTCAACCATTTCCCCTTTTCTTTTACCAAACTCTTCTGTGACCAGGCCCATATAATCTTTATCAACATCAATTGTCACCTCTTCATATGGCTCTTGGACAACACCGTCTATTTTTTTGTAAATAACCTGCGGTTTTGAGACCTGCATTTCATATCCTTCTCTCCTCATAGTTTCAATTAAAATCGCTAAATGTAGCTCGCCCCGGCCGTATACAACATAGTTGACTCCTTCCGGGTCCGGCTCAATCTTTAGTCCTAAATTTGTTTGTTTTTCTTTTTCAAGCCTCTCTTTAATCTGTCTTGATGTAGAATATTTCCCCTCTCTTCCTGAAAACGGACTGGTATTTGGACCGATGGTGATCTTAATGGTTGGATCTTCGACTTTAATTGACGGAAGGCTGACAGGGTTTGATGGGTCACAGATAGTTTGACCAATATTCAACTGAGGAATACCGGCAATGGCCACAATGTCACCGCTGGCTACCCAACTAACTTCTTTTTTATGCAATCCTTCAAAAGTGTATAGTTTTTGAGCGCGATACTGACCGATAACTTTATTATCCTGAACTAAAACGATCGGCTGGTCTTTCTTCAATATCCCTTGGGATACTTCCCCTATGCAAAGCCTGCCAACATAATTGTCATAATCGAGAGTTGAAATCAACATTTGAAAAGGTTTATCCTCGTCAGTAGCATTATTTTTTATTTCCTTAATTATTGTTTCAAATAATGGAATAAGATTGTCTTTACTATCAGGAGAATATTTTTCCGGCAGTTCATAAAAAGCTTTTCCGTCCCGTCCAACTGCATAAAGAGTCTTAAAGTGAAGAAAGGATTCGTCAGGGGCCAATTCCAAAATCAAATCTTCGACCTGGCTCAAAATTTCTTTTGGCCTGGCATCTTTTTTATCAATTTTATTAATTATCAAAATTAACTTAAGTTTTGCTTCAATCGCTTTTTTCAAAACAAATTTTGTTTGTGGAAGCGGTCCTTCGGCAGCATCAACCAATAGAATCGCACCTGATGCCATGTTAATTACCCGTTCAACTTCACCGCCAAAATCAGCATGACCAGGAGTGTCAATGATATTTATTTTAGAGTTCTTGTAAAAAACAGCCGTGTTTTTGGCTAAAATTGTGATTCCTTTTTCCCGTTCCAGGTCGTTGGAATCCATGATCAATGTCTCACCCATTTCTTTTTGATTGTCACGAAAAGTATGGGTTTGTTTAAGAATGGCATCCACAAGGGTGGTTTTACCGTGATCAACGTGGGCAATAATAACAACATTACGAATTTCCATGTTTATAAAAAAAACCACCATCAAAAATCGGTGGATTAATGAAACATATTGTACCACAAATTTAAGGTAGTTTATAGTATCATTGTTAGCTATGAGCATAGCTTCTATACACGATAAGCTTGAAGCGTTTTTAAATAAGATCCAAAAAATTACTTTTGACGACTTACCAACTATTCATTTTCCGACTTGGGAGGATCTAAAAGAAAAGGCCAAAAACATAAAAGTTAAACCCGGTTGGGCAATTTATTTTGTCCGTGAAAAAAATTACGTTGATCATATTGCCATAATCCCCCACCAGGATGAAGTAAATCTGAATTTATTTGATGCTATTTTGCTTAACGCCGCGCCGCCGCCAATCGGACTCGGAGTTGGTCCACTTACAAATGATCAATCAGATAAGTCAGGATTAAGAATTATCACTGCGATTGAATACGTTGAGCTTTATAAGAAAGGAGACTATAAAAAAATATTTTTTGGTCCTCCTCCAACAAATAATTATGAAGTTATAAAAAAAGCCGGTCTTATTGCTCAAGAGATAAGCAATTCGGGAGTAATTGATGAACAGCCGGTTGTTTACTCGTTTGCCATGATCCCACTTATTAAAAAATTTTACGCGATCAATTTTGATCCAATAAAATCAAAAACCAGATTGGCCCTTTTAACTAAAAAACTTAAAAAAACTGTCAAAGCAATCTATTGCGGTAGTTTAGTTGCTCAAATCTGGCAAAAAGCCGGCATCCTTGATCTTCCAGAAGTAAAGTTTTTAAAAATACGGGGACATTCTAGTTTTACACTATTTAAATGGTCAAAATCAAATAATTCAATCCTCGGCGGTCTCAGTTGGAGCAACGACCGGGATTGAAAAATCTTTTATCTGAATTACTTCGTTAATTTTATTTAATGTTTTATCCCAAATTCCCTTAACCCTTACTCTATTTCCAATTTTAAGATCAGAATAAGTCATGTTTATCTCGTTTCTTTGAACAAACTTTGCATCTCCAAAATAAACTGTTTGGGTTCCCCGTTCGGCTGTTTCCATGACAAAATTGTCGGAGTTTTTTACAGTTACCTTTCCAAAGAAAGCGCCAAACCGTTTTTGAATAGAATTATTTTTAATTGTTTTAGCATCGATAACTGATTTTGTATCATCCGTAAATTTTCCAAACACCATTAGTTCATCTCCAACAGAAAGTTCACTAAATGAACTTTTTCCTCCAAACTTTCTCAATATTTTAGTTTTATCGGTAATATTTATTTGAAATGTACCGTCGTCTCCACTCAAAGAAAAATTATTAGATCCGATTACGGTAATTTTTCCTTTTACCCTCGCTTCAAAACGAAGATTTTTTTTCATAAAATCTTTTACTTTATTCAATAAGTTTTGCTTTCTGTCTTGGACTTCTTCTTTCACATTTTTTCTTACATCTTGTCTTATTTCTTTTGGACTTAAACTGGCTTCTTTTCCTTCTTCAACCGTTTCCCTAATCGTCTCTTTAATTTCTCTCCCAAAATTGATTTCCGCAGATAAGGGAGAAACAATAGTTAAAAACGTAAATAAAATAATTAGGCTTGAAATTGATTTTTTCATTTTTGATATTTAATTTTTAATATTTCCTAACAATATATATGCTGCATATTCCCAAAAGGTTGCATTTTTATTGAGTCGTTTCCAAATTAACCATAATATCTTTTTCAACATTATTACCTAAATCATCGGATGCGACTATAAGAATATAATTTTCTCCTTCCTCCAAAGTGGTTGCTGATGTAAAACTCCCATTTATATCCGCCTTTAATTCTTGTTCATTGATAAAAATAAAAGCGTTGGGAATTGTTTTCCCGCTTATATTTATTATTGGATTATTTACAGTAATGTTATTTTTTGGTTCGTCGACCTGCAAGAAAATTTTTTCTGATTTGTTTACTATTTTTTTTATTAAATCAGTCGGCTGTATTGTCACTACATTTTTTGAATTTAACATTTTTTTTATTGTTTTATTATTTTTTTGATAATTAGAAAAAATAATTACAATAATAATAACTAAGAGAATTGGAAATATTTTTTTTACCATAATTTTTTAACCCAAAACTTGTAAAGAGAAACCAGTTTATTTTTGACTATATTATAATTCTTAAAAGAAATATAAACCAACCAGATTAAAATTAATAATAGACCAAAAAAAACATAAATTAACGGCAAAGGTAACTCTTGGACAAATAATAATAAATTATTGACAAAAAAGCTTCTAATCGTTTCAAAATCATCTCTTAAAAAATCAAAGAGATCAAAAGAAGACTGTTCATTTAGTATCTCAACTATGACGGAAAAAATAAATAGAGAAGAAAGAACTATAAGAATAATTAAACTTGCTTCACTAATAATTTTTTCAATAGTTTTTCTTGTTTCTATTTTATAAATTCTGTTTATTATTTTGTCTTCAAGTTTTTTCATAGTTATTTCTTGCTTGCGCAAGCAAGTTTAATTTTAATACGCCCTCTTCTTACAATAGATTTTATCGTATTTATGGGCTTTTTAAAAATTTTTGCAATTTCTTCATAGTTATAACCTTCACCGATATGTTCAAAAATTTCCTTTTCTTGAATGTTTAATAATTTGATGTCCTCTATTTTGAATTCTTCCTTTTTATCATCACTGGTAATTCCTTCATCAAGAGGGAAGCTTTTTTTGTATGATCTAAAATACATTTTCAGTTCGTTTTGAACAATTTGAAATAAATATGGCTTAATCGGCCTTTCTTCATCAAATTTTTCTATCGCTTTGTAAAAAGAAATAAAAACATTTTGAACCAGATCATCTACCTCATCTTTTTTAAAAAGTTTTCTTTCAATGTATCGATAGATCGAGGTAGTATATTTCTTGACAATAAAAGAATAATAATTTATTTCCCCATTTCTTATTTTTTCAATTATGTCTTTATCTGATAATTCCGCCATATTCTGTTAAAATTATAACATGATAAAAATTGGTAAAGTATTATTGGTCGGGAGAGCAAATGTTGGAAAATCAACCTTCGTCAATAACGTAATCGGACAAAAAGTTGCTATTACTTCTCCCAAACCACAGACAACCAGGTTTTCGATCCGAGCTCTTTATGAAGAAGAGCGGGGAAAAATTATTTTTGTTGATACACCGGGAATCGTCGGAAAAGCCAAAGATTTTCTTTCAAAGCGAATTAATGAAAAAACTTTGCAGATTCTAAATGAAAGCGTTGATTTGGTTATATATATGGTTGATGCCACGAGAAAACGTGATTTTGAAGAAAGTAAAGTTCTTGGATTGGTCAGAAAAATTAATAGGCCTAAAATATTAGTTATTAACAAAATTGATGACCCGGGAAAATCTTTTTTACCACAATATAAATTTTTGGAGGAAGAATTTAAAGATGTTTTTCAAATATCGGCAATTAACAATATGCACGTAAAACCATTGTTGGACAAAATTTTTGAATATCTTCCCGAAAAAAATATTGATTCTGAAAAACTTCCTCCTGACTTGGTCTACCCGATTTTAAACCTTGACAGTAAAATATTCTTAGGTGAATTGATTAGGGAAAAAATATTTTTAATGATGGGTGAAGAAATTCCTTACACAACCACCGTTATCGTTGATCAGGTTTTGGAACGCAAAAATGGCACCACCTATATTAAGGCTAGGATATTAACAACTAATGATCGTTATAAAGGAATGCTTATTGGTAAGGAGGGAAGAAAGATCAAAGAAATCGGCAGTTATGCCCGAAAAGAAATCGCATTAGCGATTAACAAAAAGGTCTTTCTTGATTTAAACATCGAAGTCGACGCCCACTGGCAGGAGATGTATTATTAATACTCCTTGCAAAATCGCTTTTAGTTCTGTATAATTTTTTTCTAATGAGAAATGTTTTTTTCTCAGATAAAAAAACTACCCGCCCAGAGCGGGTTTTTTTAAACCCTTCAGATAATCCCTTAAGAGACAAATGTGGTATTTTTGGAATTTACGGGAAGGGAGTTGATGTTGCCCGAATTAGTTTTTTTGGCTTATACAGTCTTCAACACCGCGGGCAGGAAGGAGCGGGTATTACGGTTACCGATGGAAAAAAATTAAAAAGCGTCAAAGGACTGGGGTTGGTATCCGCAGTTTTTGATGAGAAAAAAATAAATTCTCTTAAAGGGTTTTCTGCCATTGGTCATACCCGTTATTCAACAACCGGTGGAAATAAATTATGTAATGTCCAACCGGTCGTCTTTAATTTAAAAGATGATCCTTTTGCCTTAGCCCACAACGGTAATATTATTAATGCAATGAGCTTGGCCCATAAACTACCCTCTGATGTTAAATTATCTTCAACTTCCGATACTGAGATCATGGGTTGGGTAATAAAAAATTCACCCGGAAAAAATTGGGAAGAAAAAATTCTTTCTTCATTTAATAAATTTCAGGGTGCTTTTAGTATGATTTCCTTGACCAAAAATAAACTTATCGCTTTTAGGGATACTTATGGTTTTCGACCCTTGGTATTAGGTCAATTAAATGGTTCTTATATCGTCTGTTCAGAAACCTGTGCGCTAGATACGGTTGGAGCAAAGTTTATTAGAGAAGTAGCTCCCGGAGAAATAATTGTTATTGACGAAAAAGGCGTCCACTCCTTCGGTAAAATTCAATCAGATAAAAAAAGATTTTGTCTTTTTGAGTTTGTATATTTAGCCCGACCTGATAGTATTTTTGATAAACAATTAGTTCATCAGGTCAGACAAAGATCAGGGGAAATATTAGCTCACGAATCTCCTATTGGTGCCGATATGGTTGTTGCCGTCCCCGATTCAGGAACCTCAGCGGCAATTGGTTATTCTAAAGCATCAGGCATTCCTTATGGAGAGGTTCTTATTAAAAACAGATATATTGGTAGAACATTTATTCAACCAGAGCAGCATATTCGCGAAATGGGCGTTCGAATAAAATTCAATCCCTTAAAGGAAGTTGTTAAAGGAAAAAGAATTATTATTATTGATGACTCAATAGTCCGGGGAACAACAATCAAAAAAATAGTAAAAATGTTGAGAAATTGTGGTGTTAAAAAAGTTCATATTCGTGTTTGCTCTCCTCCGGTCACAGATCCTTGTTATTTTGGGATTGACACACCTGATAAAAAACAATTAATTGCCTCTCATATGTCGGTAAAAGAAATAAAAAAATTTATCGGTGCTGATTCTCTAGCTTATCTAAGTTTGGAAGGACTAAAAAAAGCTTCAAGAATTAAATCAAATAAACTTTGTGACTCTTGTTTTACGGGTAAATACCCTATGCATGTTGAAGGCGGATTTAGAAAAGACGTATTTGAAACAATTATTTAAAATGTTTATGAAAAAATTAGCCGTTTTAATTTCCGATGCCGGAACCGGGACTAATCTCCAAGCCATCATCAACGCAATAAATAATCAAAATTTAAAGGCAAAGATTGTCTTGGTTGTGAGTAGTTCTGAAAATGCTTATGGTCTTCAAAGAGCGAAAAAAAATAATATTTTATCGATTGTAGTGAATAAGAATGATAATCTCGGAAAAATTCTATCAAACCATCAAGTTGATCTGATTGTTTTGGCTGGATGGAAATTGATTATTCCAAAATCTTTAATTAATACATTTAAAAATAAAGTTCTTAATCTTCACCCTGGTCTTATTCCTGATACGATGGATGGAATTGTCCATAATCCGGATGGTTCACCAGGACTTTGGAACCGAGGTAAACTGACAGATTTTGCCATCCAAAATTTTTTAAACTACCACGCTACCTATGCAGGGTCAACCGTTCATTTTTTATCTGAAGAATTTGATTTCGGTCCGGTTCTCGCTCGTTGTTTTGAAAAAATACTTCCTAACGATACTGTTAAAAGCCTTTATGAAAGGTTGAAGAAAAAAGAAAATAAAATCTATGTTGAGTCGTTGATAAAGCTTTGTAATTAATAATTAAAACTGTTCTATAGAGACTCGGTAACGAAATTTTTTATCACAGCGGGGACCCCTAACCCCGAAAGTGAAAAAAATTCCGGTTACCTCGTCTGCTAAATAATAGCAAAAGCGAGCGTATTAAATTTTTTGCGACTTGGGAACAATTGATATAAATTAGCAAGGTTCCCACTGAGCTAAAAAATTTAATACCGAGCTTTTAACTTAAGTTAAATAATATATGAAAATCTTAATCATTGGATCGGGAGGACGGGAACACGCATTGGGTTGGAAAATAAAACAGTCACCATTAGTTTCTAAAATTTACTTTGCCCCCGGGAATCCCGGGACCAGGATCATTGGAGAAAATATTGCTATTGAACCGACCGATATAAAAGGATTGCTCAGTTTTGCTAAAAGCAAAAAAATCGATCTGACTGTAGTAGGGCCAGAGACCCCCTTAGTTATGGGAATTGCCGATGTTTTCAAAAAGGAAAAACTAAAGATTTTTGGTCCATCAAAACATGCTAGTCAAATAGAAGGTTCAAAAATATTTGCCAAGCAGTTGATGAAAAAATATAAAATTCCCACAGCCAAATATTTTACTTTTAATAATTTTAAAGAAGCAGAAGATTATTTGCAAAAAGCTAAGTACCCCCTGGTTATAAAGGCTGATGGATTATCTTTAGGAAAAGGAGTGGCCGTCTGCAAAAATAAAAATGATTCAAAAAAGTTTTTAAAACAGTTAATGGTTGATAAAATTTTTGGCGGATCGGGTGAAAATATAATTATTGAAGAGTGTCTGTTTGGTCAGGAAATTTCTTTTATGGTGATCACTGACGGAAAGGATTTTCTTTCTTTTTTGCCCTCCCAGGATCATAAGAGATTAATTACTAATAATCAAGGTCCCAATACCGGAGGTATGGGCGCTTACACTCCGGTTCCGTTTGTCGATAAAAAGTTATTAAAACAAATTGAAAAAGAAATCGTAGCTCCAACAATTTCCGCCATGGCGAAGGAAGGTTGCTTATATCAAGGAATTCTCTACCCCGGTTTAATTTTGACCAAAGAAGGGCCAAAGGTTTTGGAATATAACTGCCGATTCGGTGACCCGGAAACTCAGCCCTTAATGATGCAGCTTGAATCGGATCTTGTGGAAATCTTTCTTGCCCAGCAAAAAAATAAATTAAAAAACAAAAAATTAGTTTTTAAAAAAGGTTTTTCTGTTGGTGTAGTTCTTGCATCCGCCGGCTATCCGGGTGAATATAAAAAAGGAGATCAAGTTTACGGGTTGAATGATACTCAAAATAAAGAGATTCAAATTTTTCATGCCGGCACCAAAGAAATGGATAAAAAAATAGTCACTAATGGCGGGCGGGTTTTATCCGTCACCGCAACCGGATTAAACTTAGAAGAAACCATTAAAAAAGCCTATCAGCAAATCGGTAAAAAATCCGTTCATTTTAAAGGCATGCAGTATAGAAAAGATATTGGGAAAAATGGATTAATATTTGGAGATAATTATGATTAAAGCGGTAATATTTGATATGGATGGATTAATGATCGACACCGAACCAATTCAATCAAAAGGTTTTAAACTTCTTCTAGAAGAATATGGTAAAAAACCAATTTGTCACAAAAATGGACTAATTCATTCTGTTGGGAAAACTGGCAGTTGTGCACAATTGAAAATCGATTATAAAATTAATGAAGATCTGGATATTTTAAAACAAAAACGACAACAGTATTATCAACAGGTATTAAAATCAGAAACAGTTAAACCTATGTTTGGATTAAGTCAACTTCTTAGATTACTCAAAAAAAATAATTTTAAAATAGCCGTCGGCACTTTATCATTCATGGAAGATATAAATGTAATTTTCCCAAAGTTAAAGATATTGTCTTATTTTGATGTTTTTGTAACTTGTGAAGACGTAATTAATGGAAAACCTGCTCCTGATATTTATTTGAGGGCAGCTGAGAAATTAAATTTAAGACCAACCGAATGTTTGGTTTTGGAAGATTCAGAATCTGGAGTTTCCTCCGGAAAAAGTGCCGATATGAAAGTCATTGCCGTTCCAAACAAATTTACCAAAGATCACGATTTCTCAAAGGCTGATTTGATTGTAAATTCTTTAAACGATATTAATTTAAAAATTATTGATAAATTACTATAAGAATAGTATAATTTTAGCCATATGACAGCCCATAATGAAAGAAATCGTAGGGGTCATGAACAAAAAGAAAAGATATTTAAGCCTCGCTTGTTCCCTCCCGAAAGATTAATTCAAGAATTGTTGCGATTTCCAAATACAACTCAATTAACTGATTTAATAAATGATGGTCCAGAAGCTATTGTTAGAAAATCAAAAATATCTGCTTTAAAATTTGTTTTCCCTGTAGGAGCCAGTCCATCTGAAATTGAAAAAGTTCGACAAGCAAAAAAGCTTGGTGGAAACATAAAAATATATGAAGGAAAAGAATTAATAAAGTATCAAATGTTGGAAAAAAAATTACTGAGAAAAATTGTTAGAAAATTTTTTAAAAACCCAGAAGTAATTAAAACATTTACTGATTACATTAATACATTGGTCGATGTTCACTCAAATGTTTTGGCTAAAGAATATAGAGATTTTACTATACCGAGATTTCCTGAAAAAATTGAAGATTTTCATTATTTCAAAAATATAGGAATATCTGCATCAAAAGATGATATGCCTGAAGGACCCGATCCACTAAGAAATAGTGTTATCGGATTATTAAAAGAAGTTTTGGAGTCGCACGATGGCGCTATCAAAAATAGATTATTAGAAATAATTAAAGTTAGTGACACAGCTTTGGTAGTCAGTGATCATAAAGTTGCTGTTGAATCTCATAGTGACGACGAAAAGGCACTAGCTCTCATTTTAGGTTTTTTGAGTAATTTTTTGCGTGGAGGTGTTTTTTACGGATTCAGAAAAAATCAAGATATGAATGAGCAAAGAAAAATCGCTTTTGATTTTATTAAAAAAGCAAGAGCAGAAAAAGAACTAAATAAATAAAATGTTTTTGTATAATAAAAATCTATACTCATGAAAATTAATCGCATAGAAGTAATTTCAAGAATACCCGATACTCGCGCAAAGTTAAAAAAAAATCAACTTCATCATACGAATAAAAATGTTGAAGAAATTTTTTTGATTGATGTTTATACAATTCAAAAAGGTCTTAACTCTAATCAGTTATCACAAATAGCCTTTTCTCTTTCAAATCCTGTTTATCAGGGTTTTAAAATTAACCAACCTACTCTTGTTAATAAATTCTCATGGGGAATTGAAACTGGATTTTTACCTGGGGTAACGGACAACATCGCAAACACTGTTAAGGAAATTATCAAAGACCAATTAAAGATTGAATTTGTTGGCAATGAAGGAGTTTTTACTTCCCAACTATTGCTAATTGATGGCAAACTTGATGAAAAAGATATTATAAAAATTAGTCAGGGATTGATTAATCCTTTGATTCAGCGAGTCCATTATAAAAGTCAAAATCAATATTTAAAAGATGACGGAATGGATAAAATTGCTCCTCAAGTAAATTTATCTTCCGCCAATCAAGTTGATATTATTGATTTAAACGTCTCAGATGAAGAACTAACTAAAATTGGAAAATCAGGAATTAAAAATAAAGATGGTTCTTCCCGCGGTCCCCTCGCCCTCGATCTTTCCTATATGAAGGCAATAAAAAAATATTTTAATAAATTAGGACGCGCTCCAACCGATATTGAACTTGAGGCAATTGCTCAAACTTGGTCTGAACATTGCCATCATACAATTTTTGCCGACCCGATTGATGATATTAAAGACGGATTATTCAATCACTTTATAAAAAGAGCCACTGTTGAGATCAGAAAGAAAAAAGGTAAAGGAGATCTTTGCACTTCTGTATTTACTGATAATTCCGGTGCTTTTAAATTTAATAAAGATTATATAATCTCCCACAAAGTTGAAACACATAACAGTCCGTCCGCCCTTGATCCGTTTGGAGGGGCCATCACCGGAATTGTTGGAGTTAACAGGGACGCAATTGGATTTGATATGGGTGCCAAACCAATTCTTAACTACTATGGATTTTGTTTTGCCGATCCTAATTTAAAATTACCTCTTTTTCGGGATAAAGAAAAGAAACAACCATTACTCTCCCCTAGAAGGATAATGGACGGAGTGGTTGCCGGTGTCAATTCCGGAGGTAACTGTTCTGGTATTCCAACTCCTCAAGGTTTTGTTTATTTTGACAATCACTATCAAGGAAAACCATTGGTCTTTGTTGGAACGATGGGACTTTTACCTATGAAGTCCTCTGCGATAAAAAAGGCTCATCCGGGGGATTATATCGTTGTCATTGGTGGTCGTGTCGGTCAAGATGGAATTCATGGGGCAACTTTTTCTTCCGAAGCGCTTTCCTCAGGTAGCCCAGCGGGAGCTGTTCAAATCGGCGACCCAATTACTCAAAAAAAATTAAGTGATGCAGTTGTAAAGGAAGCCCGCGATCTGCATCTTTATAACAGTATCACTGATAATGGTGCTGGTGGGATTTCGTGTTCGGTAGCTGAAATGGCTAAAGAATCAAATGGATGCTTAGTTAATTTGGAAAAAGTGCCTCTAAAATATCCAGGGTTGGAGCCTTGGAAAATATGGGTGTCTGAATCTCAGGAAAGAATGACTTTGGCGGTACCAAAAAATAAGTGGAAAAAATTCTTAAAGTTAATGATCAATCGAGATGTTGAAGCAACGATAATCGGAGAATTTAATGATAGTGGACGCTGTGTGGTTAATTATCATCATAAAACCATAATGGATGTTGATATGAAATTTCTGCATGATGGTTTACCGGTTCGTCCAATGAAAACGATTCCGGTTAAGAATATTTTTAAAGAGCCTGTTATTACTCAACAAAAAAATCTAAATGACGTAATGTTGTCGATGATTCAAAGATTAAATATCACCGGTTTTGATTTCATTTCAAAACAATATGATCATGAAGTCCAAGCTAATTCTGTCATTAAACCGTTGCAAGGAAAGGGGAAAATTAATGGTGAAACATCTGTTGTAAAACCAATTTTTAATTCTTCTCACGCTATTGCCATATCTCAAGGACTATATCCTTCGTATAGCGAAATTGATTGTTATTATATGGCGGGAGCCAGTATCGATACGGCAGTTCGCAACTTAGTTGCCACTGGGGTTGATATCGATAAGATTTATCTTCTTGATAATTTTTGTTGGTGTAGTTCTAATGACCCCCAAAGATTATTTCAGTTAAAAAAAGCGGCTGAGGCATGTTATGATTTTGCCAAAATTTATGAGACTCCCTACATCTCCGGAAAAGACAGCATGTTTAATGATTTTAAAGGTTTTGACATAAAGGGAAACCCTATAAAAATATCTGTTCCTCCGACTTTATTAATCTCCTCAATCGGACTTATTGAGGATGTTTTAAAAACTATTTCAACTGATGTAAAATTTACCGGTGATTTAGTATATATTCTTGGTGAAACAAAAGATGAGCTTGGTGGATCGGAATATTTTTTAATGAACAACGCAGTTGGAAATAATGTTCCTAAAGTTGAAGCTCGAAAAAACAAAGGACTTTATCAAAGTTTTTATAAAGCCGGACAATCACAATTAATTTCTTCAGCTGTTAGTATTACCCGAGGAGGTTTGGGAATCGCCTTAGCAAAAACTGCACTTGCTGGAAAACTAGGAATAGAGGTTTCTTTAAATAACTTACCAGGTAAAGTTTCCCGAAATGATTTTGCTTTGTTTTCTGAATCTCAAGGACGGATATTGGTAACCGTTAATCCAAAAAATAAATCCAAGTTTGAAAAAAGTATGAAAGGTAATCAATTTAAGCAAATTGGTATGGTTACAAACGATCAGGAGTTGATAATTAAAGGTCTAGATAATAAAAATATTATCAATTTAGATCTTGCAAAAATAGAAAAAAATTATAAGTCAACATTCAAAGATTTTTAAATATGAAACCTAAAGTCATAGTCCTTTCCGGTTACGGATTAAATTGTGAAGATGAAACAAAGTATGCTTTTGAATTGGTTGGGGGCACAGGACAAATCACTCATATAAATGATTTAATCAAAAATAAAAATTTGCTAAATGATTTTCAGATTATGGCTATTCCTGGCGGTTTTGCTTATGGCGATGATACCGGAGCCGGAAATGCCTATGGTTTAAAATTAAAAAATCATCTTTGGGAAAATGTCTCAAAATTTATAACTAAAGACCGCTTGGTTATAGGGATTTGTAATGGTTTTCAAGTTTTAGTTAATCTTGGATTGGTTCCAGCTCTTAATAATAGGTATGGAGAACGTCAAGCCGCTCTACTTCCAAATGAATCAACTCGATATACAACCGGATGGTTTGATTTGAAAGTTGTTAGTGATACTCCTTGGCTGACCGGAATCAAAGAAATTTCTCTACCAATTGCTCATGGTGAAGGTAAATTTTTTGCCAACAAAGAAACGCTTAATAAAATAAATAAAAAAAATTTAGTCGCCCTAAAATATTCAAAGATTAACCCAACCGGAACTTTGGAAAACATTGCTGGAATAACCGATGAGAGTAAAAGGATCTTTGGTTTAATGCCCCACCCTGAACGGGCGATGTTTTTTACTCAGCTACCCGATTGGCCATTATTAAAAGAAGAATATTTGCGAGATAAAAAACAAATTCCTAAATTCGGACCGGGGTTACAAATTTTCAAAAATGGGGTAAACTATTTTAAGTAACTATGAATGATCAATACACAATAACAACACTCGGTAGTCATTCAGCTCTTCAAATTTTGAAAGGAGCACATGATGAAGGATTCAAAACATTGGTAATTGCTTTAAATAAACAAGTTTCTTTTTACAAGAGGTATTCTTTTATTGACGAAATTATCGGCATTAACGCTTTTTCAGAATTTCCGGAAATTGAAAAAAAACTTATTAATAAAAACGTTGTTGTTATTCCGCACGGATCTTTTGTTGCCTACCTTGGAATGGAAGGTAATAAAAAAATGACTCTCCCCTATTTTGGCAATAAAAAAGTTCTTGATTTTGAGTTTGATCGTATAAAACAGGGAGATTGGTTGAAAAAAGCCGGAATTAATACGCCTGAAGAATATAAAAATATTAACAATGTTAAATTTCCGGTCATTATCAAATCATTTGGCGCCGCCGGCGGAAAAGGTTATTACCTAGTCAACGACAAACAAGACTTGGAAGATAAAATTAAGAAGTTCAAAAGTCAACAATACGTCATCCAACAGTATGTTGTTGGGGTTTCATTATATATACACTACTTCTATTCCCCACTAACAAAAACCTTGGAAATCTTGAGCATGGACCGGAGATACGAGACCAACGTTGATGCATTGGGAAGGATCCCATTCAATGTCGACCCGAGCTATGTCGTCGTTGGTAATAGTCCTTTGGTCCTTCGGGAATCAATGTTACCCGAAGCTTATTCTATGGGAGAAAAAGTTGTTAAAAAATCGCAGGAATTAATTAACCCACAGGGACTGTTTGGACCTTTCTGCCTAGAAACAATTATTACTCCGGACCAAAAATTTTATGTGATTGAAATTTCGGCAAGAATTGTAGCTGGCACCAACCTTTTTATTGAAGGTTCTCCATACTCAGATTTACTTTATAATGAACCAATGAGCACGGGGAAAAGAATTGCTAGGGAAATAAAGAATGCAATTAAGGAAAACAGACTTAAAGAAGTTTTAGATTAAGGAAAAGCGAGACACTTAATTTTTTACGACTTTTGGACTTCGCGACTGCGAAGAGGCTCCAACGGAGTAATAAAATTCAGTGTCGAGCTTTAACATTTGAAATATAAAAATGAATGTAAAACAAATTCTAAAATCTTATAATTTATCCAATCTTACGATTGCCACCCTCGGCTCTCATTCTGCCCTTGATGTCTGTCGGGGAGCAAAAAATTTAGGTTTTAAAACCTTGGTTATTACGGAAAAAGGTCGGGAAAAAACCTATGAAAAATATTATAAAACCCAAGGAGATCTGGGTTGTGTTGATGAAACATTAAGATTGAATAAATTTTCCGACCTATTGAAACCAGAAATCCAAAAAAAATTATTAGACAAAAATTCTATCTTTGTCCCAAATCGTTCTTTTGAAGCTTATTTAAACTTTGACTACGAGGCGATTGAAAACGATTTTAAAGTTCCAATGTTTGGCAATCGAGAACTTCTAAAAATTGAGGAACGAGGGCGAGTGGAAAACCAATATTATTTACTTGAAAAATCGGGAATCAAATATCCGAAACAATTTAAACAACCGAAGGAGATCGATCGCTTATGTTTAATTAAAGTCCAGGAAAAAAAACGAGTTTTTGAACGAGCATTTTTCTTAGCCGAAAATTACCAGGATTATAAAGATCAAGTTGAAGAAAAATTAAAGAATGGAGTCTTTACTGAAGATCAATTGAAACAAGCCGTTATTGAAGAATTTGTTGTTGGCGTTCAAGTCAACTTTAATTTTTTCTATTCCCCTGTCTCGGGCCGTCTCGAGCTGTTGGGTACTGATATGCGAAGGCAAACCAATATAGAAGGATTACTTCGAATTCCATCTTCATATCAAACTGAGGTTTCGAAAAAGATAAATGTCAAGTATGAAGAGGCTGGTCACATTGCCGTCACCGTCCTTGAATCAATGCTCGAAAAAGCTTTTGAACTTGGAGAAAAATTTGTTAAAACCTCTCAAAAATTATTTAAACCCGGAATTATCGGACCGTTTGCTTTACAAAGTATTATTACGGCCGGACCTCCAAAAAAAGACATAGTTGTCATTGATATTTCTCCCCGCATGCCCGGATCGCCCGGAATTGCTTCAACTCCTTATGGAAATTATCTTTACGGAAAAAATATATCTGTAGGAGAACGAGTGGCGATGGAAATAAAAGAGGCGATTAAATTAAATAGTTTTGCTAAAATATTGTCATAATGAAAAACTTTGATTTCTCAACTTACCTATCTCCCCTCACCTGGCGGTACGGATCGGATGAAATGAGAAAAATTTTCAGTGAAAAACACAAGTATGAATTATGGCGGAAAACTTGGGTTGCCCTTGCAGAGGCCCAACATCAAGTTGGACTTATTAGCAAAGGTGAACTTGATGATTTGAAAAAAAATGAAAAAGATATTGATATAGAAAAAATTTTTAAACTTGAAAAAGATACTAAACACGACGTCGTTGCCGCTATTAAAGAATTTGCCGAAAAAGCTAAGGTTGGCGGCGGAAAGATCCATCTTGGAGCAACCAGTATGGATATTGTTGATAACACCGATATGGTAAGAGTTATGGAAGCAATGGAAATTGTTGAAAAAAAAGTTGTTATTATTTTAAAAATACTCTCCGAAAAAATTAGTGAATACTCTGATTTTCCCTGTCTCGGTTATACTCATTTGCAACCGGCTGAACCAACAACAGTTGGTTACCGACTGGCTTTTTACGCTCAGGACCTACTTACCGCTTATGAATTTATCCAATTTGCCAAAAAAACTATCAAAGGAAAAGGAATGAAGGGAGCGGTTGGAACAGCCGCCAGTTATAAAGAATTATTAAAAGGTAAAACAATATCCGTTGGGGAGTTAGAAAGTAAGGTAATGAAAAGCTTAGGGATTGACGCCACATTAATCAGTGGTCAAGTCTATCCACGACTTTATGATTTTATTGTTTTGAATAGTTTAGTAATGGTGACTTCTGCCCTAGCTAAATTTACCGGAGACTTGCGAATTCTTCAATCCCCCTTGTACGGCGAATGGTCAGAACCGTTTGGAAAAAAACAGGTGGGTAGTTCAGCTATGCCTTTTAAAAAAAATCCTATTAACAGTGAAAATATTTGTTCCCTCGCCCGTTTCGTTGCCACTCTTCCTCAAGTTGCGTCAGAGAACGCGTCTCTATCTTATTTGGAAAGAACGTTAGACGACTCGGCAAATAAACGGATTGTGGTCGCTGAAGCTTTTTTGACAACCGATCAAATTTTGATGACCGCTGAAAAAATCATTAGTGGACTAGTTATCAATAAAGAAAGGATTAGTTTTAATTTAAATCAGTATTCATCATTTGCCGCCTCCGAATCAATAATTTTGGAAGCTGTCAAAAATGGAGCTGACCGGCAGGAAATGCACGAGGCTTTAAGGATAAATTCTATGATCGCCTGGAAAGACATTCAAGAAGGTAAAAAAAATCCGATGATGAAATTATTATCGGAAGATAAATTAATCAGTAAATATCTAAATAAAGATCAGTTGGAAAAATTAATGGAAGTTGAAGCGCATATTGGTGACGCCCCTGAACGCGCAATGAAGTTAGTTAAATTAATTAAACAACTATGAACACAGTAACTGTGTCTGTGATTATGGGTAGTGATTCCGATCTGCCAATTATGAAGGAAGTTTTGGATATTTTAAATGAATTCGGAGTCAAAAACGAAGTTTTGGTTTTGTCAGCTCACCGAACATTTGAAGCAACGAGAGAATATGCGATGTCAGCAATAGATAAAGGAACAAAAGTAATTATTGCCGGGGCCGGCGGAGCCGCCCACCTCCCTGGTGTCATTGCCGCTATGTTTCCACTACCGGTCATCGGCGTTCCAATTAAAACTAAATCTTTAGACGGCCTAGATTCTTTGCTTTCAATTGCTCAAATGCCACCTGGAATTCCTGTGGCCACAGTTGGAATAAACGGGGCAAAAAATGCTGGATTACTGGCAGTTCAAATTCTTTCAACATCCGATAGGGAATTAGCTAATAAATTAAATGATTTTAGAACTAAACAAAAAAATTCCGTTTTGGCCAAAACGGAAAAGCTAAAAAATTTAGGTTATAAAAAATATTTAGAAGTTCTAAAAAAATAATATGATCACGGAAAAAGTGATTATGGAATCTCTTCCAAAAGTTTTGAAAACTACTAATCTGCCTTTAGGAAAAAAACTTCAAGGAAAAGTCCGCGATATTTATTTTAAAGATAAATCACGAATTTTAATTACAACCGACCGCCAGTCGGCCTTTGATGTTATCCTTGGAAACATTCCTTATAAAGGAGCTGTTTTAAATCAACTGGCTGCTTTTTGGTTTAAAAAAACCAAACATATTATTGATAATCACTTAATTGATGTTCCTGATCCAAACGTTTCTGTAACTAATAATTGTGAACCAATCCAAGTCGAAATGATTGTCCGCGGATATATTTCAGGAGTGACCAATACTTCTATCTGGGGTTCGTATGAAAAGGGAGAAAGAATAATATATGGATTAAAATTTCCTGATGGTTTGAAGAAAAATCAAAAATTAAAAAATCCTGTTTTGACCCCGACTACACACCCGTTAGTTGGAGCTAAGGGTCATGATGAAAGATTAACTAGAGACCAGATAATTGATAAAAAAATTGTCAGTAAAAAGCTTTATGAACAAATGGAAAAAACCGCTTTGGCTTTATTTAAATATGGAACAAAACTTTGTTTATCTAAAGGTTTGATCCTTGTTGATACTAAATATGAGTTCGGACTATATAATGGGAAACTGATTTTAATAGATGAAATCCACACGCCGGATTCTTCCCGTTTCTGGATCGCAAAGACTTATAAGTCGCGATTTGAAAAAGGCTTGGAACCGGAAAACTTTGATAAAGAATTTTTAAGACTCTGGTATGTAAAGAGAGGTTATCGTGGGGACGGCCCACCTCCCCTAATGGCTAAAGAACTGATCGTCGCCGTTGCCCAACGTTATATCGGAGTTTATGAAAAACTTACCGGCAAAAAATTTAAATCCTTTAAGTATCCGATTGAGGAAAGAATCAAGAAGAATTTGAAAAAATATTTTTAACTTACCACCCTGTTCCTAACCCCAGGGGTTGAGACACGGCCTGGGACAATGATAGTGTCTATTGCTGTTTTTGTCCTTTCAAAACAACCTAAATTTATACTTTTGTAGGTTATAAGCGACTGACAAATAAAAAAACTCTGTTTATAATCTAAATGTGGATAAAACTAATAGACACAGACTAAGGGCTTTATCAAATTTAACTGGAAATTTTTCCGAAGTTTTCCTTGCCTCATTAGTTATTCCTGTATTTAATAATAAAATTGATCTAACAAAAATCATAATTACGGTTTTT
>Ga0208373_1002080_pt1 | contig 23515 bp, 22 predicted proteins | sample RifOxyC2_FD_184036 | JGI IMG/M metagenome (GOLD analysis project Ga0208373, IMG submission 184036) | Soil microbial communities from Rifle, Colorado - Rifle Oxygen_injection C2 (SPAdes) | ecosystem: Environmental > Terrestrial > Deep subsurface > Rock core/Sediment | place: Rifle, Colorado... | reverse complement strand
CTTTCCGCTTTTAGCGTGCCTTTTTGTATAATATTATCACCCGTGATTTCAATCGTGCCGCCTGTGATATGAGGTGCTTGTGCGGAAACATCCAGAATACCCGTGTTAATTACATCGCCGCCTTCCGCAGTTAAGAAAATTTTTCCGCCTTTTTCTTCGGCTTTTACCGCTTCAATCACGCCTTCGTTATTCACTAAATTGGTAAATACGGAAGAGGCGGCTTTGGCTGTTAATGTGATGATGCCCTCTTGAACAGAAATAAGACCGGTATTTTTAACTGCTGTATCAGAATCGGTTGTATTGGCAAGTAATGATTCATCCACTGTAAATTGAAGCAGCTGATCGCCTTCAAAATCTAAAGTCACTTTATTGCCAGAGGCTAAATGCACTTGTCCTTTTTGCGCTATGATTGTACCGGTATTTTCTACCGCACCGCCGGCTAAAATAACATAGCCGCCCACTGCTGCTTGAATCGTGCCGCGGTTAATGATCATACCGTTGCGCCCATCCAGTGACTGACTGAACGTAAATTTGCCATTCATGAAATCAGTGTTGCTGATATCTAAGGTAGTAACGAACAAGCTATTGACGTTGACATGCGATCCTTCGTGAAAAATAACACCGGACGGATTGACGATAAAGATTTTTCCGTTCGCTTCAATCGTCCCGTAAATTTGAGAAGGCGATTGATTTAAAATTCGGTTTAACGCCATCGCTTGAGAAGAAGGCTGAACGAATTGTACTTTTTCAGAAGCGCCTACATCAAAACTCTGCCAGTCAATCACCGTTTTATCGCTGCGTTGTGTGACGCGCTGTGTTTTTTCATCAACTAATTCAATATCTGCTTCGCCGCTTTTTACTTCACCGCCAGAAGGCAGTGCATGTCCTTCTATCGGTGAAAAACCTAAAAACAAAGCCAGCGCTAATGCGGCGCCTAAATGATGATGATGGGGTTCTAAAGAATCAGAAGCATGCAGGTGGTGATAATAGCCATGAAAATGTTTCATATGACTATTAGATAAATCATAAACAGACGGAAGCTGTAATTCGAATTTATCTTTATTTTGTTTGTCAGACATGTCTTAACCCTATCCAATGATACCGCTCGCAAATGAGATACTCAGGATTGGCACAAATAGACCCGAGTATTAACGAGGGGTATATCTGTATTAAAGGTTTAACAAGCTATACAGGTCAAAGCTTTAATCAGAAACGTTCCTTGTCACTTTAGGGTTGACGACACAATATTATACGCTAAGTTAAATTAATTTTGTACCTTTTTATTATGACTCGGCACGGCGCAATGCAAGAGAAAAGGGGAAAGAAAAAAGGGAATATGGATCATCAAACCGTAGAGACGCGATTTATCGCGTCTTTAAATCGTGTAATAAATGCTGAACCAAACTCTCGACTCTTTTCCATCAGAAGGCTGCGCCTGAGAAAACCCAAATGGTTTTGCCCATTGGAGTTCAAAAACAAATTTTTGCGGAAAACGAAATTCCATGCTTAAACCATAATCGTATAAATTAGCATGGGCATCACCAGCTTCTTCATCTGAGGTGCTGGGATCGTTTAACCAGCCTTCACCTGCTTCAACGAACGCTGAAAAATTCAGTAATTGTCCCCAAGTATACTTTTTGATACAAAGGTGATTGCTGATAAAAGGAACCGGCGTAATCCATTCGGCTGTTGCATAATAACCTCTATCAAACAAATATTCAGACGTTGGAAAACCGCGCATCGCATTTACACCGCCCAAGGAAAATTGTTCTAATGAAGTCAGTAAACTCGAGGAGTATTGTCCTTCGACTTTCAGCAGCAATTTTTGTGTCTGAAAAAATCCTTGCAGATAGGAAATATCTGCTGTGTAAGAAGTAAATCTGCCCTGTGCGTAGTCGCCTGATCCGCCTTGTCGACTTGGCGGCGTACTGCCATCCGGTGTACTACCCATTGCGCCTAAAAAGCCGTTAAATCCTTGATGCACATCTGCATCTAAAGTGAAATAACCTCGCCAGCTAGGTATTAATCTATTCAAAGAGAAACCTAAATCTCCCACTGCTAAATTATCATTCGTGCTAGTGTCTGTGTATGAAGTTTGCGCCATTTTACGGCTTAAATCTATTGTACCGGAAAAAGTAGTCAGTCGTGAACGGATAAAAGTATTGGTCATGCTTGCTGTGTAAATATTGGCGCTGCCGTCAAAACCCAAGTCGGAATAATCAGTCGTGCTATTACTGCCCAAACTGTAACCGTTACGGCTATAAGATAATTTCATTTCTAAATTAGGCGAAAAAAGCCGACGCGAATAAGCAACACCGCCATATTGTCCGCGTTTTGGATCGTAGTTTTGAATCCACATACCTGATAACTGATCTGCGCCTTGCGTTAAATTATTAATCGTGACCGATGCAATTCCATGTTCAGTACCCGATAATTGCGAACCGTTGTTATCCATGCCGATCGCCGCACGGATACGCTGCTCATTTTGCGTTTTTAAAATCAAATCCGTTGTCAGCGGCTTCCCCCCTTTGGTGAAAATACCTGCACCTGAATAGCCTGGATAAGAGTTGATAGTCAGTAATGCTGTTTCAATTTGACTGAGCTGAACGGATTTGCCGGTTAATTTTTCAAATGGCCAAAGCAGAATTTTATTTTTGTAAACTTTATTTCCTTCAGGGATGACTTGACCTAAACTGCCCTCAATCACCTTTAAAGTTACCACATGCTCATGGGTAATTTCCTGAGGCGGAATAATAACACGCGTGAAAATAAAACCTTGCGACCGATACAGTAAAGTGATGCTGTCTGCTATTTTCTGGATATCCGTTAAAGTTAAACCAGTGAGCTTAACGTTTTTACTTTCTTTTTTTTCTGTTTTTGTCTTGAGGAATTTCACACGTAATGTTTCTGCTAACGCCTCTATTTTTTCCTGAGTAATGCCTTTTTCTGGATAGGCTTTAACATCAATGATTTTAAATTTTTCAACGGGAATAATTTGTCCAGTTTCTTTGATAGGCATTAACGGTTTTGCTTGCAGTTTAGATTCGCTGGAAGGCATTTGCGGCAAAGGCTGAGTCATTTGCGGCAAAGCGCCGCCCGGACGACCTGCTGCTGGAATCGGCGGAGGTGTTGCCGCTTCAACTGAAAAAGCTGTTAATATTCCTGCTAAAAAAATAAAAGCTTTCATACTTCTGTCCTTATAAAGTTGCTAGTAAAGTTGCTAGCTTGCATTATACGTAATCCTTTTTAAATGTAAAAATTTATATATTAAAACTTGCTTTTTCCAAAAATCGTGCTTATGATTGTTCTGCTTTTTCAGGAAAAACGTAATAATAATTATTTATTGTTTTTCGAGTATAAATTAACCTTTATTAAGGAGTAAATTCATGGCTGATGCATTAGGCATGATTGAAACACGCGGTTTTATCGCGATGGTGGAAGCTTCTGACGCAATGCTCAAAGCTGCCAAAGTAGAATTAGTAAATTTTGAAAAGATCGGCGGCGGTTTTGTCACGGCTATCGTCCGCGGTGATGTAGCGGCTGTCAAAGCAGCAACTGAAGCCGGCGCACGAGCAGCTCAAAAAGTGGGCGAATTAGTTTCTGTTCACGTCATTCCAAGACCTCATGAAAATGTGGATGAAACTTTGCCTTTAGGTCGTGCTAATAAAAAGAAAAAGGATTAGTCTCCATGCAATTGGGTAAGATCGTTGGAACGGTTGTTTCCACACAAAAAGATCATAAGCTGGAAGGCTTTAAATTCCATATCGTTAAACATATTGATACGGACGGCAAACCGACAGGTTCAATGGTCGTAGCAGTTGATAGCGTTGGCGCAGGTATCGGCGAAGTTGTCTTAACAGCAGCAGGCAGTTCTGCTCGTCAGACTGAAATCACTAAAGATAAACCGGTGGACACCGTGATTATGGCTATCGTTGACGTGCTGGAAATTGACGGTAAGGAAAAATATATCAAAGAATAAATTTTGTTTTGTAAGGGCAGACCTGTGTGTCTGCCCGTGCATACCCATGCGCGCCCATGCAGGAGTTATTCATGGATATTTCAGAACAACAAATCAGTGCTATTGTTGACCGTTTGGTTCAGCAGTTTTCACCTAAATCTTCTCAAACTGTTTCTGCTCAGTCGAATACAATGCTCGGTTGTTTCGAAAATGTAGAAGCGGCTATTAATGCGGCAGAACAAGCTTATTTTCAATATAAAAATGTTCCAGTAAAACAGCGTAAATTAATTATTGAAACCATTCGCCAGCATTGCAAAAAACATCTTGAATCTTTAGCGCGAATGGCAGTTGAAGAAACAGGTTTTGGTCGCGTGAAAGATAAAATTTTAAAAAATGAATTAGCTACTTTTAAAACACCCGGCGTTGAAGATTTAGAACCGATTGCTTTCACTGGCGATGATGGTTTAACACTGATTGAGCATGCTGCCTATGGTGTGATTGGTTCAATTACACCTTGCACCAATTCTTCTGAAACCGTAATTTCAAATTCCATTGCGATGATTGCCGGCGGAAATGCTGTGGTATTTAATCCGCATCCTTCGGCTAAAAAAGTTTCTGCGCAAGCGGTGCATATTTTAAATCAAGCGATTCTTGCTGCCGGTGGTCCTGCTAATTTAGTGACAACTGTTTTAAATCCAACGATTGAATCCGCGCAAACGTTAATGCATCATCCTAAAACACGTTTGTTAGTGGTGACCGGCGGTCCTGCTGTAGTAAATGTTGCAATGAAATCCGGCAAAAAAGTGATTGCTGCAGGTCCCGGCAATCCGCCTGTGGTGGTTGATGAAACGGCTGATTTGGAAAAGGCGGCACGTGATACCGTGATGAGTGCAGGCATGGATAATAATATTATTTGTTTAGTTGAAAAAAATATTATTGTCGTGGATGAAGTTGCCGATGAATTTAAAAAATTATTAGTCAAACACGGCGCCGTAGAATTAGGTGCTTATCAAGCAAAACAATTAGAAAAAGTGATTGTTGACGGCGATCATCCTAACAAAAATTTTGTCGGCAAAGATATTCAAATCATTTTAAAAGAAATTGGTTTACACGTGGATGATTCAAAACGTATTGCCATTACAGAAGCAACTAAAGATCATCCGTTTGCTGTCATCGAATTATTGTTGCCGGTACTTCCCTTTATTCGTGCGCGTGATTTTGATGAAGCAATGGAGATTGCTTATGAATTAGAAGGCGGACGTTTTCATACTGCAGCCGTGCATTCAAAAAATATTGATCGTTTGCATAAAATGGCGCTCAAAATGAACACCTCTATTTTTGTGAAGAACGGTCCTTGCTTAGCAGGCTTGGGTGCAGGCGGTGAAGGTCCTGCGTCCTATACGATTGCTTCTCCCACAGGAGAAGGTGTTACCACTGCTCGGCATTTTACGCGTTTACGACGCTGTGTGGTTAGCGGGCATTTTAGAATTGTTTAGCACTTGTTTAAAATCTCTACTATGTCGGTCATAAACCGACAATTTTCTGCCTCGACCTAGCGAGATTGTAAACAAGTTCTAGAAAACTGTTGTAATGCTACATCATTACAAGTTATTTACTTAAAAGGCAAAACATGGAATTAGCAAGAATCATTGGCACTGTGATTGCCACTCGAAAAACACCGGGATTAAATGGTTTAAAAATGTTGATGATTCAGCCGTTGGATGATCAATTAAAGCCCACACATAAACCGCTTGCTGCTGTTTGTACTTTAGGTGTTGAAGCAGGTGAAGGTGATTTAGTGCATTGGGTCACTTCACGCGAAGCCGCATTAGCATTGCCGGATACATTTGTACCTGTTGATGCTGCCATTACTGGTGTTGTTGATGAAGTCACCGTGATAGATAAAGGCATTATTGATAAAGAAAAAATTTGGGAATGATGGGAATAGTGAAAAGAGAAAAGATAAAAGGGAAAAGTGTTGGGGGTGATCGCGCATCGCCTAAAAAATATAGGGATATTATGATGTCTAAGCCTGAGGAAAATAAAATAAAATGATCCTAGCTAGAGTCAAAGGCAATGTGGTTGCGACAAAAAAACATCCAAGTTTTACCGGACATCGTTTGCTTATTGTGCAGCCGCTTGATGAAAATGGACAAGATAAAGGCAGTTCGTTTTTAGCTTGCGATAATGTGCAGGCAGGACCAGGCGATGTGGTATTAGTTTCGCGTGAAGGCAATACAGCACGCGAATTGCTCGGCACAAAAGATGATCCGTTTCATTCAGTCATTTTAGGCATTGTCGATAAAGTGAATCATTAAATAAAAGGCAGACAAAATTGTAGAGACGCGATTTATACTCATCGCGATTGAGTTCTCGGGGCTGGCACAAATAGACCCGATCATTTTTGCAGGAGTGCAAAAATAGCCCAAAATGACGTAGTCATTTTGACCCCGAAGGGGTTGAGTACAGGGACGTACGAAATACTATTTTGGTTTCTCGACGATGCCAACAAAGCGGAAAACCAAAAGACGAAGGGTATATCACGTCTCATAGGGGAGAAACATGACAGACAATATCAACCAACTCGTTGACATTATTGCAAGGCGTGTGATGGAAAAATTAGAAGACCGCGGCATTCGCGCGTCATCACTTTCGCCGCAAACTTCATCAGCAACACAATCATGCTGCAGTGATTCTTGCGGACAATGCGGACACTGCGTCGCCAAAAATCATGACGGCGTTCACAACATTATTCAAATGGGTGCAAGCCGCATCAGCACGCGCCCTGGTATTGATGCATCCAGTGTTGATTCTCAACTTGCCGGCATGATTGATCATACGATTTTAAAACCTGAAGCAACGCGTGAACAATTACTCAAAGTTTGTCAAGAAGCTAAGCAATATCATTTTGCTACGGTTTGTGTCAACTCAAGTAATGTTGCTTTAGTTGCGCGAGAATTAAAAGGCAGTGGTGTAAAAGCCATTGCTGTGGTGGGTTTTCCTTTGGGAGCTGCGACTGCACAATCCAAAGCATTTGAAGCAAAACAAGCGATTCATGACGGCGCTGAAGAAATTGATATGGTAATTAATATCGGCGCATTAAAATCAAAAAATTATAAAACCGTTTACAATGATATTGTTGCCGTTGTTGAAGCGTCTAAACCTTATCCAGTCAAAGTGATTTTAGAAACTTCTGATTTAACAAACGATGAAAAGATTGCAGCGTGTGTTTTATCTAAAACAGCGGGCGCTGCTTTTGTAAAAACGTCAACGGGTTTTGCTTCCGGCGGCGCAACAGTAGAAGATATTGAACTCATGCGCCGCGTTGTCGGTAATGATATGCAAGTCAAAGCTTCCGGCGGCATCCGAAGTAAAGAAGATGCAGAAAAAATGATTAAAGCCGGTGCAAACCGAATTGGCGCTTCTGCCAGCGTTGCTATTGTCACCGGCAAAAGTGCTGGTGGCGGAAAATACTAAATAGGGAAAAGATTTGTCTGTATATTTTTTTAAATATAAAAAAATAAATTCGAGTTAATTTTTAAACAATGGAGAAAAAAATGGCTACTAAAAATTTTGAATTACGCACTTTAACTTTTATTGACAGTCTGCAGCCGCAATTAGCGCAATATATTGCAAAAGATAATCGTGTGTATGATCCTTGCGAATATGATGCAGCATTGCTGATTGAAATTGCGCCGGCAATGGAAATTCATCACATGATTGATTTAGCGCTGAAAGCAACCAAAGTAAAATTGGGTGTTGTCGTGACGGAACGACAATTTGGTTTGATGCAAGTGCAGCATGCAGATCAAGGTGAAGTGATGGAAGCTGGTAATGCAATTTTAAGAGAAACAGGATTGGGCGAACATGATCGCGCTGAAGTTTCTATTTTAACGAATAAAACGATCCGCAGCGTTGAACAAGATCATGCGATTATGTTTACGGGTCTTGCCAGAGGCAACATGGTGATTGCAGGCGAATCTGTTTTAATTATGGAAACAGCGCCCGCTGCTTATTTAGCTATTGCTGCTAATGAAGCATTAAAAGCAGCGAACGTAAAATTAATTGATATGCTGCCTTATGGCGCAACAGGACGTTTGATCATGAGCGGAACAGAAGCAGAAATTGATTATGCAGCCAAAGCCGCAGAATCTATTTTAGAAGAATTAAATGCCATGAGAACAAAACGTTCTGGTTCACAGTTGGGCGGGAAGGCATAATAAAAACTTAATACAGCGTGATTATACTTATCTCGAATGAGATCTTGAGGGTTGGCTCAATAGACCCAAGCAGTTTGGGAATTCCGCGCGGCGCACCCGCAGCGAGCGCGCGGAGTTTATGCGGGATAAATGAGCACGCGAGCAAGGGTGCAACAAAGCGGAAAACCAAAATGCGAAGGGTATATGGGCAACCGACGAACATTCTTGATTCACGAAATCGTCAAATACTCGCAAAAAATTGATCAAAAAGGTTTTGCGGCAAATCATGACGGAAACATTTCTGCTAAATTAGATGACGTATTGTTAGCAACACCTTCTGCAGTGAGTAAAGGAAATATTGTTGCTGATATGATTATCACTCTCGATTCTCTGGGTAAAAAAATTGAAGGCATCGGAAAACCTTTTTCAGAAATCAAATTGCATTTAGAAGCTTATCAAATGCGTCCTGATGCAAAAGCGGTTGTGCATGCGCATCCGCCTTTTACTACAGCGCGTGGTTTAGTGAATCTGCCGCTTGAACCGTATTTGCCTGAAGCTATCGTTTCGATTGGAAATTTTATTCCTGTGGATGCCAATGTTTCACGCGCATTATCGCTCAGCGATGTTTTGATGATTCCCGGCAACGGCGTACTAGCAATCGGTGATGATGTAGAACAAGCTTATTTACGTGTAGAACTAATCGAACATTTAGCCAAAATAGAATTTTATGCGAAACAAATGGGTACTCTCACGCCGCTTAAACCCGAAGAAATACAAACGTTATTAGAAAAAAGAAAATCAATCGGTTTAGGTCCGCAAGCAAAAAATATTCCATTCGATTCAACAATTCAAACAGAAAATAAAAATTCAACCGTTAAAACTGAGATGAATTTTCGAGATTCAGCACTTATAGACCCGAGTATTTTGGTTTCTCAGCGAGACGGCGAGGAGAGAGCAACAGGAGTGTATAAACAATACATGACTGTTGCGAGCGACGATGCCAACAAAGCTGAAAGCCAAAAGACGAAGGGTATATTGGAAAATTTAATTGCGGAAGAAATCAAAAAAGTTCTAAAAGGTTAAACTCGTGCGCACTCCCATCATTGCCGGCAACTGGAAATTAAATAACACAATCAAAGAATCTCTGGCTTTGGTGAAAGCAATTCATTATGGTTTAACTTTACCGATGAAAGTTGACATCATTGTTGCACCGCCTTTTACTGCTTTAAATGCTGTAGCAGAATTTTTAAAAGATTCTTTTATCGATGTGGCTGCACAAAATTGTTTTTGGGAAGACAGCGGCGCTTACACGGGTGAAATTTCTGCGCCGTTATTAAAAGAAGCAGGCGCTAACTGGGTCATCGTTGGGCATTCTGAACGTCGGCAATATTTTGGCGAGACAAATCAAACCATTCAGAAAAAAGTAGCAGCGCTTCTTAAATCTCAATTAAAACCTATTTTGTGTGTGGGTGAAACCTTAGAAGAACGCGAACAAAATTTAGTTGAAACAGTCATTAAAACACAATTAAAAGAAAGCTTGGCAAATATTAATTCTATTGAACAGCTAGTGATTGCTTATGAACCTGTGTGGGCAATTGGCACAGGAAAAACCGCAACGCCGGAACAAGCTGAAGAAGTGCATCAACTCATTCGAGAAATTTTATCTGAACAATTTAGCGCAAGCGCTGCTGAACAATTACGTATTCTTTACGGCGGCAGCATGAAATCTTCTAACTGCGCAGCGCTGATGGCACAGCCGAATATTGACGGCGGATTAATCGGCGGCGCAAGTTTAAAAGCAGAAGAGTTTATTCAGATAATCAACACAGCAGCAATTTAATTACACTTCTTTTTACTAAGGTATTTAATTTTACGTTTTTTTTTGTTATTATATGAGCCGAAAAGTTTCGCATAGTTCTTTTTTGTAATTATGCGAAGCTCTTTTGACTAACAAGGAGCTTATCTTATGGCAGACGAAAAAAATAAACCCCCCGTGAAAGAACCTAATCCGTCTCTCACTCAACCTAAAACTAATAATTCAAACGATGCTAAAAGTCAGCCGAAACAATCTCGCAATCCAAGAATTTTTATTGTAGATGAAGGTTTACTCGTTTCAACTATCAATTTAATCGGCGCCGGCACTTATAATGCCAATCCGCCTGTACCTTCACGTGATGTGATGCAAGTGGTAGCTGCTTTACGCAACTTGCGTCCTTATAATTTAAACATTGAACAAAAAGAACCCACCAAACCGTTAACTGATGACAAAAAACCGGAAGAAAATAAAACAGGTGCGCCTACTCCGCCACCTACTCCAAGAACTTTCCGTGTTTTTTTGATGGATGAGAATCTGCGCAACATCACCGTGAATTTATTAGGCGCTGGCACTTTTAGCCAAGTACCAGCCGCACAAGTTATTCGCATTGTTGCTACTTTAAATGCTTTACGGCCTTTTGACGTTAATGTTGATCAGGGAAAACCTGTGGAAGATAAAAAAAAAGTAGAGGGAAAGTAGGAAACTTTTTGCACGAGCTTTTAAACTAAAAAACTCCTCAATAAAAGAATGCTGCCTTTTGGCAGCATTTTTTTATAGTTTAAATTAATTCTTAAATAACATTGGCAATTCAAAAAAGAATTATTTAATATGTAGCAGTTGCTAAATTCCCTATTTTTTAAACTTAAATGGATATGCTCATGAAAATACCTGTTAACCCATTAAAATCACTTTCTCAATTTTTTAAATATCTACTGCTCAGTTTGCTGCTGACTACTACTGCTGTTTTTGCAGCAGGCGAAGTAGCAAATGGTCTGTCGGTTACAAATCCCGTCTCTGCTGCTACAAGCAATGCGCCGACAATATTGCCTGATCATATGATTATCCCGCCGGCGCCCGATCTTAATGCAACCGGCTATGTTTTAATGGATGCTAACAGCGGACAAATTCTTGCGCAAAAAAATATGGACCAGCGTATGCAACCGGCAAGTTTAACAAAATTGATGACGCTCTACATTGTTGCCAATGCACTTAAAAATGGACAAATCCATTTAGATGACAAAGTCCGCATTTCAGCCAAAGCATGGAAAACCGGCGGTTCTAAAATGTTTGTAAAAGTCGGTACTTTTGTGACAGTACAAGAATTAATTCAAGGCGTGATTGTTGATTCAGGCAACGATGCGTGTACTGCTTTAGCAGAATATATTGCAGGTACTAATGATGCTTTTGCTCAAATCATGAATCAAACCGCGCAATATCTCGGCATGACCAACACACATTATGTAGATCCGACAGGTTTACCCGCGCCAGAACATTATTCAACGCCGCATGATATGGCTATTTTAGCGCGCGCAATCATCAACGATTTTCCGGAATATTATAGCTGGTATGATCAAAAATGGTTTACGTATGACGGCATTCGCCAGCCAAACCGCAATCGTCTTTTATGGCGCGATCCTTCTGTAGACGGCATGAAAACAGGTCATACCGATGAAGCGGGTTATTGTTTAGTTGCTTCTGCGCAGCGAAGCGGCATGCGTCTCATTGCAGTCACGATGGGTTCGCCATCAGATGAAGCGCGTAATGCAGATGATGAAGCTTTATTAAATTACGGTTTCCGCTATTTTGAAACACATAAACTTTATAATGCTAACACGCCTGTTGTCACTACACGCATTTGGCTAGGTAAAGAAAGTCATTTAGCGTTAGGCGTGCTGCAGGATTTATATGTCACTATTCCAACGAATGAATATCAAAATCTAAAAGCAAATACAACCATCAGCAATCCCATTAAAGCACCCGTGAGCAAAGGGCAAGCGCTGGGCAAAGTAGACATTACTTTGAATGGAAATTTAATTACTTCTTCTCCGCTCGTTGCATTAAATGATGATCCTAAAGGCGGTTGGTGGACACGCATGTGGGATCATTTAGCTTTATTTTTTAAAAAAATATTTTAAACCGTAGAGACGCGATTTATCGCGTCTAACAACAATTTTTTTGCGAAGGGTATATGAACACAATTTATTTGAATGGTAAATTTTTACCAAAATCACAAGCGACAGTTTCTGTTTTAGATCGCGGTTTTCTTTTTGGCGACGGCGTTTACGAAGTTATTCCTGTTTATGATGGAAAACCGTTAGGCTTAACAGAACATTTAGAACGTTTTGAGCGAAGCTGCAAAGGTATTCGCATAACACCGCCGCTTTCTTTTCCTGAATGGAAAAAAATTTTAAAAGAATTAACTGCACAAAATAATCTGCAAGGAAAAAGTTTTAGTTTTTATCTGCAGATCACTCGCGGCAGTGATACAGAACGTGCGCATGCTTTTCCTGAAAAAGTTTCACCGACAGTACTTGCGTGGTGCAAAGGGCTGGATAAAAAACCTCAAGCAGAAATTGACTGCGGATTAAAAGCAATTACTTGCGAAGATAAAAGACGCAATGATTGTTATGTGAAAGCCATCAATTTGCTTTCAAACGTCTTATGCTATCAATTAGCCAAAGAAGCCCATGCCGCAGAAGCAATTTTAATTCGAAACGGCAATGCCATCGAAGCAACCAGCAGTAATTTATTTATCGTGAAAAATAATATTTTAATAACTGCACCGCTTTGCAATCAAATTTTACCGGGCATTACACGGCAATTAGTGATTCAATTGGCTAAAAAAAATAATTTATCGGTAGAAGAAAGATTCATTAAAAAAGAAGAATTGTTTTCAGCCGATGAAGTTTGGTTAACCGCTTCCAACAAGGAAATTTATCCTATCGTTCAAATTGATGATTGTTTAATTCAAAATGGAAAAGTCGGCACGCTTTGGAAAAAAATGATTGCATGGTATCAAGAGCTGAAAAAAACCGGCGAACCATTATGACTGAAAAGAAAAAAGAAGAACCTGTAGCAAAAACTTCTGAATCTATAAAACTCGTCTTTCCTTGTGATTTCACTATCAAAGCCATCGGAAAAGCAAATGATCAATTTGAAGTTGCGTTTTTAAACATCATCAAAAAATATTTTCCTAATGTTAAAGAAACTTCTGTTACGCAGCGCATGAGCGAAAGCAGTCAATACCTTGCATTAAGCGTCACTGTTCATGCAGAAAGCAAAACACAAATGGATGCGCTCTATCAGGATTTAACCAGCGAACCTGAAATCCTGATTGCTTTATAATTTTCGTCTAAACTAGTTAACAAAAATTTCTATACGTGATATCTTTATTCGCATGAATATTCTTGTTCAACACATTCACGATCTTATTGCTTTTGTTCAAACACATCCGCATTGGGGAATGCTGTGCGCATTTCTCATTGCTTTTTTAGAATCATTGCCGGTTGTCGGCACTGTTTTTCCCGGTTCTATTACCATGACAGCCGTAGGCACATTAATTGGCTCACATGCATTGCCCGGTACTTCTACTATTTTATGGGCATCTATCGGTGCATTTTGCGGCGATTTAATCGGCTACTTAACAGGAAATTATTACAAACAAAAATTACGAAATGTTTGGCCGTTCAAAAAAAATTCAAAATGGCTGGATGCGGGTGAAGCATTTATCGAAAAGCACGGCGGCAAAAGTATTATTATCGGAAGATTTTTTGGTCCGATGCGAAGCATGGTACCGATGGTTGCCGGCATGCTCAACATGAATCGCTGGCGTTTTGTAGCTGCCGCTGTTCCAACGGCTGTGATGTGGGCAATCCTGTATACAGTGCCGGGCATTTTGCTCGGTACCATTGCATTGGAATTACCGCCGGGAAAAGCAACCGAATTTTTAATTGTCGGCGGTTTGTTCATCGTTATTTTGTGGGCATTATTCTGGGTGATTCAGCGTCTCATCATGATGTTTTGCCATTTTTTAAGCCGAATGAGTTATCGTCTATGGCAATTTTTTCATCGTCATTGGTTAACACATCCGCTTGCAAAATTAATTGAACGCAGTGATTATGAGTATGATCATTATCAATTTACATTAGCATGTCTTGCACTTTTCTTTTTAATTTTATTTTTATGTATTTTTTCCAGCGTCGTACATCAAAGTTATATTACTTATTTAAACGATACCATTCATTATTTATTACAGACATTTCGTTCAAATGCTTTAATGAATGTTGCGATGGCAGTCACTTTTATCGGCGACAAAGTTGTTGCACTTACTGCTGCTTTTTTAATGGTGATTTGTTTATTTTTTCAAAAACACCGGCGTACTGCGTTTTATTTACTGGCGCTTGTATTAATTACTGCCGGCGCAATAGAATTTTTTAAACATATTTTTTATTCTCCGCGTCCAACGGGTATTGCTTATGTAGATTCCTCTTCTTCTTTTCCCAGCGGACATACGACACTAAGCACAGTGCTTTTAAGTTTTTATGCTTTTTTAATTGCAGAACGCGTGAAAGAATCTAAGCAATGGATTATCTATACTGTTTCGACATTACTTATTTTAGCAGTTGCATTATCGCGCCTTTATTTAGGCGCGCATTGGTTCTCTGATATTTTAGGCAGTTTCACTTTAGGTTTAACTATTTTATTAACAGTCATTTTATTTTATCGAAAAAAACCATATGAAGCATTGCCGATCAAACAACTTTCTATCACACTAGCAGTGTGTTTAATTTTGCCGTGGTTAGCTTGGGGCAGCGATCACTTTAGTTATTATAAATCCGGTTATCAGCATTATTGGCCATCACAAACCATAACGGCAAAACAATGGTGGAACAATCCTACAGACTATTTACCTATTTATCGTTTAAACCGATTAGGTCATCCGATTCAACCGTTTAATATCGAATGGAATGCACAGCTAGATACTATTCAAAAAGTATTAAGTGAAAAAGGCTGGGAATCTGTGATGAAAAAAAATGCTTTGCAAAGTTTAGCTTTTCGTTTTGACAGTAAAAAAGCAGAAAATTATATGCCTTTGCTGCCGCTTCTCTATCGTGATTACAAACCTGTTTTAATTTTAATTAAAACATTGCCTAACACGAATACCATTTTAGAACTTTATTTATGGCCGAGTGATACAACGATAAAAGAGAATGTTACTCCGCTTTGGATTGGCGTTGTGAAATATCAGATTGGTCCGAAACATCTTTGGGACATGAATCCAAAATTTATTTTGCGTTTTCAAGAAAATCCTGCGCTTAATTTTTTATTAAAAGATATTCAAGGATTAAATAAAAAAAATAATCAGCAAAAAGTTGTTCAAGTAAAACCAAATACTTCCAGCCGATATTTACGAAGACTCGAATGGGACGGCAGAATTGTGCTGATTAAAAACTCATCAAACCTAACTCATAAATTATGAGTTAGGTTTGATGAGTTAAAGAGTACTGATTATTTATTTGTCAATGAATGACTAAAATCAAGAATCAAACCGAATTTCTTAAAATCTTTTCGCTGAGTTCTAAGGTAATATCTCCCCTCTCGCCCAAAGCAGTTCTGCCATGCTCTTTGAGCTTTGCTAACAGGTCAGGAATGCCGGAAGCATCAATGCCGTAATCAGATAAATGTGTTTTGATGCCCATTGATTCAAAAAATGTACGCGTTTGATCAATCGCTTTTTGAATCCGCGTTTCTTCATCACCTTCGTGAAGTTTTAAAACACGCGCCGCATATTGCAAAATTTTCTCCCGTTTATTTTTTATCATCACCTGCATCGTGCTCGGCAAAATAATGGCTAATGTTTGCCCATGATCTAAACCATATTTTGCCGTAAGTTCATGTCCAATCATGTGCGTTGCCCAATCCGGCTGTATACCTGCAGATAAAAAATAATTTAATGCGCACGCAGCTGCCCACATAATATTTGCGCGCACATCGTAATTTTCAGGCTCAAGCAATGCGCGAGGTCCCTCTTCCATCAGCGTCATTAACAAACCTTCTGAATAACGGTCCTGCACCATCGCTTGCTGAGGGTAAGTTAAATATTGTTCCATCACATGAATAAAAGCATCTACCACGCCGTTGGCAATTTGTTTTTTCGGCAATGAATAAGTAGTGGTTGGATCCAGTACTGAAAATTTTGGAAAAGTATGATCTGATCCAAAATTTAATTTATCTTTTGTCGATGCTTTTGTAATCACAGCGCCGTTATTCATTTCAGAACCTGTCGCAGGCAATGTCATCACCGAAGCAAAAAGCATTGCTTTTTTAATTTCAGCTGATTTAGCTAAAATATCCCAGGGATCTCCCTCAAAATAAACAGCGGCTGCAATCAATTTTGTCGCATCTAACACAGAACCGCCGCCGACTGCTAAAATAAAATCAATTTTTTCTCGTTTAATTATTTCAACGGCGCGCATGCAGGTTTCATAATGCGGATTAGGTTCAATCCCTGAAAATTCCACTACTTGATGATCTTTTAGTGCCTTCATCACTTGATCATACACACCATTTTTTTTGATACTGCCGCCGCCGTAAGTCATTAAGATTTTATTTTGCACAGGAATTTCATCAGCAATGTGAGCAATCTGACCTTTGCCGAATAAAATTTTAACGGGATTATAGTAAATAAAGTTTTGCATGTTCTCTCCTAACTAATAAACGGACAAGTCGCGACTTGTCCCTACAATTTAAATCATTTCTAAAAAATACCGATGCCAGCACAAATCATCTGATAATTCCGGATGAAAAGTAGCCGCTAAAATATTTTTTTGCCGTACGCAAACGATTTTGTCTTCCCCTGTTTTTGTACATTGACCAATAATTTCAACTTGTTTTCCGTAAGAAGAAATTTTTGGCGCACGAATAAAAACCATTTCTGTTTTTTTATTGTCAGGCAAAAAAATACCTTCTGCAATATGACTGGCTAATTGTCTTCCATAACCATTTCGTTCTATCTGAATATCAATCAGATCAAAACTTTTTTGTGCAGGATGTGTCACTTTTTTTGCTAATAAAATAGCACCGGCGCAAGTGCCAAAAATCGGTTTATTCTGCTTTGCAAAAGTTAAAATGGCTTCGAATAATCCGTTTTTTTCAATAAACCAAAGCAGCGTCGTGCTTTCACCGCCGGGAATAATTAAAGCGCTGTACTTTTGTAATGCTACAGCAGTACGAACATAACAACATTGAACATTGAGGCGCTGAAACATTTTTAAATGTGCTTCATAACCGCCCTGGATAGCAAGAATACCAATCATTCACTTCTCGTTTGAAATTTTTCTGAATCAGCTAATTGGCGCACATCAATGCCCAGCATGGCTTCGCCAATCAAACTTTCCTGTGCTTTTAAAACAATCTTGGGATCTTCATAATAAGTAGTAGCTTCCACAATTGCCCGCGCACGTTGTTTTGGATCTGAAGATTTAAAAATACCCGAACCTACAAATACTGCTTCTGCACCTAACTGACGGACTAATGCTGCATCTGCCGGTGTTGCAACACCGCCCGCAGAAAAATTCGGCACAGGCAGTTTGCCGTTTTCTGCTACCCATTGAACTAATTCTAACGGCACTTGCAAATTTTTAGCTGCATGCGGCAATTCATCTTTTCGCAATACAGTGAGCGCTTTCATTTCTCTCACAATCGTACGCAAATGACGAACTGCTTCGACAATATTACCAGAACCTGCTTCTCCTTTCGTGCGAATCATCGCTGCGCCTTCTGCAATGCGGCGCAATGCTTCACCTAAATTTCGGCAGCCGCAAACAAACGGCACTTTGAAATCATGCTTCCAAATATGATTCTCATCATCTGCCGGCGTCAGCACTTCACTCTCATCAACAAAATCAATTTCCAGCGCTTCTAAAATTTGCGCTTCTACAAAATGACCGATACGCGCTTTTGCCATTACGGGAATAGAAACAGCATTCATAATATCGCGAATGATTTTGACAGAAGCTGTTCGCGCTACGCCGCCTTCCTTACGAATATCTGCCGGCACACGTTCCAATGCCATCACGGCACAGGCGCCTGCTTCTTCTGCAATCTTTGCCTGCTCCACATTGGTGACATCCATAATGACGCCGCCTTTAAGCATTTCTGCCAGTCCAACCTTGACACGCCACGACTTGTTATCAAAAAACATTTGATTATCTCCTGATGAAAATTTGATTCATTATAGTATAAAGCATCAATGAAACAAGATTTTTTATATCTATCTTCGAAAAACAAATTTATTTGACTCCTCTTCTTTACCTTTTTCTTCTTACAAACAAACACACAGACATACCCTTTAATCAGCTCCTGTTTTCTTATTTATGATATTGACAAACGATAATTCATTACCTTACTATGATCATTAATTAATATTGGAGAAACGCGATGAGTATTATCGTCAATCTGGATGTCATGATGGCTCGTCGAAAAATCCGTTCAAATGAACTGGCAAAATTGATCGGCATTACCGAGCAGAATTTATCCATTTTAAAAAGCGGAAAAGCAAAAGCAATCCGTTTTTCAACACTGGAAAAAATTTGTAAACAATTAAATTGTCAGCCGGGTGATATTTTAGAATATCAGGAAAATTATTTCTAATGTTATCAACTAACAACATGATATGATAACGTGGTTAAGGATAAACACTTATGAAAAAACGGCTTATTATCACCATCATCCTTCTTCTCATTGTCTTCGGCGGTATTTTCACTTGGGATGCCCTTCGCAGCTACGGTATGAAAAAATATTTTGAGCATCAGCAAATTCCGCCCGTTACTGTTTCAACAGAAATTGCTCAAGCACAAAATTGGCATCCAAAACTCAATGCAGTTGGTTCACTCACGGCTGTTAACGGCGTGAATGTTTCGGGTGAACTCTCCGGCATTGTAGATGAAATTCATTTTGTTTCCGGGCAGAAAGTGAACGAAGGTGACTTATTAGTGAAGCTGCGTGATTATGTAGATCAAGCCACTTTAAAACATGACCAAGCTGCCTTGAAATTAGCTGCAGTTACTTACCAACGTACCCAATACATGTACGAGAAACAATTATTGCAAAAGCAAACGCTAGATGAAAGCCAAGCAAAATTAGAAGAAGCAGAAGCCGCCGTTCAGCATGATCAAGAAGTGATTAACCAAAAACATATTCGTGCGCCTTTTACCGGCATTATCGGTATCCGCCAAGTCAATTTAGGTCAATATTTATCAGCAGGCACAGCGATTGCAACTTTGCAAGCGCTTGATCCTTTATTTGTTGATTTTACTTTGCCAGAACAATCCGTCAGTCAATTAAGTATTGGTCAGCCATTACAAGTGGCTGTTGAAAGTTATCCAAAAGAAATTTTTAAAGGTTCCATCATTGCCATCAATCCAAAAATAGACGAAGACACTCGCACGATTTCTGTGCGCGGATTAATTCAAAATCTAAAACAATTATTGTATCCGGGTAATTTTGCACAAGTACAAGTCATTTTGCCGCAACAAGAAAATATTGTGACTGTGCCACAAAATGCCATTGATTACAGTTTATACGGCAATACCATTTATGTGCTTGCTCCAACCAGTGAAATGCAAAACGGGCAATCTATTTATATGGCTAATCAGGAGTTAGTGAAAGTCGGCTTATTAGAAGGAACAAAAGTACAAATTTTGAGCGGCATTAAAGCAGGCGATTTAATTGTCACCACAGGACAAATTAAGTTATCCAATAAAGTGCCGGTGACGATTAATAATGCTCAGCCATTACAACAAACGATGAAAAATGAAACGGATGAAACAGAGTAATGGATAACGAAAAAAATAAGCCAACTCATCAAGAACCAGATTTACAAGCAAACAAGCGTTTTACTGACATCTTTGTCAAACGCCCTGTCCTCTCCAGCGTTGTCAGTTTATTAATTTTACTCATCGGTTTAAAATCGCTTTTCAGTTTAAATTCGGATTTGTATCCTCACATTGAAAATACAAAAATTACCGTCAGCACTTCTTATGCCGGTGCATCGGCTGATGTCATACAAGGATTTATCACCACGCCGATTGAAAAAGCTGTCGCGAGTTCTGAAGGCATTGATTACATGACGGCAACCAGTACCATGGGTTTAAGTACGATCACCGTTTATGTGAAATTAAATTATGATCCTAATACTGCTTTTACTGATGTGATGAGCAAAGTCGCTTCTGTTTCTAACCAATTACCCAAGGCAAGTGATAATCCCGTCATTACCAAAGAAACAGGTTCTACTATTCCAGTGATGTTCTTAGGTTTTTCAAGCAATGAAATGCAGCCGCAGCAAATTTCCGATTTTCTTGACCGCGTGATTGTACCGCAATTTTCAACGATTGATGGCGTCGCACAAGCGCAAATCATGGGCAATATTTTTGCCATGCGCGTGTGGTTAAACCGAGACAAAATGGCAGCACTGGGTATCACGCCTGATCAAGTGAAACAAATGCTGTTAGCGAATAACTATTTAGCAGCAGCCGGTTCTACCAAAGGAAAATACACAGAAATTAATGTCACTGCTCAAACGGACTTGCACGACGTCACAGGTTTTGAAAATTTAATTGTAAAAACAGGACCGAATACTTTAGTGCGCATCAAAGATATTGCCAAAGTAAATTTAGGCGAACAGGATGATCACATCTCCGTTTTTTATAACGGAAAACCAGCAGTTTTCTTAGCCATTCAACCAACCCCTTCTGCAGATACATTATCCATTGCTAATCAAATTCACCAATTAATTCCGCGATTAGAAAAAATTCTTCCGCCGTCTTTAAAAATGGATTTAACCTTTGATGAATCTGATTATATTAATGCCTCTATTCACGAAGTAGAAAAAACCATTATTGAAGCTACTCTTATCGTCATTGCGGTAATGCTTTTATTTTTAGGCACCTTTAGAGCAACTTTTATCCCGTTGATTACTATTCCGCTTTCTTTAATCGGTGTTGGTTCTATCATGGCAGCATTTAATTTCTCAATCAATATTTTAACGCTGCTTGCTATGGTGCTTGCCATTGGTTTAGTGGTGGATGATGCGATCGTTGTCGTAGAAAATATTTATCGTCATATTGAAAATGGTGAAACGCCTTTTCAATCTGCACTACACGGCGCGCGCGAAATCGCTTTTCCCGTTATTTCCATGACAATTACTTTAGTTGCTGTTTATGCGCCGATTGGTTTTATGGGCGGATTAACTGGCGCATTGTTTAAAGAATTTGCTTTTACTCTGGCAGGTTCTGTTTTTGTTTCCGGCGTGATTGCCTTAACCTTATCACCGATGATGGCGTCTAAATTATTAAATGCTGACCTATTAAAAACACGTTATGTGAAACAGGTTGATAAAGTATTTTTCGAAGTAAAAGCATTTTATGTTCGCCGATTAACGGCTGTTTTAAAATATCGTCCGATTGTTTTAATGGTTGCTGCTGTTGTTCTGGCAAGCTGTTACTTCTTATATATGAATACGCCGTCAGAATTAGCGCCGCACGAAGATCAAGGCATGCTGATCGCTTCTGCCACAGCGCCTGAATCTGCTAACTTACATTTCATCGAACATTTCAGCAGCCAGTATTACAATGCTTATAAAAAAGTCCCACAAATTAAAACTGGATTTGAAGTGAACGGCTGGCCTGATTATAAAAGTGTTTTTTCATTAGCCGTTTTAACTCCCTGGGATCAGCGTCCGCACATGACTGATGTGAAAATTCAAAATGAATTAGAAAAAGATTTAACACAAATTACCGGACTCGATACACATATTTTTGCGCCGCCTGCTTTACCCGGCGCAGCTGGTTTTGCGCCTGTGGATATAGAACTGATCACCACACGAAGTGATTACACAGAACTTTATACCCTTGGTGAAGAACTGAAAACGGCTGCAGAAAAAAGCGGTTTATTTATGTTTATTACCGACATGCTGAAATTTAATAATCCTGAATACGATATCGCTGTCAATCGTGATAAAGTTGCTGAATACGGATTGCAGACACAAGAAGTTGCGAACACATTAGCCACTACCTTAGGCGGCAATTACATCAATTGGTTTGATATTAATTCCCGAAGCTACCAAGTGATTCCGCAATTACAACAAACGAATCGTTTTAATCCAGATGACTTAAATCAAATTTATATTCAAACAGCAAAAGGCGAAGAAATTCCATTATCTTCTGTGATTAACATGACAGAATCTATTCAGCCGAATCAGTTAACGCAATTCCAGCAATTAAACTCTTTGGAATTACAAGGCATGCCGATGCCGGGTATTACGCTAGGACAAGATTTAACTTTTCTACAGAATACCCTGCAAAAAATAATGCCGCACGATATGATGTATGATTACGCAGGACAATCACGGCAATTTGTGCAGGAAGGTTCTGCTTTAGTTTTCACCTTCTTCTTTGCGATCATTATTATTTTCTTAGTGCTGGCGGCACAATTTGAAAGTTTCCGTGATCCTTTAATTATTTTAATCAGCGTGCCGATGTCTGTTTGCGGCGCATTAATTCCGCTTAATTTAGGATTAGCCACCATTAATATTTATACGCAAATTGGTTTAGTGACATTGATCGGATTAATCAGCAAACACGGTATTTTAATGACAGATTTTGCAAACCATTTGCAGGAAAATGAAGGCAAATCAAAACACGATGCCATTATCGAAGCTGCCAGCATTCGATTACGCCCTATTCTCATGACAACCGCTGCCATGATCTTAGGCGTCATTCCGCTCATCACTGCAACAGGCGCCGGCGCAAACAGCCGTTTTGATATTGGACTTGTCATTGCCTCCGGCATGTTTATCGGCACAATGTTTACTTTATTTGTTGTGCCGACCATGTATAGTTATCTGGCAAAAATACATCATACGATAGAATAATAATAGACGATACTTGTGTTGAAGATTGAAATTTAAACGTTAAAAGCCTCGCTCAGAAACCAAAATAGTATTTCGTATTATAAGCACTTGGTCTTTGTGATTCTCGCAGACCGGCAATATTTAAAATGGAAATTTTATTTTTGCTTATCCATTCTTTGATAAATTCAGCATCAGTCATAGCGGATAAATCTATGAGCAAATAAGGTTTGTGCTGTTTTTTTGCTTTTTGGATAGTGAGCAAAGTTCCCGCTGATTTTTTTAAAATTTCTTCATTAGCAAAAATAAGCGTTGCATCAGCATCACGCGCATTTAAGCTGGTTCTTTCAGCATCATCAGAAGAATCTGTTTCCTGTAGGAAATATTTTTTTGGAATGATTGTATTGAATTCTGCCCGTCTTCCTTTAGGGCACCATCCGCCATGCGGCATACCGCAATCCATCGCCGCATCTAATGCAGCACGATCTACACCTGTTTGTCCGCCGGAGAGGATTTTGAGAGTCATAATGATTAAAGCCGTGATTTGATACGACAATTTTCATTTTCTCTACATGCTAACATTGGAATTTTTTCACGAACAGAAACAAGATGATTCAAATTTATTTCAGCAGAAA
>Ga0208373_1002079_pt1 | contig 23521 bp, 25 predicted proteins | sample RifOxyC2_FD_184036 | JGI IMG/M metagenome (GOLD analysis project Ga0208373, IMG submission 184036) | Soil microbial communities from Rifle, Colorado - Rifle Oxygen_injection C2 (SPAdes) | ecosystem: Environmental > Terrestrial > Deep subsurface > Rock core/Sediment | place: Rifle, Colorado... | reverse complement strand
TGGATTCATGCTTGCAGTATTTTGTCGCAGGTGATGAAAAGCGACGAGCCAATATATTTCTACAATCCTCATGAATGGTTCCTATTAGCTAGGTACGATACCGAGAGGTCGTTCTTTGATTTGATAAAGAAAAGTAATCAGCAGTTGCTTGTAACTGTTTCAGATAATACCGTGCTGGATAAGTTAGTTGCAAAAGAATTTGATGGAGACGTTTTGCAATACCACATGAATACAAAAAGACTTTTTCAGAAAGATAATTTTTATTTAAACATTTTCGGTGACTTTTTGATAGAGGTATGGATTGATAAAAAAGTGTCTGAAGATATCGATAAGTTTTATATAGAGAGTAGAGTTTTTGGCGCCGAAGCTTTCGAGAGTCTGCAAGGAATAATAAATCAAAAGGGTAAAACAAAACTAGTGATATCTAGAAACAAAGCCAAAGCAGAAAAGTTAAAGAAACTGTTCAAGAAGAATTTTTGTATTAGAAAGCAGATACTCTGCTAACACTAAATCTCAATCAAGATAGGGCAGTGGTCGGAACCCATGACTTCAGGGAGGATTTGGGCTTTTTTTATTTTTGATTTTAATTTTTCACTTACGAAAAAGTAATCTATACGCCAACCGACATTCCTGGCGCGGGCGTTGCTCCAATTACTCCACCAGGTATAGTGTCCACCGGATTTTTCAAACATGCGGAAAGTATCCACGAATCCGGCAGAAATTATTTTATCGATACCTTCGCGTTCTTCTTTGGTGTAGCCATGTTCGCCCTCGTTTGCTTTCGGGTTGGTAAGGTCTTCCGGGGTGTGGGCAACGTTCAAATCCCCGCAGAATATTACCGGTTTACTTTTTTCTAATTCTTTTACATAGGCCAAAAATGCGGGATCCCAATGTTTGTAGCGCATCTCTAGGCGAGACAAGTCTGGTTTAGCATTCGGAGTGTATACCGACACTATGTAAAAGTTTTTGAATTCAGCGGCAATAACTCGTCCTTCTTTGTTTAGGTCGCCGTATTTATCTTTCAAGACGTACTTCTTGGCGATTTTTTCTGGGATGTCTAGAACTATTGAGATAGGTTTCGTTTTGGTAAATATTGCGGTACCACTGTAACCCTTTTTCTCGGCACTGTTCCAGAACTCTTCATATTCAGGCAGGTCTACTTCGCTTTGATGCTCTTCGGCTTTGGTTTCGTTCAAGCATAAAATGTCCGGCTGGTATTTCTGTATAAAAGGTACAAAAAGACCTTTCCTGTGCACTGCTCGTATGCCGTTAATGTTCCAAGAAATTATCTTCATAATTAAGATTCTAGCACATAGGTGGGCGGGTGTTATAATTAAGAAAAATTCTTCACAATTAAACACTCCTACTCATGAAAAAGTTGATTCTTTTTTGCCTCGCAACCATGTTTACTTTTGAGGTGAACGCACAAACAAGCTATCAAGATTCCGAAGACCTCGATGCTCAAGTCATCGAACTGTTCCGGACAGCTCGGCTGGCTGGAGACATCATTGAACACGTAAAACCAGACGCGTTGATAACTGAAGTTGTTGATCTAGATACTTTTTATACATCTTATACATCCGTTGTGTACAGAAGCAGAATCGTATTTTTGGATGTTAAAAGTTCTTCAGGGATGTGGAGGCAAGAGATTAGAGTTGGAAATGTACTAGCCTTCTGGTATCCAAAAGGGTATACCGGTGGCTTAATCCTGCAACACAGAGTGAAGTGGGATTTCTATGATTTGTACGGTATCAAATTCAAAAGACCGGATTTGAAAATAAGTATGACTGATGTTTCAATTCAGTCTGCGCAAAAGGAAATCGAAGGGTACATTTTTAGTAAAAAATAATCACACCGGGGACATCGTTCTCGGTGTTCTCTTTTCTAGTGTCATTGACATTTGCCTATTTTAGTGGTAGTTTTTGATTGAAATTTTCACAAAAAAACCTAGGTAAATCTAGGGTTAAACCGCTCTTTGTTATGTTTTTAAAAAACCTATTCACCGCTCTGGTGCTATTTTGCACCTTTCCCCAAAACCCAGTTTTTTCACAGGTTTGCGAAGCTCTTTATAATCTTCCAAATGTCACACCGTACGTATTGAGCCATCCTAGCGTCAAATCTGATTTCTACAGGCTTTCACCGCCTGAAGTTTTCACTTCGAATGGTGACACTTGTATAGGGTCTGTTCTTGTACTAAAAAACGGCACGACGGTCCTTGAAGCACGGTCTCTTGAGGGGAGAATATTTTCCCGATATGTGATTTTTGCTGATGGGAGTGTAAATTTAGTTGTATATGATATTTTGGAATCGAAAGACAGAACTTATATCCAGATTGATTCCTTGCTCGGAAGAAAAGGGGTCGCCTCATTTAGTAACGTGAGCGTGCCCCAAATTTCAGATCAAGGGTGTTCTGTATCAGTGAAACGGAATCTTAACCCAGAAAGTGGAGAAGTGAGGGTAAGAGTGGTGTACGGTAACCCTCTTCAGGTCCTTGATTGTTATATCAATTCTGTAGGGACAATAGAAGAAGAGGAGCATTATTTTGATGATAACCGCGTAATCACACCTCGAAAGGTTACAGACAAAAAATGGCTTTTCGAATTGGCGATAAAAAAACTAAAAGAATAACTTTTTTCAAAACAAAAAACAGCACCAGCAGAGGCCCAGACCTCTCTGGTGCCTTTGTTTTTTAGGGAGATTATTTTTTGTTGTGAAACCCCGAACGAAAGCAGAGCTTCGTACGGGGCAGGCTTTTTATGTATAGGGTAATTACTTCTTATTGTGGTACTTTTGGTGTATATCTTTTAGATGTTTGTCCGTAACATGGGTGTATATTTGGGTGGTGATGATACTTGAGTGGCCGAGGAGGGTCTGAACACTGCGGATGTCGGCACCATTGCCCAGGAGGTCGGTGGCGAACATGTGGCGCATGACGTGCGGGGTAACCCTTTTGGAAATTCCAGCTACGGTGGCGTAGTGTTTCACTATTCGTTCCACAGATCGACGGTCCAGGAAGTCGCTACCGGTTTTCTCCCGACCTATTCTGGTGAACAAGGCTTCGCTCATGCCTTCTCTTTTCTTTAAATATTTTTCTACGGCGACTCGGGCTTCATCGGATATGAAGACCACGCGAACCTTGCCACCTTTTCCACGGACTGCAAGCTCGCTTGATTTTAGATTTGTATCGTCACGAAGTGCACAAAGTTCTGAGACACGCAGACCAGTAGAGAACAGGAGTTCCAGGATGGCTTTGTCGCGAAGCGACTTCACATCATCACCGCTGGGTGCATCGAGCAGGCGCATTAATTCTTCGTGGGTTATGAGGTCGAGCATTCGCTGGGAAGTCTTGGCGAGTTCGATGCGTTCGGCAGGATAGGACTTGATACCTTGGCGGGTTAGATATTTCATAAAAGCTCGTATGGATATCAAATAATAGTTCTGGGTTTTTTTAGAGAGAGTGTCGCTGGTACTGCGGTTACCTGTTTCTTGTCTGTTTAACCAAAGCCTAAACTCACGCATTTTGTCGTCGGTGATGTCTTCGGGGTTGTCGGTTTTCAAAAAGTTCAAAAAGCGGGTCAGGTAGTGATCGTAGTTTTCTATGGTACGAAGTGCTCGCCCCTTTTCTATTTCCAAATATTCCAGAAATTGAATTTTTAACTTTTTTAACGAAGACATTAAGGTAATTCTAGCATAATATTGTGCGACACAACTTCGCAGAAAGGTAAATTTTCAACCCTGCGCCCTTACCCGAGTACGGGTTGGGACCCTCGGGTATGAAAATTTACCTTTCTGCTTCGTTATGATATGGGGCTTGCGTAATTCTACCTTTTGTGATACTATACGCCACATGTTATCAACAGCGAAAAAGCAAAAAGTTATCAAGAAAAATCAGATTCACGAGAAGGACTCAGGATCTACCGAGGTCCAGGTGGCCATACTTTCAACTCAGATCGACGAGTTGGCAAAACATTTAAAGAAACACAAGAAAGATAATCACTCACGTCGAGGTCTTATCAAAATGGTAGCCGACCGACGCAAGCATTTGAAGTATCTAGAGCGAAAGGACAAAGCTCGTCACGATACCCTCAAAAAGAAAATGGACCTCGCGTAAGCGGGGCCTTTTCTTTTAACAAAGAAAACTATGTTTTCTTTTCTTATAAGTCTATAATATAAACATAATGTCAGTAATTAAACACAAAGAACAACGAGTTGGGGTTTTCATAGATACACAAAATCTATATCACTCTGCTCGGAACTTATACAAAGGCCGAGTAAACTTCGGTAACGTGCTCAAAGACTCCGTAGCCGGCCGTAAACTAGTACGTGCAGTAGCGTACGTCATAACCACCGAAGCTGGAGACGAGAAGAATTTCTTCGAAGCTCTGGGCAAGCTCGGTATCGAAACCAAGACCAAAGACCTACAGGTGTTTCACACCGGGGTCAAGAAAGGCGACTGGGACGTGGGATTAACAGTCGACGCTATCAAGATGGCAACCCGACTCGACTCCGTTGTTATAGTTTCCGGAGACGGGGACTATGTTCCACTAGTTGAATACCTGCAAACCCTCGGTGCGCAGGTGGAGGTGGTTTCATTTGGCAAATCTACTTCTAGTCGACTTCGTGAAGCTGCGGACGACTTTGTCGACCTTTCCGAAAACCCTCGCAAGTATTTAATCTAAGTCAGGCGTTTTTTTGCAATCCTAGTCAAAAATGCTAGACTGTTTTTATTATCAGTCCCGACGTAAAGTCGGGATCCCGATATGAACGTCGGGATTAATCAGTTCGCGTTCAAACACAAAGTAGTGTTCTCAAGTTGTTGAGTAACAATACTGTAGTTTGGACGGGAACTACGTCTAGGTAATGCCTAGACATAACAATATGTACAAGAAAGAATACACATTAGAAATCGGCGGGAAGACCCTGACCGCTACTTTTACCGATCTAGCCGACCAAGCGCACGGTAGTGTGATGCTCAAATATGGTGAAACCATAGTTATGGCAAACGTCTGTATGTCCAAGGACCGACAAAAAGGCCTAGGGTTTTTTAACCTCACAGTCGACTACGTAGAGAGGTTCTATGCTTCTGGTAAGATTTCCGGTTCACGTTTCGTGAAACGCGAGGGCAAACCTTCAGAAGATGCAATATTGGCTAGTCGTGTAATCGACCGAACTTTGCGCCCACTATTTGACCATTCTATGCGTCATGCGGTGCAGGTGATAGTGACAGTGCTTTCAGTAGACGACAATGATCCAGTGATTCTAGCAGTAAACGCAGCATCTCTGGCTATCCTAGTTTCAAATATTCCATGGGCAGGACCAGTGGGTTGTGTTCGTCTCGGTAAATACAACGGAGAAGAATTGTTAATCAATGCTCCCCAGAGTCTACGTGGTGAAAATTCTGAATATAAATTTGATTTGATTGTGTGCGGTAAGGCTGGCAATGTAAACATGATCGAAGCAGCCGCTCGCCAAGTAGAAGAAGCAGAACTTGAGGCTGCTCTCTTAAAGGCTAGTGAGGAGATAACCAAACTCGAGAATTTCCAAAAAGAAATCGCAAAAGAAATAGGTAAAGAGAAAAGAACAATAGAGCACACCAAGGCTTCTCCGGAAGCAGTGGCTTTGTTTAACGAAAACATCCTGCCGAAAATGGAAGGTGCTATATTCGCTGGCGCTGGCAAAGAAAAAATAGACGCCCTACACCAAGAATGGAACGCATTGGTGGCCGAGAAATTCAGTGATCGAGATGACTTCTCTCCAGAAGATGATTTGTTCGACAATACTGAAAACGAAATTTTGCACAAAAAAGCTATCAACGAAAATGCTCGAGCCGACGGGCGAGCAATGGACGAAGTACGAGGGCTTCATGCAGAAGCTGGAGGACTTTCATCTGTGGTGCACGGATCTGGAATTTTCTATCGAGGAGGTACCCATGTGCTGTCAGTCCTTACCCTTGGTGGTCCAGACGACCGACACATGATCGACGGCATGAACACAGAATCAGAAAAACGTTTCATGCACCACTATAACTTTCCTCCGTATTCATCTGGAGAAACAGGCCGAGCTGGTTTCACCAACCGTCGCGAAGTAGGACACGGTGCATTGGTAGAGAAAGCCTTGCTCATGGTTATGCCACCTGAATCCGAGTTTCCTTATACAGTGCGAGTAGTTTCTGAATCTATGGCTTCCAACGGTTCGACTTCACAGGCTTCTATTTGTGCTACCACACTAGCATTGATGGATGGCGGTGTACCGATCAAAGCGCCAGTTGCTGGTATTGCTATGGGACTTATGTACGAGAGTGATGATAAATACAAAGTGTTAACTGATATCCAAGGCCCAGAAGATCACCACGGTGACATGGACTTCAAAGTAGCGGGTACCAGAGACGGTGTGACCGCTATTCAGCTCGATGTAAAAGTAGAAGGCGTACCAGTTAAAATTCTAGGTGAGGCTATGGTGGCTGCCAAGAAAGCTCGACTAAAAATTCTAGACACCATCGAAGCTGTTATCCCAAGTCCACGAAAAGAAATTTCTGTGAATGCCCCACGTATTTTGATAACCAAAATCAATCCAGACAAAATCGGTATGGTCATCGGTTCAGGTGGTAAAACAATAAAAGAAATCAAAGAACGTACTGGAGCTGAAATAACTATTGAAGACGACGGAACTGTATATCTGACCGGTAAGGGTGGTACCGCTGAAGCTGCCAAGAAAGTGATCGAAGAAATGACTCACGAATACAAAGTAGGAGAAGTACTAAAAGGTGAAGTTGTGAAGATAGCCGATTTTGGAGCTTTTGTAAAATTGAACGAATATACTGACGGCCTAGTACACATCTCAGAGATGGCACCATTCCGTGTCGAGCGAGTAGCTGATATAATTAAAGAAGGGATGATTGTACCAGTAAAAGTTATCAAAATCGATGCCGACCGCGATAAAATAAGTCTGTCTATCAAAGAAGCGGATAAAAACTTTTTTGCACCAAATCAGCCTCAATAAAGGCACATGGAAAGCGAAGAAAAATTCAAAAGCAAAGTTGTTCATACTTTTTCGGATGACATGGCGGAGTCTCTGGGTGAAAACCAGGACGGTTCTTTGCGCGAATTAATCAAAGAACAAGAAGAGAAGGAAGAATACCTAGCTAGTGTTTCCATCGAGTCTCCCGAGAACAAGGTTTTCGTCGCTATCAGTGCGGTGCTCATTTTGCTTTCGTTACTGGGGCTTGTATACATATTTTTTATTCAAAATTCAAAACCAGTTGGGGTTACGGAACAGTTCCGACCGATTATATTCGTAGACCACACTCAATTTGTGCCGATCGACAACCTAAAAGAAGACCAGATTGTGAGCACATTGAAAAGTTCTTTTGCGCTTTCGACTGTTAAGCTCGGTGGGGTTGATGGGTATTATTTAACCAAAGGTAAAAAAATTCTTGATCTGAAAGAGTTTGCGAAGATTACTGCACCCAACTTGCCCACACCTCTGCTACAGCTTTCCAATCCAAACTTCTTGGTGGGGGTTGTTAAAGGAACCAAAAACGAACCTTTGATTTTAATAAAAGTTAAATCGTTCGAAGATGCTTTCGGAGAAATGCAAAAATGGGAAGATAAAATGTTCTTTGATTTGCACGATTTGTTTGGGGTACCACTCGGTAAAGAAAACAACGTCTTGCTGAACAAGGATTTCGAAGATGGTTTTGTCGATAACAAAAATGCTCGTATTTTGTACCACCCAAACGGTACTATCGGGCTCATGTACGTATATGCTGACGATACCTCGATCATCATCACTCGCTCTAACCTGGCTGCTCGAGAGGTCATGCGCCGGCTCTCCAGTAGTGAAATAAGTAAATAGTGGAATTTAAAGGCTGGAATGGTTGCTTTTGAAGGCAAAAATGCTATGATATCGGCCTACCTGTTTTGCTAGGAATAACCGCGTGGACAGGTGTGTCGAAATAGTGTAGATTTAAAGCAAGGTTATTATCAGAAAATTGATATTTATATGTTAGATAAAAAGAAAATTAAAGAGAAATTGGAAAAAGAACGAGACTTGTTGTTGGAACAAATGAAAGACATGGGTAAAATGAACCCAAAGACTGGTGAATGGGAAGTGGTACAAGAGAATCCAGGCTTTCATGAGTCAGACCAGAATGACATGGCAGACAGATTTGAGGATTTTGAAGGCAAAAGTGGAATGATGGATGTGTTTGAAGGCAGATTAAACAACATCTTGAAAGCACTAGAAAACTTGAACAAAGCATCTTTCGGAGTATGTAAGGTTTGTAAAAAGGAAATCGAAGCAAAAAGAATGGAAGTAAACCCAGCAGCTACGACTTGCAAGAAACACATAGAGGAGTAGTAAAAAATACATACTTTCTTCGGTACGGAATTTTTGAAGCTTAAAAATTCCTGAAGTTCTTGGCTCGTCAGCCTCGAAACCCCTTGAAAGTATGTATTTTTTTTCTTTTGCATTATAATTACTGCATGAGTTTTGCGAAAGTTTATTCTGCGCAAGTAAATTTACTCTCTGGAGCCATCGTCACCGTGGAGGTGGATCTGTCGCGTGGTCTGCATGCTATGAACATAGTAGGTCTGCCAGACAAAGCAGTAGATGAAGCCAAGGACCGCGTGTCGGGCGCTATAAAAAATTCTGGTTACAAATCTCCAAAAATGCAAAACCAGAAAATAGTTGTTTCACTTTCTCCGGCGGACCTTAAAAAAGAGGGTCCGTCTTTTGATTTACCGATAGCGCTCGCATACATGCTCGCAGCCGGGGACGTGAAGTTTGAATCAGAAGGAAAAATATTCTTGGGTGAGTTGGGACTAGACGGAACCCTGCGAGGCATCCGAGGGGCGCTACCGCTAGTAGAAGAAGCTGCTCGGCAAGGTTTCAAAGAAATATTCCTACCCAAAGAGAACAGCGAGGAGGCTGCCTTGGTAGACGAAGTATGTATCTACGGTGCAAGCAACTTGAAAGAAGTTATTGAACATTTGGCCCCGATGCCTAAGAGGGTCGGGTCCCCGACAGAATCATTGGGGAAGAGAATTCCGGTTCAACCCAAAACAGAAATAAATTACACGTCACTTCGTAAAGGTGCAGACTTCTCAGACATTCGTGGACAAGAGGGAGCGAAACGCGGACTCGAGATCGCCGCTTCCGGAGGACATAACATCGCTATGTATGGACCACCAGGAACAGGTAAAACCATGCTGGCTCGAGCCTTCTCTGCAATACTGCCGAATCTTCTGCCCAATGAAGTACTCGAGATAACGGGTATTCATTCTGTTGTTGGTACCAATCGTGGGGAACTGGTTGTGCAACCACCATTTCGCTCACCGCACCATACAGCTTCGTATGTATCGATGATCGGCGGAGGAACCTTCCCAAAACCAGGCGAGGTTACACTGGCACACAGGGGAGTTTTGTTTCTCGATGAGTTTCCAGAATTTGATAAACGGGTGATCGAATCCTTGCGTCAGCCACTTGAAGATAATATTGTTTCAATCTCGCGAGCAAGAGGTTCGGCTACTTTTCCTTCAAATTTTATTTTAGTAGCAGCGATGAATCCTTGCCCGTGTGGCAACACTGGTTCGAAGACCAAGGTATGCGTTTGTAAACCATCAGACTTGGACCGGTATCGGCGTAAGCTTTCAGGCCCCATCATGGATCGCATCGACTTGTGGGTTTCGGTGGCGGATGTTGATTATCAAAAATTAGGAGAAGCTCCAACCGGAGAAACAAGTGACCGGATAAAAAGCAGAGTTGAGAGGGCGAGGGACATTCAAAAAAATAGATTCAAAAATGCTGGACGCGGTATCCAAACCAACAGTGAGATGGGTGTGAAAGATTTGGAAAAAATAATACCGATCGCTAAAGATGTGCGTGAGACTTTGGACAAAAGCGCCGAAGCCCTGGGGTTGTCTGCTCGGGCCTACCATCGAGTCATTAAAATTGCCAGAACCATTGCCGACCTCGAAGGCGCACCTGAAGTTTTATCAAAACACATACTAGAGGCGATTCAGTATAGGCCGAAAGTGAATTTATAAAAACAAAACAAAAAATGACCTGCGCGGATTCTACCGTCACAGGTCATTTTTATATTAGAAACAAAAAAATACTAACCCCAGGGTGGACTCTTTAGTACACCCTATCTGCTGCCTCAAATTCGATTACCCCTAAAGGTCTTTCGTCTTTAGATAGTAACATTACTTCCGAGCATGCATCTAGTTGCTGTCTCAAAGTATTCAATTTATCCTCAAAAAGTTTTTCGTGAGCAAGAAAAGCTTCCTCTCTCGTGAAATACTTCGTGGGATGGTTACTTCTGTACATGTTAAGCAAACTTGATACGGCGTCGTAAACATTTTTCTTTGTTACCAGTGTTCCATTCGTTTTGTAGAGCATGAAATGTTCTGCAGATTCTTCTGAGGTTGGACTCCCAGTCACAGAATCGAATTCCATCGGTGGCTGGTAAAACTCCAGCTCCTTTAGAATCCCTCCGCTCCTAAGGTAAACACGCTTTAGGCCGATTTTGTTCTGCAACCTTTCGGTCGCAGAACTACATTCGGCAACAAGGTATTTAACCTTCTTTCCGGTTTTATATGAATTCTCAGCAGCATCTATGAGGGAGGCAATATACATTTCTACAGGTATGTTGTTGCCTCCGCGATATGCTTGGTCAAGAACTATATAAATTGCGTAAAAAGCAGCAGACTTCCTGCGTTCTCTCCCTTTTTTCAGCAAAGGGATTTGTTCAGCAACCCTAGTAGCAATAATTTCGTTTTTCGGATTGGTTAAGTAAAAACACCTATACGCAGGACGATCGTCCCCGTATCTGGTTTTACCCAACAGCTTTCTTTTAAAGTCTTCTTTTTGGTTTAAGACATTCTCGTTGAATTGTTTACCGAGAAAACTTAAAACCTCATCAAGCCTAGGGTCACTGGGACCTTGTACTTGGTTAATAGAAAAGACTTGTCCAGAAAATCTACCTTCCGTGTCCATTGAAGCTGGTACTTGGAAGTTATAGCTCGGGCCGTTTCGTTCGGCTGACTTATCTGAATATTCGTGTGCGTCTAGGGTCTCGATGATTCTCCAAGGAACTGAAATTCTGGAATCTTCTAGACATTTCGGGCAACCATTCAAGATGTTTACGCCATGCTGACAACACCTGCCCGGTGTTGGCAGACAGTTGTTGTCTTGTATCATGATATTAGATTTTAAATGTTCAAGATTTTTCTAACTTATAACACTTTCACTAGAATATGCAAGCCAAAAGAGTCGAAATTGTTAATTACTGAAGCAAGGTCGCCAAAAAGTTTTACCCAATTTTTACCAGGAAAGTATTAACATATGAACTCAGCTATGTTATATTTTCGTCATGAAAATAGGTTACGTTCAGTATTCTCCAGTTATTGGAGATAAGGAAAAAAATTTAGATACTATCAGAGAATTGCTCCGGGGTGTTCCTGGAGACCTTTTTGTTTTACCTGAAATGGGAATGACCGGTTACCCCGATGCAACCAAGGAAAGACTTACCGAACACGCTGAAAAGCTTGACGGTTTTCTGGTAACTGAATTAACAAAAATAGCTAAAGAAAAAGACGCATGCCTAATAGTCGGACTACCAGAAGTTGACGGAGACAAGGTATACAACACCACCGTAGTTGTCGGACCGGACGGTTTGATAGCATCCCACCAGAAGTCCCACTTGTTTATGGAAGAGAAAAAGAATTTTACTCCTGGAACTACACTGCCTACTGTTTTTGAATGGAAGGGGGACAAAATAGGAGTGGGTGTTTGTTACGACTACATGTTTCCAGAATTTTGGCGCAAGATGGCTTTTCAAGGAGTTAGACTTTTTTGCAACACAGCAAACTTCGTATCTGAATATGGTTTTCCTGTTATGCGTACTCGAAGTATTGAAAACGGTGTCTTCTCTATAACCACAAATCGTACTGGTATGGATGGTGAACAGATGTATAAAGGTGGAAGTGAAATCGTCGACAACCGTGGACACGTGCTAGCAAAGGCAAGTGACTTTGAAGAAGAAGTGGAGGTTGTGGATATAGACCTTTCTCTTGCAGATGACAAAAATTGGAATGGTATCAACGACTTAATGAAAGACCGAAGAGAAGAACTCTACTAATAATTTTTAGTTTTCCACAGATTTTCTCTTGACGGTGAACGAACGTTCACTTATACTAATCATGTCGAGATTAGTATATTAAATATCAAAAATATTTATGTCACAGTCACAATATTTGAAATTATTAGAAAAGGAGCTCAACAAACTCAACCGAGCCATAGATTATAAAATCCTAAGTGGGGAAAGTTACAGTAGAGAGGCCCGAGACCACAAGCTCATACTAAAGAAGGTCAGATACATCACCAGTAGCCGTCGGAATTGGTTGGCGAGGTTGGTCGGGGCACGCACCTTTCAATTTTAAAAAACGAGGTGGAAAACAATTATAAAAACAAAATAGAAAAGTTTTACGGCCAAGAAAAACGCATGCCTACTTATACTGAGATGATGCGTATTTTTGGCTTCAAGTCCAAAAATGCGGTTTTCAAAGTGGTAGAGAAAATGATTGAAGCTGGATTCGTAGCCAAGGATCACCTGGGCAGGTTGATGCCGGCAAACAGCTTTGGAGAAATACCCGTGCTCGGGTTAGTGAAGGCGGGCTTCCCTTCAGAGGCCGAGGAAGCAGTGCTAGATACCATGAACCTCGATGACCTTCTAGTTGGTAGGAAAGAACTTTCCTATATTCTAGAAGTTGATGGAGATTCGATGATAGATGCCCATATCGAAGAAGGGGACATGATCTTGGTAGAGAAGACTCAACAGGCCAAGGACGGAGACATCGTCGTCGCAGAAGTCGATGGAGAATTTACTTTGAAGTATCTACGCACCCAAGGTGAAAAAAAGTGGCTCGAACCTGCCAACAAAAACTATAAACCGATTTACCCCAAATACAGTTTCAACGTAATCGCCAAGTTAAAAGCAGTGATTCGAAAATACTAAAAATAAAAAGCCCCAGAACGGGGCTTTTTATTTTATTGAAACAAGTAGATATTATTCTACTGCGTCCTTGAGAGCCTTTGCAGGTCGGAACTTTGGAACTTTCTTTGCAGCAACCTTAACTGTTTCACCAGTCTTTGGATTGCGAGCTGTGCGAGCTGCACGTGCCTTTACAGAGAAGATACCAAAACCAGCGATAGATACTTCACCGCCTTTTTTCATGGTTGCGATGATAGCACCAAAAAGTCCATCAACGATTTCTTCTGCTTGAACTTTTGTACCACCTAGTTTTCCTTGTACCCACTCAACTAATGCTTGTTTATTCATATAAGCTATAAAATTTTAATTTATTAAAACCTTTCGACCCTAAAAAACCTAATAAATTACTACCCATACATTATATAACAAGGGTTTTTTGAGGGCAATGATTTCATAAGTTGACAAAAAAATATATTGTGTTGTATAAAAAACACCATATCGGCCATTTTTTAACGAAAAAGGCCTCCTTTTGGGAGGCCAGGGTGATGGTTTTTTGAATTATTTTACTTAAAATTTGTTATTTGGATACTAACGTTAGATTTTTCGTATTGTGCCGACGCATTTTTTACATGAACTTCACACATTGTGGGAATGCAAACTTTGATTTCTTTACGTTGCAGTGTTTCTAGTAAAAGATAGAATGCTGTTCCGCACTCACTCGGTAGTCTTTTGCTATGTTTACCTAAGTTGTAGAGTTTGTCCTCTGAAAAACATAGTTTATTAAAGGATAAATGCCGAGGAGGAGTCAAAATTCTATCCAGGGCCGCTTGTTCTTTTAGCATGAGCATAAAAACCCTCGGTAATACTGGGATTTTTAACTCCGGATCTATTTCTACTCTCCTGTCATCAGCAAGAAAGACAATATTGGCACCACTCTGTAATGCTACATCAAACGCGTTTATAGGATTTAATCCGGCATTTTTTCTGTTTCGGATAATCCTATTTATTGTTTTGCTGTTTGTGGGTTGTTCTACTCCCCAGAAGACCGTATTTCTATGGGATAGAAGCGGGATGGGTACAATAACTGCTAGTTTTTCCATTTTTCATATTTTTAAATGAACTGAAAGGTGAGTTTGAGTATACTTTACAACATGCAAGATATCTGTTATTATACAATAATAAGTTATTGTCTTTTCACCCTTACTTTATAAGCTTAATATTCAAAATGTTTAATTCTGTTACAAAAAGATAACAAAATTTTTTAAAAAGATGAACCAGTTTTTGACCGACAAGTTAAAACAAGCAGGCCTGGAAGGCAAAGAGGCTGCGATATATGGTTTTTTAGTAGAAACGGGTGGAGCTTTTCCTTCTGCTATTGCCGAGCAGACTAAAATTAACAGAAGTACTGTATACAAGACACTTATCACCCTTTCTGTTAAAGGTCTTGTAGCTGAAGTAGAGAAAAAGAAGAAGTTGTTCTATTATCCCGCTTCTCCTGCAAAGTTTTTGAGGCAAGTAAAACAACAAATAACCCTAGCAGAAGAATCGTATGAAAAAGCTTTAAAGGTACTACCAGAGCTAGAAGGCCTCTTTTCTATGGGTAATTCAAAACCCAAAGTAACCTTCTATGAAGGCAAAGAGCAGGTGATTGCAGCTTACATGACTCAAGTCGAAATTAAAAAAAACTACGAACTCGTGTCTTTCGCTAGTGCTAACGATTTGGAGAATTTCTTACCCTCTAAGGTTTTTAAAGAGTATATTAGTTTAAAGAATAAATATAATATTACTGTACGCGGTATTGTTCCTGATTCACCTAGTAATAAAAAGTTTTTGGAACGGACGCATGGTTTTGTAAAAGAAAAGATCGTGCCGGTAATACGCTATGTGCCAGAAAAATTATTTCCTTTTCCTGGTGAGATTTGTATGTATCAAGACAGCAAAGTTCTAATAGTAAAATTCGACAAAGACCATCCAATAGCCGTAATAGTAGAAGACAAGATGATTCATGACATGATGAAGATGATTTTCGAGCTCGCTTGGTCCGGGACAAAAAACCTTAACTAGTAAAAAACAAAAAAAACCGGTGTTTAGCCGGTTTTTTTTGTGAATATTTTTTTATTATCTGGCGTATTCTATGATTCTATTCTCTCTGATCAAGGTAACCTTTATTTCACCAGGGTATTTCAGCTCTTGTTCTATCTTGGTTGCTACGTCACGGGCCATTAGTTTAGCTTCTACATCAGAAATCTTGTCTGGGGTGACGAAGATACGTACTTCACGTCCAGCAGCTAGAGCGTAGGACTTTTCTACTCCTTCAAATCCGTTGACCAATGCTTCGAGTTCTTGTAGGCGCTTTAGGTAGTTCTCTACACTGTCTCGGCGAGCTCCTGGTCGGCCACCGGATATAGCGTCGGCTGTCTGAACGATGATGGATTCGATGGTTTCATAAGGATAATCCTCGTGGTGAGACTTCATAGCGGTCACTATGCGTTCGTCAGCACCGAATTTCTGCAGTATTCTCATACCTATTTCTACGTGGGTTCCCTGAACTTCGTGGTCTAGGGCCTTACCGATGTCGTGTACCAAGGCGCCCGCTTTAGATATAGCTACATCAGCACCTAGCTCTTCGGCTAGCATTCCAGCGATGTGGGCCATTTCTATAGAGTGTTGCAATACGTTTTGTCCGTAACTAGTTCGGAAGTACAAGCGACCGATGATGGCTACGATGCGAGGGTCAAAGTTCAAAATACCACATTCGTATACTGCTTGTTCTCCTTTCTCTTTGATTATCTTATTGATTTCTTCTTTAGCTTTCTCTACGAGTTCCTCAATCTTGGCTGGTTGGATACGGCCGTCTAGGATGAGGTTCTCAAGTGCTACGCGGGCAACTTGTCGGCGAACTGGGTCAAAGGAAGAGATAACTATGGTTCCAGGAGTGTCATCCACAATGAGTTCAACTCCCGCGGCACGTTCAAAGGCGCGAATATTACGTCCTTCTTTCCCGATGATTTTACCTTTGATGTCGTTGTTCGGAATGTTGATCGAAGTCACCATCAAGTCTCCGGCAGTAGAAGCGGCCAATCTTTGGATCGCGGTTGCTAGGATGTCTTTGGCTCGACGGGAAAGCTTTTCCTCGTTGTTGTTTTCGAGTTTGACCATACGAACAAGCAAATCTTCTTCGTACTTCTTCTCGATGTCACGCATCAATTCTTCTCGGGCTTCTTCCGCAGAAAGTCGGCTCACTCTTTCGAGTTCAGCGATTTTCTCTTCGCGAGCTTTTTCTACGCGTTCCTGAATCTTTTTAACTTCCTCTACCTTTTGCTTGATACTTTCGACTTCTTTGTCGATTTCAAGCTGACGACCGTCTAGCATCTCGTCTTTTTTAATCAAGCGACGTTCCTTTTCGCGGAACTCTTGTTCCTTTTTTTCTTCCTCAATCTTTGCTTTGGACAGGATTTCCTCGGACTTTTTCTTGGCTTCGTCTAGGAGTTTGGTTGCTTCTTCTTTGGCGCCGATCATCATTTGTTTGATGTCGATCTCAATCGAACGGCGCTTACCCAAAGCAACAATCACTCGTAGATAATACCCGAGTCCCAAGCCCAAAAGGAGCACTACGGCCCCGATAATTATTGTTGTTATTAATGTCATAAGCCTAACTCACGGCCTATAAAAACAAACCCTTATATTTCAAGTTTTTGCCGAAATTCGTTTAAAGTTCCAATTTTTCTGAACAAAATTTCAAGTGAAGACATATACGGGGGTATTTATATAAACCGATTCAAATAAATTTTTAAAATCTAACAAACTCAATATACCAGATACTTGGGTTACTGTAAAGAAGAGCTTTTGTTACAGTATCCGAAATAGTATAATAAAATCATTATTAAACAGGGGACTAATTAACTTAAAATGTTACAAAATAAAGTTACTAGATATTTACTGTTCGTTTTGGTGTTTGTGATGGTGTTGAACGTCGGTTTGTTGCTTGGAAGCAAGGTGGTTACTAATAAAACTACCCAGCAGGTAGCTAGCGTAGCGTCTTCACAGGAAGGCGATGGCTCTGGAGAGAGGGGCGAAGGGGAAGATCCTAGACTGTGTCGAGCTTTCAGTGATAAGGCGAAAAATTATACCAAGTATAACGAGTTTGGTTTGGGTACTGAACTCCAGCCGTATGAGATCTGGACCCCAAAGCAATTTGTAGATATTACAAATGCTGGTTTTGATCCGTATTACTACCTCCAGTGTTCCAACATCAGCTTTTCGACAACACCTCAATTCACAATCCCTGTTTTCGTGGGTCACTACAATGGTAATTATTTTACTTTGCAAGAATATAAATATATTGGCGACAGTGCTGCTTTCGTAGGTATATTTGAAAAAGTACAAGACGGTGCAACCATAGATCATGTTCGAATTGCTCGTTCAACTCTCCAGCTAAATGGTCAAAATGGTGCCATTGCTGTTTTAGCAGGGGAATTAACTAATTCAAAAATAAACGACATTAAACTGTATAGTTCGAATGTTAGTGCAGCCTATACTTCCGCTGCCGCTTTGGTTGTTCAAAGCTACAAATCTGAAGCAACGAACATAGAAATTAACGGTACAACTGTTCGAGCCAAATACAACGCTTCTGGAATGTTTAATTTTGTCATTAACAGTAAGCTTAAAAATGCTAAAGTTGTTGGCGGTACAGTGCTAGCTGTTAGTGGTCATGGAGCAGGTATTGCAAACATCTTTGACTCTAATCAATTTCTACCAGTTTCTGGTGTTTTTGAAAACATAAGTTATAAAGGAACATCGGTTGCTGGTACTCAGGTTGCGGGTGTGGTTAATAGCTTAGACAACGCGACGTTGTCTTATGCAGAGGTTGAGGCACCGCTGTCTTCAGTAGCTGATACCAACAATAACTCTACTATCGGAGGTCTTGTCGGAGAAGCGTCTAATGCAAGTATCGAAAAAGGACATTTCAATGGAACTATTGATCGAAAAGCTTTTGTGAATAACGTATGTGGTACTACTAATTATACTGGAGGAGTAGCAGGCTTGTTGCGCAATTCAAGCATTTACTGGTCTTATGCAATAGGTCAAATAAAAGTTACAGACAACTGTGGTGGAACTGGCGGTGTTGTCGGGGTGAGCATGGATTCGACTGTTCAAAATTCTTATGCCGATATAGGGTTCTCTATTTCTGGATCAAATGGTCCACTCGGAGGATTGGCTGGCACGATATTGAATTCAAATAATTCGCTAGCTTCTTTCTACAAGAATCGTTCAACAATACGTGTGATACCACTGTCAGGTGGAACGGTAACAATATTGGGTGGCCACATCGGTTTAGCTGTGGGTTCTTCTTTTCCTAGTGATATGAGTTATACGTCAGGATCTTTACCGGATGTGTCTGCGTTTAATGCTGGTCCATATGTTGGTCTATATACTGACCTAGACGGTAATGAATTTATACCAAGTACTATTTATTATGTAGATGCGTATACCTGTAGTGGAAATTGCAATACTATCGGTACAGCTAAACCACAGGCATATCTCTTAAATCCAGTTAACTTGCCGACGCAGACTTGGGAATTTTCTCCAACCAAATGGGTGCAAGCATCACTAAACTCGTTCCCATTGATTCCATCTGCTAAATCAAATTACTAATAAAGTAATTAATCAAAAAAACCTCCAATCGGAGGTTTTTTTGATTAAGCGATTTCCACTATTTAGTTGGGAGCGCTTTGGATTTGGTAACTATTTCATCTACGATGCCGTACTTTTTGGCTTCAGTTGCGTCCATCCAATTGTCTCGCTCTACGTCTTTTTCAATGGTGGCTAGTTTCTGACCAGTGTTTTTTGATAGTATGTCGTTCAATTGAGCGCGAAGTTTCAAAATATGTTTGGCTGATATTTCAATATCAGATGCTTGTCCGTCTGCACCACCATGAGGTTGGTGAATCATGACTTCAGAGTTTGGTAATGTGAATCTTTTACCTTTTGCTCCGCCAGCGAGCAAGAATGCCCCCATGGATGCGGCCATACCGACACATATAGTAGACACATCGGGTTTCACGAATTGCATGGTGTCGTATATCGCGAGTCCAGCGGATACAGAACCCCCAGGGGAGTTGATGTACAGGTGAATGTCTTTCTTGGAGTCTTCGTTTGCTAGAAAAAGTATCTGAGCTATGACCAGGTTTGCAGTGTGGTCATCTATCGGTCCACCTAGGAAAATAATGCGCTCACGTAGTAGGCGAGAGTATATGTCATAAGCTCGTTCGCCAAATTGCGATTTTTCTATAACAGTTGGGATTAACATACAGTCATAATATATCGTAATAAGAAAATTCTCAAGTTTTCCACTTGCAGGATACTATGCGCAAGAGTAGAATTTATCGAAATGTATCAGAGAGAACGAAAATTAAATACGCATCCCAAAGCATGTTTATTTAATTTTCGTTCTCTCGAAAAACCGGCCCAATAAGCCGGTTTTTTTATTTGTTCATTAAATAATTCTCCGCCATGAAAAAGTTGGTAAATTCCTTGTATCAAACAGCCAAAAATCAAACCCGAGAGCAGGTCTTTTTTAAAAACAAAGACCACAGACACCAAGTGATCAGCCTTGCGCATGAGCAAGGAGTCAGAGTAATAGCAAAAAGTAAAACAACACTAATCTATCAATTACCCCCGAAAAAAGAGTAGGGGGTTATTTTTTTAAAGGTTTTCCAAAAACTGAAAGATTTTTTCGTTGGTTAGAATATTTTGAGAATGTAGGCGAGCTCGCTCTGGATCGGCATCTTTGTAGTGCTCTAGGATGTGAGCAACTTCTTTGGCTACTTCTTCTTCGTCAGCTAATAGCTTTTCAGCTTTACTGATTTCGTTTAAAACCAAAGCAAGCTTTGCTCTTTTCTCTCCGTCATTTCTGAATTCTGTACGCAATTCTTCTACGGTTTTGTTCAAGTGTTTCAGATAGTCTTCAAACTTTAGTCCCATCTGAGTTATGTCAGCTTCCATACGGTAGAGGATTTTATCTATTTCAAGTTCTACCAATATTTCTGGAACATCTATTTCGGATTCTTCGATTATTTTTTCGATTATCTTTAGGCGTGTTTTTTCTCGTACCAGGTTTTCTTTTTCTAGTCGTAGGTTGTCCTCGAGTTTCTTTCGAAAGTCTGCCATATCAGCAAAGTCACCCAAGCTTTTTACGAATTCATCATTCCATTCTGGTAATTCCTTGACGTCGGACATCTGGGATCCTTCGATGTCCGACGTTTGGGTGGCTTCGGTTACGTGCTTTTTGGGTGCGCGAGATTTACGGATGTCCATGATGGTGTTCTCTATGTCTTCCTCAGTCACCACCACTTCTTTTTCTTTGTCGGTTAGAGTGTCTTTTGTTTTTTTAGCGAGAGATTTGTAGTCCGGAAGTTTAACTTCGGGTACGGTCGAGGTTTTGATTTTAAAACCGAGGGGGTTGTTTCTGGCTAGTTTAGTGATGGCGATTTCCGGTCGGCTGATGACATCTAGACCCTGGTCTTCGATAATTTTCGGATAGTGTTCTGCCAAGGCGAGTTCAGCTGCCTCCTCCAATATCTGTATTTCTGGAATTTTAGAAAGCAGGATGTTCTCTGGTACTTTACCCTTGCGGAATCCGTCCATCTCAGCATTCTCGCTGATTCTTTTCAAGGCATTATCGAAAAACTGCTCAAAGGTTTCAGCTGGAATTTCTCCTTCTATCTCTATCTCACTTTTTGGTAGCTTGGTTATTTTTATATTTAACATGTTGGCAGTTTACAGGCAGAATGGCGTTTTGTCAAAAAATAAAAACCCCGACATATCGGGGTTTTTATTGGTACGTTCAGTTATTACTGAACAGCACTTACATCTAACGAGGTATCGAGTGACGCCCCTTGTTCAAGTTCAGCTTCTAGATTGCTTAGCTCAGAGGTAGTTGCTGCATCCTGGTCGTTTAGTTGTGAACTGGATTCCTCCATCATTTGAGTATCCTCTAGTTGCGTCTCGGTGTTTTGCTTGGATATCCAGAAATAGATACCTCCGAGTATCAGGATGACGATGATAATTACTGATCCTATTAGCGCACCATATGACTTTTTCTCTTGATTTGGTTCCATGGTTTATTTTTACCCCGAGGTTAATAATTCGGGGTCCCGACTTTACGTCGGGATTAATTAATAATTTATTCTGGTGTAGTTTCTGTGCTGGTACTACTAGCTGACACAGCTTCTTTCAATGTTTTTACTGCCATGTTTAATTCTCGATAAGCGTCTTTTAGTAGGGTACCCGCTTCTTTGGCTAGAGTGTTTAGTTTGGTTTTGTTTTCCTTGGTTAATTCAGTTGCAGAAGTGCCCAAGAGGGAATTCATCTCTGCTATTTTTGCTTTCGCTTCTTCTGTTTTTACATCGGCTGTTGCTACGTTGGTTTTGGCTTCTCCGACATCGATACCCTTAGCTTCAAATTCAACCACTTTTCCATTTACTCGGTCGCGAAGTTTGGTTATTTTTTCTACTTGTTCATCAAAACGGTGTAGGGCATTTTCTCGGCCTTCGTATCTTTTCAAACCAGCAGCGTCTTTAATCTTGGCGCGAAGATTCTCCATTTTAGTCTTTGCTTCTTCTCGCAACTTCTCGGCTTTAACCTTTAGTGCTTCTCTTTTTTCCATCAATGCTTTCCTGGCTTCCTCTCTCTTTTCTTTGAAAGCTTCTCTCTCTTCTTCAGTCATGTTTTCGAGCTCCGCTCTTTTTGCTTCCATCTTTTCTTTTAGCTCGTCTCTGTTTTCCTCTATATTTTCTTTTCTGGTTTCTAGACGGGTTTTTACAGCTTCGCGCTTTTCTTCTAGAGCCTCTTTTCTTTCTTCTAATCTCTTCTCCCGTTCTGTTGTTTCAGGTCTGACACCTTTCGGTAGGCCGTTTCCAGGCATAGGGCTGACTTCAGCGTTTGCAGACAAGGCTCCTAGAGAAAAAACAAACCCAAAAATAATCAATAATCCTAAATATTTTTTCATAATATAGTTAAAGTTTAAAATAATAATACTTACTGGGTACATTATAACCCGAAACAACAATACCTCAGTGTTAATAACTGAGGTATTGTTGAGAAACAATTGAATTTATTCTTCAAATTTCGGTAGATATTCAGTTTTGTAGCGTTCCACAGATTCCTTTACAACCTTGGTGGCTTCTTCTTTGTCGTGAAATGTTTCAACTACTCCTGTGCCTGGCTTTTTCAAGGCTTTGTAGTTCTCCCAGTAGTATTTAGTTTCCTTTTCCCAGTATTCACCTAGGTCTTTGTAAGATTTGATGTGATCTGACCTCTTGTCGTCGTTTAAAACACCGATTATTTTGTCATCTACTTCACCACCATCGATGAATTTCATAACTCCGATTATACGAACTTCAACCAAAGATCCTGGCACTAATGGTTCGGTCACGTTTACTATCTCTACATCCAATGGGTCATTGTCGAGGTCCCAAGTTTGAGGTATCGCACCATAAGTAAAAGGGTAAGCTAGGGAAGAATAACCGACACGGTCGAGCTTGAGTTGGCCAGATTCGGTAATAAGCTCATATTTGTTAACACTTCCTGCAGATACTTCAACAATGGTGTTAACGATATTTTTTTCTTCGTCTGCAAAAGCAGGTAGTACATGCAACAAATTAAGCATGTATTTTGAAGGTTTGTGGTTTATGTTTGCCATATAATTTTAATTATATTACTAGTCTTCTTTTTCAGCAAAAGATTTGTCTTCGGTGTCAGTTTCTTCATCAGTCGAAGCTGTTTCGTCAGTTCCACCTTTGATGTCGATTCTCCAGCCAGTGAGCTTGGCGGCAAGGCGTACGTTCTGTCCACCTTTACCGATAGCCAGAGATAGTTGGTCTTCAGATACTTCGATAACGGCTTTGTGTTCTTTTTCTATTATTTCAATTGAATTAACCTTAGCTGGTGATAGAGAGTTCGATACATATACTTTTGGATCTTCACTCCATGGGATGATGTCGATTTTCTCGCCACCGAGTTCTTGAGTGATAGTGTTTACACGAGTACCTTTCTGTCCAACGCAAGAACCAACCGGGTCGATGTGTTCGTCGTTAGAAAATACTGCGATCTTGGTGCGAGCACCTGCTTCACGAGCAACTGATTTTATCTCTACAATACCGTTTTCGATTTCTGGAGCTTCAACTGCAAAAAGTTTCTCAACAAATTTCGGATGAGTGCGGGAAAGGCGTAGGTTGATTCCACGTGGTGTATCTTCTACTAGGTATAGATATGCACGGATGCGTTGACCGCGAGTGAAGTATTCGCCAGGAATTTGTTCTTCGACTGACAGGATTCCAGTTGCACGGTTGAAATCTACGTAGACATTACCGCGTTCTACTTTTTGTACGATACCAGAGATGATCTGACCTTCTTTGTCGCCGTATTCGTCCATAACTGAAGTCCTTTCGGCTTCGCGAATTCTCTGGATTATTACTTGTTTAGCTGTTTGAGCTGCGATACGTCCATAATCATCCTTTTCTTCTA